>Ga0207648_10000742_pt1 | contig 36617 bp, 35 predicted proteins | sample KBSMisM32_FD_184310 | JGI IMG/M metagenome (GOLD analysis project Ga0207648, IMG submission 184310) | Miscanthus rhizosphere microbial communities from Kellogg Biological Station, Michigan, USA - KBS Miscanthus M3-2 (SPAdes) (version 2) | ecosystem: Host-associated > Plants > Roots >... | reverse complement strand
GTCCGCACAATCTCTACGAGAACCGCCCGAACGGGCTGCAGAGCGAGACGACGATTTTCGCGACCTACAACAACGCCGGCGTCCGCATCTTCGATCTCGCCAACCAGTTCGCCCCGCGCGAGGTGGCCTCGTGGGTGCCGCCGCCGCCCGCCAAGCTGATCGATCCACGGCCCAACGTGGCGCTCGCGGCCAAGAGCGCGGACCTGTTCGTGACCCGAGACGGGCTGATCTACGTCAGCGACTGGAACGCCGGTCTCAACGTTCTGGAGTATCGAGGATGAAAACGCACATGACGAAAGCACGCTGGTCGGCACTGCTCGTGGGAGTAATCGCTCTGACCGCCGCGGCGTTCGCCCAGCAGCAGCCCGCGCCCGGCACACCAACCGTGCTCGCCAACCCGCCCGCGCGCGAACCGTCGTGGGCGTTCCCGGTGCAGGCCGGGCAGCTGCCAGCCGAACCGCCGGGACCCAAGTCGGTCGAGGGCAGCACGAAGCAGTACACGCCGGGGCAGATCGACGATCTCCTCAACCCGCCGGACTGGTTTCCCGACGCGCACAAGCCGGCGCCGTCGATCGTGCAGAAGGGGCACGCCGGCGCGCTCGCGTGTGGCGCCTGCCACCTGATGTCCGGCTTCGGCCATCCCGAGTCGGCCGACCTCACCGGCTTCACCGCCGACTACTTCGTGCAGCAGATGGCCGACTTCAAAGCGGGCGTGCGGAAGGACTACGCGCGCATGAACGGCATCGCCAAGGAGCTGTCGGACCAGGAGATTCGCGAAGCCGCCGAATGGTTTGCGTCGCTGCCGCGCGGCAAGTGGATCCGTGTCGTCGAGGCCAAGACGGTGCCGAAGACGTTCGTCGGCCAGGGTCGGATGCGCTTCGTGGACCCGAACAACGCCGGCATGGAGCCGATCGGCCAGCGCATCATCATGCTGCCGGAGGATCAGACCAAGGCACGTCTCCGCGATCCGCGCTCCGGCTTCGTCGCCTATGTGCCGCCCGGGAGCCTGGCCAAGGGTCGCGCGCTCGTGAACGGCGCCGGCGGCAAGGGCGTGGCCTGCAGTATCTGCCATGGCGACGGCTTGAAGGGGCTGGCCAACGTGCCGCGCATCGCTGGCCTGCATCCCATCTACATCGCGCGCCAGCTGCACCTGTTCAAGGAAGGCGACCGCACCGGCCCCGATTCGGCGCTGATGAAGAAGCCGCTCGCGAATCTGACCAACGACGACATCCTGAGCGTCGCCGCCTACGTCGCGTCGCTCACGCCGTAATAGGGTCGGGTGGGTCGGGTAAGTCTGGTGGGTTAAGAGCTCTTACCTACCTGACTCACCTGACCTACCTGACCTACCTGACCTCTCGTGGCGCGCTGGACATCGCCTGCTCCCACGTGCTCCATCCGGATCCCATCCCGTAGGGAACCTGATGGAGCACGGACTCCACGGGGCCGATGAGGCCGCGCTCGATCTTGAACACCTCGGCAATCTGCCAGGTCCATGGAATCGCCGGGCCCGACACCACTTTCCTGCCGTCCGCCAGCGTGCCGTTGCGGGCGTCGCCCGACCCGTTGTCGAAGAACGCGAACGCGAAGGCCAGCCCGCGCTCGGGATCGACGAGCACGAAGCGCCGATCGCGAATCCGGGTGACGTAGAAGAACACGCCCGACTCGAACTGCTGCCGGCAGCCGGTGCGCGCCGGACCACCCGCCGTCCAGACTCCGTTCTCGAGCCGCGCGCACGCATCGGCGATCGGGTACTGCCCTTTCCCATCGTTCCGCTCGATGCCGGAGAAATACATGTTGGCGATGCGCACGAGGTCCCCGCGCGTCGAGCGCTCGGCCGCCGGCACCGGCTGGCTCCAGGCCGCACGTGGCGTGCCGATCGTATCGAGGCTCTTCGCGGCGGCCTCGTTGCGGATGACCAGCGTCTCCGCTTCAGCGATGCGCCGGCGTTCGACCTTCAGCCGCACGACCAGGATCGTCGGCACGTCCGCCTCCCGGATCGTACCCATCAGCACCGCCTGGCCGCGCTCCACGTCCGCGAGCCGCAGCGCGTAGCCGCCGCGGCCGGTCACCGTGTGCCACAGGCCGTCGCCGAGCGCGAGCCGCTGCCCGTTCTCCGTGAACACGACTGAAGTGGTGGTCGAGAGCTTCGAGGGATCGCGCGCAACCAGCGCGTCCACGTAGCGATCGAGCATCTGCTCGAGACACGGCCGATCGCACGCGTCCTGCGCCCAGGCACTGACGGGCGCAAGCAGCATCAGCACCAGGAGCGCGCTACGTCGCATCGGGGTACTCCGAGAGTCGGGGCGGACCGTCGCGGCGCGTGGCTTGGAGCAGTGGGCGCAGCGCACGCACGTTCGGCATCGCGTCGAGTGCCAGCACGCGATCGATGAGCCGGCCGGTCTGCGCCGCTCCCAGCACGGGCGTCATCAGCGCCCGGCACTTTCCGACCAGCTGCTCGCGCGACAGCGGGTTCTGCGCTGTGCCGAGCACCGGCCCGACCCCGTCTTGGACGATGCGGCTGCCGCCGGCCATCGTGAATTGCAGCAGCGGCGGCGCCGGCACGCCGCCGGGCGGCGCCACCAGACGGATCTTGCCGCGCAGCCGGACGACCGCCGGGTCGCGCATGCGCGCCGCGTCGTGGACCGAGCGGAACGTGAGCCGCTTGTCGATGAGCATCAGCGCCAGGGCGTGCTGGACGTTGATGTCGGACGGCCCGCTGTTGTCGGTGATCGATCCGGGCTGATAGCGGACGACCAGCTCGGTAATCTGCTCCGCATCCACCGGCTGCCGTTTGAGCAGCGCTTCGATGGCGTCGAGCGGCGCGTGGATGGGAAAACCCACCGTCCAGCGCTTGATGTTCGCGCGGGTGATCTCGTAGCGCTCTCCAAGGCGATCCACCAGCAGCTCCGCCTTGCCGGCGGGCGCCTGCGCGGCGACGAAGCTTTCCTCGCCGACGAGCGCGTCGTGCACCGCGGTCCAGCCGTTGTGCACGAGCAGCACCGCCGTCACGCCGCTGCGCGCCGGCATGCCGCCGAAGATGAACCCCTTCTCGGTGTGATCGGGATCGCGGGGGAAGGTCTCGATGCCCGACGCCTGCTGCGCCGCGTACGACAACACCCACCGCATCTTCTGGGCGTCGAAGCCGGCGAGCGACGCGCCGGCGGCCGCGGCGCCGAACGTGCCGGTGATGCCGTACGACAGCTTCAGCCCCGTCGCCATCCCCGGTTGGATCGCGGCCCCGACCCGAGTGCCGATGTCGTACCCGAGCACCACGGCGCGGAGGAACTGCTGGCCACCGGCGCCGAACTGCTCGCCAAGTGCCAGCGCCGCCGGCACCACGTTGCAGCCGGGATGCCACGGGCCTGGCGCCAGCGTGTCGTCGGTCTCGTCCGCGTGGGCCAGCGTGCCGTTGACGAGCGCCGCCTCGATGGCCCCGCAGGTGATGCGATCGCCGACGATGGTGGCCGCCGCTCCGCCGGCATAGCTGCGCGCGAAGCGCAGCGCGTTGCGCCCCGGCACGAGCTCGCTGCCCGATACCATGGCCGCCAGCGCATCGAGCACATGGCGCTTGGCGCGCTCGACCACGTCGTCGGGCAGCGCACGTCCGCGTGCCTCGCTCATGTAGGTGCTGAGGCGGCGCATCACGTCGCTGATCGGCCGGTCCGCTTCGGTGTCGCCCGGAGACTGTGCCAGGAGTGCGGTGACGTCGAACGCCGGCGCGAGCGCGGCGGCGAGCGCCGCCTTCCCTGCCCCGCGCAGCACGCGGCGGCGGCCCCAATGGAACGGTTCGTGGCCCATGCGGGCCACATCTTACTCGTCGCCGGTGGCGCGCAGTTCGCTGCCGAGTCGAGCGAGGACGTGTTCGGCCGCGGCGCGCTCGGCGGGCAGCGTGGCCGCCAAGGCCCGCCGCGCGGCGTCTTCGAACGTGCCGGCGCGGCGGCGGTTCACGCGGTGTCCTGCCGCGGTGAGCGTGAGGCCGGCACGACGTGCGTCGGCGGCATCCACCGTCCGCGTCACGTAGCCGGCCGCCTCGAGCCGCCGTACGACGCCGGACAGGGTGCCGCGATGGAGGTGCAGCACCGAGGCGAGCTCGCTCGCCAGGATGCCTGGATTGCGGCCGATCAGGAGCAACGACAGCCGTTGCGGAATGGTCAGCCCCACGCGCGTCTCCATGCGTTTCGAGACGCGCTCGAGCTCGTGATCGATCGCCCAGATCAAGCGCATGAAGCGCAGGACGTCGTCGAGCGGAATCTCGCGGACCTTGGCGGCAGTTGGCGCCATCACAACTCTCCGCTGCGTTCCCATACCCAGGCGGGCAACGGCATGCGGAACGTCAGCACGCGTTCGCGGCGCTGTTCCGCCTCGAGGACCTGCATGCGCCCCTGCAGCAGATTGCCCAGCGTAATCGCGCCGACGGCGGCGCCTCCCGAATCCGGATCGACGACCGGCAGCCACGTCGCGCCGGTCGCCGCCATGCGGTAGGCGACGGCGCGCAGCGGCTCGTCCGGATAGGCGAAGGTGCCGGGCCCGGCGGGCGGCGTGCCGATCCCCGGGGCGTCGAGTGGCTGCATCACTTCACGCACGAACACGATCTCCAGTGGATCGGTGGCGTACTCCCGGGTCAGATGATAGCCGCGGCGCGCGATCTTCTCGGTGAGGATCGACCGCCGCACGCCGAGCACCGTCAGCGCGTACGCAATCGTCACCGCCACGAGCAGCGGCAGCACCATGTTGAAGTCGTGCGTGAGTTCCAGCGCAAACACGACCGCGGTGAACGGCGTCCGCATCGTGCCGCCCAGGATGGCCGCCATGCTCACGAGCGGCCAGAAGCCCGGCCCCATCGCCGGAAAGACCTGGGCCTCGAGGCCGCCGAGCGCTCCGCCCACCATGAGCAGCGGCGCCAGCACACCGCCCGAGGTGCCCGATCCGAGGGCCACGGCCCAGATGGAGAACTTCACGAACAGGATGCCCGCCAGCGTCGCCACCGGCACGTCCTGCTGCAGCAGCGCTCCGATGGTGTCGTAGCCGACGCCGAGGGCCTGCGGAAAGAACCACCCGCCGATGCCGATGGCGAGCCCGCCGATCGCGGGCCACCACATCCAGTGAATCGGCAGCCGCAGGAACGCATCCTCGGAGGCGTACACGGCGCGCGTCATCGCGATCGACAGCATGGCGGCGGCGGCGCCCGCGACGCAGCACAAGGCGAGCGCGGTCATCGGGATGGCCACCGGATGCGGCGTGACCGGAAAGATCGGACCGAGTCCCAGCAACCAGCGGCGCGCCGCCGCCGCGGTGGCCGCGGCGAGCGCCGCCGGGACGAAGCTGCGAGGCTTCCATTCGAACAGCAGCAGTTCCACCGCCAGCAGCACCGCGGCCAACGGCGTGGCGAACACGGCGGCCATGCCTGCGGCCGAACCGGCCACGAGCAGCGTCTTCCGCTCGGCGCTGCTCAAGTGGAAGCACTGCGCCACGAGCGAACCGACGGCGCCGCCCGTCATGACGATCGGCCCCTCGGCACCGAACGGCCCCCCCGACCCGATCGCGATCGCCGCGGACAACGGCTTCAGCACCGCGAGCTTCGGCTCGACCCGGCTGCCGTTGATGAGGATCGCTTCGATGGCTTCCGGGATCCCGTGCCCCCGGATCCGCTCCGATCCGAAGCGCGCGATGAGCCCCACGATCAGCCCGCCTAGAACGGGGACGAGGATGGCCCAGCGGCCGAGTTCATGCGAGACCGGCGACGCCGGCTCGATGCTGAGCCGATGATGGAAGAACAGGTTGGTCGAAAGCGCGATGAGGTCGAGCAGCGCCACCGCGATCACCGCGCCGGCGAGACCAAGCGCCACCGCGATCGCCGACAGGATGAGCAGTCGCCGGGTGGCGGTGAAATCGCCGAGGCGGGTGAAGGTGACCGGGTGGTGCACTACGGCCTCGGGTCGCGTTGACCCTCGGCCTTGCCGGCTTCTTCGCGCCGTCCGGCCTGATCGATCCGGTACAGCACGATGAAGATGACGATCATCGAGATGGTGCTCAGCGCCGCGAACGTTTCGAACATGGGTTCAGATGCCCTTCCGCGATATAGTTGCAATTACAACTATACCACCGATAAGGAACGGCGCTAAGCCGTTCCGGTAGACGCAGCGGGAGGGAGGGAGCCCATGGACCGCACGACACCTGGTGACCGCGCGCGCGCGAACGCCGAACTGCAGGAAAGCCTGCAGCGTGCCGAACCGCGCATCGTTGCGTCGTACGCCCTGGTGGGCGCCATCCTCCTCTTTGGCGCCGTGGGCTACGGCGTCGACCACTGGCTCGGCTCCGGCCCGTGGGCGATGCTCACCGGCCTCGTCGCCGGGTTCCTGGTGGGATTCGCGAATCTCGTCGTGAGCCTGCGCCGCTAGAATGAACGCGTGAAGCGCTCGGGCATCGCCGATCTGCCGCTCCATGGCGGACGCGTGCCGGCCTGGCTGGCAGGCCGCATGGAGCGGCTCGGCACCGGCATCGTGGAGGCCGTCGTCCACCACTACGGTCGCGGCGCGCTGCTCACCCGACTCAGCGATCCCTTCTGGTTCCAGGCCCTCGGCTCGGTGATGGGCATGGACTGGCACTCCTCCGGCATCACCACGTCGGTGATGAGCGCGCTCAAGCGCGGGCTCAATCCGCGCGCGCACGAGCTCGGACTCTTCGTGTGCGGCGGCCGCGGACGGCAGTCGCGGCGCACCCCCGACGAACTCCGTGCCCTCGGCGATCGGCTCGGCCTCGACGCCGAGGCGCTCGTGCGCACGAGCCGTCTCACCGCGCGGGTGGACAACAACGCCGTGGACGACGGCTTCCAGATCTATCTGCATTCGTTCGTCCTCACCGCCGACGGCGAATGGGCGGTCGTGCAGCAGGGCATGAACGAGGCGAGCGGCCTGGCCCGCCGCTACCACTGGCACTCCCCCACCGTGCGCGACTTCGTCTCCGACCCGCACGCCGCCATCGTCGGCGAGTCCGCCGGCACCATCCGCAACCTGGTGGATGGACGGGCGCGTCCGGCGCAGGAGGCGCTGCTCACCATCGCGCGCGACGACCCGGCGCGCACGCTGGCCGAGGTGCGCCGGCTGGAGATGCCCGCGCACCACGACGTCCGCGCCCGCGACGTGCACGAGCGGCGGCTCGGCGCGGTGCTGGCGCTGGCCCACGAGCGTGAGCTGCGCGACTTCGCGTCGTTCCTGCTGCTCGAGCAGCTCGGACCGCGCACGCTCCAGTCGCTGGCGCTCGTCGCCGAAGTGGTGCACGGCGCGCCTGCGCGCTTCGACGACCCGGCCCGCTTTTCCTTTGCGCACGGCGGCAAGGACGGCCATCCGTTTCCGGTACCTCTGAAGGTGTATGACGAGTCGATTGGCGTCCTCCGTCGCGCGCTCGACGCCGCCTCGGTGGGGCACACCGAGAAGCTCGATGGGTTCAAACGCCTCGACGCCTTTACGCGCGCCATCGAACAGGGGCGCAGCCCCGTCGCCGACGTGGCGGCGGCCATCGCGCACGAGCGCGCCGTCTCGCGCTCCCTGGGCGGCCGCACCGTCTTCGACGACCGCCGCGCCCGCCCCGCACGTCCAGCCGAAGGCCAGCTCAATCTTTTCCCGAGGCCCAAGGTCTAACGCCCAAGCCTGAGGCCCTATAATTCCCGCATGAAAATCACCAGCATCCTCGGCGCCGCGACGCGCGCGCTCGTGTTCGTCTGTCTCGCGGCGCCGGCCGCGCTCGCGCAGAATCCGGCGGCGGCACCGGCCGCGGCTCCGGCGGCCGACGCCACCGTCGTGGCCAAGCCGACCTACGTGTCGATCCCGATGGAGATCGACGTCAACCGGTCCGCGGCCGACGTCTGGAAGCGAATCGGAAAGTTCTGCGACATCGGCGAGTGGTTCCAGATCCCCTGCACGATCACGCAGGGCAAGGATGGAGAATTCGGCGCCGTGCGTTCGGTGGCCAACGAAGTGCTGGTCGGCAAGACCGAGCTGTCGTACACCTACACGCAGCCGGTGCGCGCCGGCCGCCCGTACGACCTCTATCACGGCACCCTCGAGGCGCGCCCCGTCACTCCCACCACGTCGAAGCTGGTCTACACGCTGACCTACGACAACTCGATGCTGGCGGACGACGCCGCGAAAGCCGCCGATCGCGCGCGGCGTCTCACGACGTTCACGCGCGCGTTGCAGAACATGAAGACGCTCGCCGAGGGCGGCACGCTGCCGCCGCCGGCCCCGCGCGCCGGCGGTCCCGGCCGCGGCAACTAAGTGCACAGCCGCGTCGCGGCGATCGGGATCGCGATTTCGGTCGCCGCGGCCACGGCCCTGGCTCAACAGGGCCCGCCTTCCTTCCGCTTGACGTGGGTCGATCGACAGGGCGTGCGCACGCCGATCGGGCCGCTGCCGCCCGGCACGTTCGCGCCGCGACTGTCGCCCGACGGCCGGCGCGTCGCGTTCGACGCCGGCGGATCAATCTGGATTGCCGACCTCACCAACCTTGCCGCGGCGCGCCGTGTCGCGCCGGGACAGTTTCCGATGTGGTCGGCCGATGGCCGCCGGCTGTTGTTCACAGGTGTGTACGGATTCCAGATGTACTGGCAGGCGGCCGACGGCAGCGGCGAACCCGAACGCATCATCGACGCCGAAACCACACGAGCACCCGAGTCGTGGTCGATGGCGCTCGGCCTCGTCAGCTACATCACGCTCACGGGCAGCGGCGACTACGACATCTGGACGTTCTCGCCGGCCGACCGATCGCAGCGAGCCCTGATTGCCGAGCCGACCTCGGCGCAAATGGGCAGCCGCTTCTCGCCCGACGGCAGGTGGATCGCGTACCAGTCGAACGAGACGGGCCAGTTCGAGGTCTACGTCGAGCCGTTTCCGCGCAGCGGCACTCGCGTGCGCGTCAGCGACGCGGGCGGCGAGCGTCCGGTGTGGTCTCCGGATGGCCGCGAAATCTTCTACGACAGAGGCGCCACGCTCTATATGGCGGGGTTCACGCCCGCGCCATCGCCTTCGGCCAGTCGACCCGTGGCGCTGCCGATCAGCGGCTTCATCCAGTCGACCGGGCGGCGACTCTGGGATCTCTCGCCTGACGGCACTCGCTTTCTCATGATGTTTCCGTGAGCCGCTGCAAATAACTCCGTGCGCGCTTGTAAGGCCCGGCTGTCCTCGTCGCAGGACGAGGTTCGCGCGTCGAGTCGGTAAATCCACCAATCACTCGACTTGCGGTCTCAGCTCTGCACGGCCTGCTTGTTGCACAACCCAGGGCAAAGCGGAGGATTACATGAACAGCCTCTCAGTTCGCGTGCGGACCAGCCGCACAGTCATTCTCGCCGCAGCGATGGCCGTGGCCCTCGTGGCGGGCGACAGCGTGAATCAAGCGTCGGCGCAGGGCTTCGGTCGCGGCCGCGGCCGCGCCAACATTCTCACCGGGACCTATCGACTGAACACGTCGGCCAGCGACAACTCCTCGCAACTCGCCGATCAGGTGACGCGATCGCTGCCCGGCCGCGATCGGCCGCGGCTGCGCAACCAGATCATGCGCCGGCTCGACGCGCCGGAGGAACTTGCCATCGAGCGCCGTGGACGTTCGATCACGATGGCGTCGTCGAACGCCGATCAAGTGACGTTCGAGGCCAACGGCGTGCCGCAGACCGAGGCCTTGCCGAACGGGCGCTCCATGAGCACGGTGGCCCGGCTCTACGGCGATCGGCTCGAGGTCAATTCGAGCGGCGATCGCTCGCTCGACTACCAGCTCACGTTCGAGTCGATCAACGGCGGCCGCGGCTTGCGGGTGACGCGCCGCGTCAGCGACGTCGGCCTCAGCCAGCCGGTCATCGCGCGCAGCGTCTACGACCGCGTATCGGCCGACGCGCGGCTCGACATGTACTCGGACTACCGGTCGCGTAACACGAACGACCGCTCTGCGCGGCCGCGGAACGACGACGGCGTCCGCGGCGGCGCCTCCGCCTCGACCGACTACGTGGCCGACGGCACGGAACTCGTGGCGACGCTGGACAACCGGCTGAGCACGCGTGACGCCCGCGGCAACGAGCCGTTCACGCTGACGGTCGTCTCGCCCGGACAGTTCCAGGGCGCGCGGATCGACGGGCGGCTCGTCGGCGTCGATCGTGCCGGCCGTGTGACCGGACGGGCCGACCTCACGTTCGATTTCGATCGCATCCGCTTCCGCAACGGGCGGACGTCGGATTTCGACGGCACCATCGAGGGCGTCCGCACGCCTGACGGCGACACGCTGCACGTGGAGAACACCAATGTGGGCGAGGACGAGAGCCAGACGTCGAAGACCGCCACCCGCACCGGCATCGGCGCGGCGATTGGCGCGGTGATCGGCGCGGTAACCGGCGGCGGGAAGGGCGCGGCGATCGGCGCGGCCGTCGGCGGCGCCGCCGGCGCCGGCTCGGTGATCGTCCAGGGGCGGGACGACCTGAACCTGGAGCCCGGATCTGAATTTCGGATCAGAGCATTCGGACCGCGGTAGTTCGTAGAGGTGGACCTCGAAGAGGTCCACCTCGAGGGGCGGACTTCGTCGAGATCCAGGCGGACCTCTTCGAGGTCCGCCTCTACGTACGTCTTGGGGTTAGTTTCCGTCGATGTCGTCGTTCGGATTGGTGCGCCCTGGAATCGGGCGCGCGCCGGCATCCAGGTTCTGCTGGATGCTCTTCCGCTTCCGGACGATCCCCTTCTTCAGATCGGCGGCAATCGCCGCGTCTTCCTCACGCTCGGCGCTCAGCGAGTGCGGGAGCATGTAGTTGCCCTCGTGGCACTCGTACGGCAGCAGCTCGTATCCGGGCGGCGACGAGAGCGGCAGCGAGATCGTGAACGGCTTCGTGTAGGTCACCGGATCGTCGACGTGCACTTCGTAGCGCAGCTCGTCGGTGTCGGTGCGGGTGATGCGCTCGGTAATCTTCAAGTCGGCGCTGTGCCGCAGGCCGTTGCCGTTGCCGCCGCCGATGCTCGTCCTGTTGGTGAAGTTGGTGGTCTCGACGACCAGCGTGTTCCCCTCCCAGTGCCCGCGTGCGTCGCCGAGATACTGGCGGATGTTCGAGGTCAGGTGGGGGCGGCCGTCGGTGTAGATGACGCGGGTGTCGTGCACCATCTCGTAGCTCAGCACCACCAGACCTGGCGCCTGCACGATCCGGTTCCCGTTGCCATAGACCACCGGCATGATCGACCCGACGATGCCGCGCGTGATGCAGCGGTCGTAGAGCGTGAAGTCCTCCGGCGAGTTGAACGGCCCTTCACCGAAGCTGCCTCGATCGCGGGGCGCCGCGCGTTTCTGCGCCTCGCCCGTGAACGCCGGCGTGCGTCCGGTCTCCGGCTCGATTACGAGCGACGTCTGCCGGTACGATTTCGTCTTCCAGGCATCGTCGTTCCGGAAGATGCTGACCGCGTTCTCGCCGCCCTTCCGGCGCTTCTCGTCCGCCTTCTGCGCCTCGGCAAACTCCTCGTCCGACAACATGGCGCGCGTCCCGAACTTGTCGGGGCGTTCGCGCGGAATGCCGAGCGCGGCGTCGCTCGTCCAGACGCCCTGCAGATCCGGCTCGCCCCATGCCGTCTTGGGCTGCACGAATCCCTTGGTGGGCGCGGCCAGCTGAGCCGAAATGGACTTCGACGCCTCGGTCTGCGCCATCGCGACGGACGGAACGCTCGCGGCAATGGCCACCACGGCGGCTGTCACGGCAATCTGTGCTCGGCTCATCTGGCTCTCCAGTGGAAACAATGGCGGGCATTGTACGTGTTTCGTTCAGGCCCGGCACACGCTTTGCTCCTGCGGAGCGCATGACACGAAAAGACGCGCTCGTAGCCGCCGGCCTCGCCGCCGGCGGGGTGTTGATGGGAGCGGCGCTGGCGGCCGAGGCGCGGCGCGTCCGCCGGGCGCTCGAGCTCGACGGGCAGGCGGCGCTCGTCACCGGCGGATCCCGCGGGCTCGGACTGCTCATCGCGCGGGAGTTGGGCCGCCAGGGCGCACGCGTCGTGCTCATGGCGCGCGATCAGGCCGAGCTCGATCGAGCCGAACAGAAGCTGCGCGCGGAAGGGTTCGAGGTCTCGACGATCGCCGGCGACGTCTCACGGCCGGCAGACGCGCGCCGCGCCGTCGAGACGACGGTCGAGCGCTACGGGGCCATCGACATCCTCGTGAACAACGCCGGCATCGTCACGGTGGGCCCGATCGAGCACACGACGCTGGCGGATTTCGAGGAAGCGATGGCGGTGCACTTCTGGGGACCGCTCCACACGATGCAGGCGGCCGTCCCGCGCATGAGGCGCCAGGGCGGCGGGCGCATCGTGAACATCTCGTCAGTCGGCGGCAAACTCGGCATGCCGCACCTGGCACCGTACTGCGCGAGCAAGTTCGCGCTGGCGGGGCTGTCGAGCGCAATCACGCCGGAGCTCGCGCACGACAACATTGCCGTCACCACGGTGTGCCCCGGCCTCATGCGCACGGGGTCGCCCTTCAACGCCTCGTTCAAGGGACGCCACCGCGAGGAATTCGCCTGGTTCGCCATCGCCGATTCGCTGCCCCTGGTCTCGACGAGCGGGCGGCACGCGGCCGCCCAGATCGTGGACGCGCTGCGCCATGGGGACGCGGAGCTGGTCATCACGTGGGCCGCGAAGCTCGGCGCCATCGCGGCGGCGCTGATGCCGAACACAGTTGCGCTGGCGCTTCAGGCCGCCAACGCGCTGCTGCCAGGGCCGGAACCGTCGGCGGGGGGCGAACGCTGGAGCGGCTGGCAGAGCCTGTCCAACTGGGCCCCCTCACAGCTGATACGTCTCGCCGAACTGGCCGCGCGCGAGAACAACGAGACGCAGGGTCCGGCCCTGCGCGAACGCCCGGCCCGCACCTGAGCCATCAGGCGCGCGTCACCGCTGCCTCGCGAACGCGAACTCGGAATGCGCGCCGTCGAACTCCGTGTGGATGCCGTTGAACGGCGGCGTGGGCGCTGTTGCCTCTTGCGGCTCGATCCGGCTCCGGCGCAGCATCCGGATGGCCGGCACGGTTGTCGCCGCGCCGATGCCGAGCAGCGCCATCCCGATCCGCTTGCGCCGACCTTCTGGCAGTCGGCTCGCGGCGAGCAATCCGAGACCGAAGGCGAGCGCCGCGCGCGTGCCGACCAGGAACCCGAAGGTCTGCGGCTTGAGATTGAACCTCTTCATTGGTTTTCCCCCTGGTGAATCGCACGCAAAGTGTGCGCCGCACCTGGAGGAAACACCGTGGGGCGTGAACTTTGCACCCACAAGCCCCGTGCAGCCCATCGCAACACGGCCGTTCGGCGCGCACGACGATCGGGTCTCCATCCTTGGCATCGGCGGCTATCACCTCGGGAAGGTCGGCACGATTCGCGAGGCCGTTCGGATCGTGCACGAGGCGATCGACGCCGGCGTGACGTTCATGGACAACGCCTGGGAGTACCACGACGGCGTCAGCGAAGAGCGCATGGGCCGGGCGATTGCGGACCGCCGCGACCGCGTGTTCCTCATGACCAAGGTCTGCACCCACGGCCGCAACGCCGCGGTCGCGATGCGGCAGCTCGAGCAGTCGTTGCGGCGACTCGAGACCGACCACCTCGACCTGTGGCAGATTCACGAGTGCGCGTACTACAACGACCCCGACCGTCACTTCGCGCCGGGCGGCGTGGTGGAGGCGCTCGAGCGGGCGCGCGCACAGGGCAAGACGCGCTACGTCGGCTTCACCGGTCACAAGGATCCCGAAATCCACCTGCGCATGCTGGCGTTCGACTTTCCGTTCGATGCCTGCCAGCTGCCCCTCAACGGCTTCGACCGCCACTTCCGCAGCTTTCAAACGCACGTACTGCCGGAACTCGCCCGCCGCCGGATTGCGGCCATCGGCATGAAGAGCCTGGGCGGCGACGGCCGCGCCGTCAAGAAGCGCGCGGAACGCGTCACCGACGCGCTCCGTTACGCGATGAGCCTGCCCGTGTGCACCACGGTGTCCGGCATCGACTCACTCGCGGTGCTGCGCCAGAACTTGCGGATCGCGCGTGGCTTCACGCCGATGACGGCGCTCGAGCGCGCGTCGTTCGAGCGAACGGTCGCCGACGCCGCGGCTGACGGACGGTTCGAGAGTTACAAGACGACCGCCGAGCACGAAGGTGCAGTCGGCCGCGAGCAGCACGGGTTTCCGTCACAGGAAGAAATGGCGGGCTGACACGCGCGCGATCAGCTCGCCCAATCGAGCGATGTCACTCTCGTTCGTCGCCAGGCCGACCGAGGCGCGCAGCGCGCCAACCGGCCGGCCGTCCATGCACTCGCGGAAGCGTGTGAGGCTGAAGTTGCCGCGCAGACACGCTCGCGTCCGGGCCGGGTCGAGCCCCAAGGCATGCGCGGCCGCGCCGGGATTGCAGAAGCAGCCGCCGCGGATGGCGACGCCAAGACCACGTGCGGCGGCTTCCACTTCTTCGTAGGGCACGATGCAGCCGCTGCGACGCACGTTGAAGGCGACGGTGCCTCCCCGCCCGATCACGCCGTCCGGACCGTAGATGTCCACCGCCTCTCCCGCCCCTCGCAGCACCTCGAGCAGCCGTTCGGTCATCGACGCAGAGTGACGGGCCACCGCGTCCATCCCGAGCCGCGACATCCACCGCAGCCCGTCGCACACCGCGTCCATGGCGAGAAAGCTGACCGTGCCGTCCTCGAACCCGGCGGCGCCGTGCTTCCGCTGCGCGTACCGATGGGGCATCGAGACATGGTCGACGGTGCCGCCGCCGAAGTAGCGGCGGCGCAGCTCCGCGAGCGCGTCACGCCGCGCAATCAGGGCGCCGATCCCGGTCGGGTAGCCGAAGATCTTGTAGTACGACAGTGCGACGAAATCCGCCGGCACCGCGCCGAGATCGAGGCGCGCCCCCGGGGCGAACGAGGCGGCGTCGAGCAGCACCCGGTAGCCGCGTGCCCGAGCGAGCGCAATCCACTCGACCGGATGCCGTACCCCCGAGAAGTTCGACTGGGCCGGAAACGCAAAGAGAGATGGCCCTGGTGCACGCACCAGCATGGGCGACGGGTCGCCGCCACGCAGTTCGGCGGCCAGGGGGACCAACGTGACGCGTGACTTGGCCCGTCGGGCCGGCCACGCCAGGCCGTTCACCGAGTTGTGGTTGTCCGCGGTCAGGACCAGGCGGGAATTGCGATCGAACGGAAACGCCTCGGCCAGGATCCGGATGGCGCCGGTGGCATTGGCTGTGAACACGACGTCGTAGACGGCCGGGTCCGCACCGGCGAACTCGAGCGTCAGGGCGCGCGCCCGATCGGTGGCGGCGGTACTCGCGGCCGACGGACCGCTGTCGGCGTGCGGGTTGCCGAGCACCGCCGTCCGCAGGCGGCGCATGTCGCGACGCACCAGCGACGCGGGATACAGGGCCGCGCCGGTGTAATCGAGATAGGCGGTGGCCGTCCGATCGAGCCGCGCGAACTCCGTCGCACGCAGGCGCGCCACGCGATCGACGGCGCGCATCAGCATCCGCGTCTCCGGATGGCGGCGACGAGCAGCGCGGTCTCGACCGACGGATGTAGTTCCGCGCGCGGCACGTCCAACCGGGGCCGGCCCCCGAAGTAGCGGCTGAGCGCCGCCAGCCGATCGAACTCCTCGCGCTCGGCGGGCGTCGCGTCGACCGCGAGCGCGGGCTCGTGCACGCGCGCAATCCACTCGTAGAGCCCCTGACGCAGCGAGGCGACGTGACGGTAGCCTCGGAACCGGAGCACCGCCCGGGCTTGCGCCACCCGGGCGCTCTCGTCGCCATACAGCACGATGGACGCGGACCGCGGCAGGTCGAGCGCCATCAGATCCCCGATCGTGATGCGCGTGGCGGACGGGATGTGAAAGGTCTCGAACTCCGCGTGGCTGCGCAGATCGAACACGCGCGGCATCTGGCCCGCCACGATCGCCTCGGCCAGCGCCACCGCGGTCATGTCGTCGCGACCCGCCACGCCGTCGATCGCCGCGGCGCCGCCCCCGAGGATCAGCGCGGCCACGAACAGCGGCGCGTGCAGCGTCATGCGTCCCTTTTCAACCGGCGCGCGACCGTGAAGATCCCCAGGGCCATCATCGTCACCATGCCGACGACGACGCCCGCCGGCAGGTGCAGCACATCGGGGAGCGTGAGCGGACCCAGCGGGGTGCTGGCATATACCTGGTTCAACGAATCGAACGCGAAGTTGAACGCCAGGATGCCGATCACGAGCCCCGCCATGACGGCCACCCCATCCGCGCGGCCGGTGGCGGCTGCCACACACGAGGTCCCCGGGCACAAACCGGCCAGTACGAGACCGCCGCCGAAGAGCGCGCCGCCGAGCGCCTGAGGCACCGCGAAGGTGTCGGGCAGATACACGGCGCGCATGTCGAGCAGCCCGAGACGATCAAGCCAGAACACGCCGAGCATGGCGGTGACGAGGGCGCTGAAGAGCACCTCCAGCACCGTGAGGTCCTTCAGGTAGAACTGCCCTACCAGCTTGCGGGCGTTCCCGAGCCCGGCGCGTTCCAGCAGCCATCCGAAGGCCATGCCGAGCACGAGCGCGAGGCCAAGCGCCGGCACCGTGCTCACGACCACAACCGCCTGGCCAGGGGCGCCGCCGCGTAGCCAGCGGCAAACGCCGTGACGATGAAGATCCAGCTGCCGGCGGAGAGGAGCGCGCCGCCCGACAGCGCCTGGCCGCTGGTGCAGCCGCGCGCGAACTTGGCGCCCACGCCCATGAGCGCGCCGCCAGTCACCGCCGACATCACGCGCGCCGGCGCGCTGACGCCGGCGCCGCGCTCGATCGTCCTCGCCAGCCGGCCCGCGCGCCACGCCGACACGAAGGCGCCGATCGCGACCCCCGCGAGCTCCCACACCAGCCAGTCCGTGAGCGGGCTGGCCACGCCGTTCGGCAGATACGGGGCGACCGCCGGCGACGCGCTCGCGCGCGCCGTCCCGGCGACTCCGGCTGTCAGCGCGGCCGCCACGCTGGCAAACGCGCCGGAGGCGCCGAGCCCCTGACCCACCAGCAGGTACGCGGCCACGAGCACCAGCCCGATGCCGGCACCGGCCAGATACGGGTCTGTGTAACGTGTCACGGTTCCACCGCGCCACGGTTGCGCGTGGCCCAGTCCTGGAACGCGCCGTCGTAGAGCATCACCGGGATGTCGAGCAGCCGCGCGGCGAGCACGACGGCCGTCGCCTGCTGACCGACGTGGCAATACACCACCACGGTGTCACCGGCCCGGATGCCTGCCGCCTCGAAGGTGCGCTTCACGTCCGGGAGCGAGATGCGGCCGCGGGCGTCGCTGATCGAAGAAAACGGAATATTGATCGCCTTCGGAATGTGTCCCCGCTTGCCGAAGGTGGGTTCCGTGCCGTTGTAGAAGACCGGCGCGCGCGCGTCCACCAGCACGTGGCGCGCACGCCCGCTCAGCGACTGCACGAACGCGGCGTCGGCCACCACCGGGGCGACCGGACGGTCGCGAAGATGTCCCTTCGACACCTGCGGCGCGGCGGCCGTGGTGGCCCGCCCGGCCATCTGCCACGCGGCGAGGCCGCCGTTGAGGAGCGACGTCTGGGCACCGAGCCCGGCGTAGTCGAGCGTGAAGACGATCCGCGTGGCCGATTGCAGCGGCGTGTCGCTGCCGGCGTAGACGACGATCTCGCTGTCGTCGGAGATGCCGAGCGACTCGAGCTTGGCCCGAAGCGTGGCCAGGTCGGGGAGCTCGAGCATCAGATCGCCGCGAGCCATGTCGTGCGGCAGCGCGACGTCTTCTTCCGTAATCTGGCGCGCGCCCGGGATGTGCGCCTTGTCGTAGCCGGCCCGGCTTCCCACGTGCAGCACCACCACCATCCGGTCGGCGAGCTTCGACGCCAGCCCATCGGCCTCCACCAGCAGCGACGCTGCCGCCGCGGTGGCCGGCACACCTCCAATGACCAGTGCGATGGCGAACGCGGCCCTCGCGCTCCACCGTGCTGCCCGCCACGTCTGTCCCTGCATGGCACTCTCCTCCAGGCCGCTCCGTGCGTCCTGCCGCATCCTGGGGCGGACGCACCGGCGGCGCACGCGATTTGCAGCCAACGGCCGCGGCGACCGTTCGCTGACCGTTGGCTGCAGGCGCCTTGTCGGCGACTGGTCGAGGGGCTATAACGGCCTGGACATGGCTGCTGCCGCCGAGCGCCGCGACGCTCCGTTCTCAACCGCCTCGCTCGTGCTCGTGTCCGCCGCCAGCGCCGCCGCGCTGGCGCTGATGACGGCCACGCAGATCTACTTCGCGATGTGGAACCACGGCCATTCCTTCGCGCGGATGGTCGTGTGGCAGCTGGCGTTGTGGGCGTTCTGGATCTGCAGCGCGCCGTGGATCCTGCGGCTCGTCAGCCGCGGCGCCCGGCTCCGGATCCTGTTGCCGCTCGGCCTGTTGCTGACGGGTCTGCACCTGGTGGCAGCCGGAGTCGCCACATCGTGGACCACGCCGTTTGCCGTCATCGGGCAGCCCCATTCGGGCCTCGAGTATTCGCTGAGGGGGTGGATCTACGTCGCGCTCCCCTACATCCTCCTTCCGGATCCAGTCGTCTACCTGCTGCTCATCGTTGGCGGCCGGGCGCTGGCCGCGACCGAGCGCGCGTGGCAGCTGCAGCTGCGCGAGTCGCAGCTCGCCTCGGATCTGTCGCGCGCCCAGCTCGACGCCCTGCGGCTCGAGATCGAGCCGCACTTCCTCTTCAACACGCTGAATTCGATCGCGGCGCTCATCCGGCTCAACGACAACAGCGCCGCGCTCGGCATGCTGCTGCGGCTGAGCGATCTGATGCGGAGCACGCTCGATCGCACGTCGGGGCAATACACCTCGCTCGGCGAAGAAGTCGCGCACGTCGCGCGCTACGTGGACCTGCAGCGCGCGCGCTTCAACGACCGCCTGTCGGTGATCTACGCCGTCGATCCGACCTGCGATCCGTTGCCCGTGCCGGCGTTCCTGCTGCAGCCGATCGTCGAGAACGCGCTGCGCCACGGCCTGTCGCCCAACGCGCGGCCGGGACGGATCGAGATCGGGGCGCGCCACGACGACGGCCACGTACGGCTGTGGGTGCGCGACGACGGTTCGGGCCTGCCGGCGTCGTTCGACCTGCAGCGCGACGCCGGAACCGGGTTGAGGAACATCAGCGCGCGCCTCGAGCGCATCTACGGTCCGCATGCGCGGCTGACGCTGCGCACCAACGAGACCGGCGGCACCACCGCCGAAGTGCGGCTCCCGTCGGTGGCACCCGCCGTGACGGTGCCCGCATGACGGCGTTCCGGGCGCTCGTCGTCGAGGACGAGCCGCTCGCCCGCCGCATGGTCGCCGATCTCCTGCGCCAGGATCCCGAAATCGAGCAGGTCGTCGAATGCGCGGGTGCGGCGGACGCGCAGAAGGCGCTCGCGGGCGAGCGCGTGGACATCGCGTTCCTCGACATCGAGATGCCGGGATCGAGCGGCCTCGAGCTGGCGCAGTCGTTCACGGTTCCCGGGCCCGTGATCGTGTTCGTGACGGCCTTCGGCCGCTACGCCACCGAAGCGTTCGACGTGCTTGCGGTCGACTACGTGCTCAAGCCGTTCTCGGACGACCGCTTTGCCACCGCCGTCGGACGCGCCAAGACACGGGTGCGCGAGCGGCGGCTCGCCGAACTGGCCACCCAGCTGGCCACGGTCTCGGAGGAGCTGAGGCCTCCGGTGGCCGCGGAGCGGCCGGCCTATCTGACGCGCCTCTCGTTCCGGCAGGACGACCACTCGGTGGTGGTGAGCGTCGCCGACGTCATCTGGATCGAGGCCGAGGACTACTACGTGCTGGTGCACACGCGGCAGGGGCGGCACATGGTGCGCGCGCCGCTCGCGTCGTTCGAAGGACGGCTGGACCCGCGCCACTTCGTGCGCGTGCACCGCGCCGCGATCGTCAACCTCCAGGAGGTGCGCGAGGTTCACGATGCGGGCGGGCTGCTGCTCGTGTTGTCGGACGGGTCCCACGTGCCGGTGAGCCGCGCCCGCCGCCGCCAGGTCGAACCGCTCATGATTCCGCGGCTCGGTCGTACGTAGAGGGCGGTCTTCCGTACGTAGAGGGCGGTCTTCAGACCGCCCTGCCGCGCCGCCCTCAGCGGGTAAGATCACCCGCAGCGATGGACTTCAAACACTTCGTCCAGCTCGTGGCGATCGGTCTGCAGGCGCGCATCCCCATGCACATGACCGGCTTTCCCGGTGTCGGGAAGACCGAGTTCACCAAGAGCCTCGAGGGCGGATTCGCCAGCGCCGGTGTCAAATGCAAGGTGATCACGCTCGTGGGGTCGATCCGCGAGCCGCAGGACTTCGGTGGGTTCCCGGTCTCGACGCCCGACGGCGTGCGGCTGCTGCCGATGGCGTGGGCGCGCGACGCGCGGCGGCTCGCCGAAGACGGCTACATGGTGGTGATCTTCCTCGACGAGCTCACCACCGTGCCGCCGACGACGCAGGCGGCCATGCTGCGGCTGCTGACCGAGAACGTGTCTGGCGAGCTGCCGCTACCGGACTACGAGCCCGGCAAGGGCGGCGTCGTCTATCTCTGCGCCAGCAATGCGGTGGAATGGGCGGCCGGCGGGCAGGAGATTCAACCGCCGATGGCCAACCGGCTGTGGCACGGCGAGTTCCCGATGGACCACGAGACGTGGTGCGAGATGATGCTGAGCGACTTCCCCGCGCCCACGAATCTCCCCGTCCTTCCCGCCGACTACCTGCGCGTCCACCACCATCGCCAGCGTGCGGTGATCGCCGGCTACATCAAGGCCAGCGGGCACAAGGCGTGGCTCTCGCCGCCCGACGACGTCGCGCAGCGCAGCGGCCCCTGGGCCTCGGGGCGCACGTGGTATCTCGCCTCGCGGTTCCTGGCCGCCATCGAAGCGGTGTTTCCCGGGAATCGCGCGCTGCAAGGCCCGGCGCTCGCCGGGCTCGTCGGCGACCAGGCGCTGCCCTTTCTCGAGTATCGCGAAGCGCTGAACCTGCCGGATCCCGAAGAAGTGTTGAAGGACCCGCGCCACTTCGAGCTGCCGGACCGGGTGGACCGCGCCCACGCCGCGTGCTACGCGCTGGTCGGCGCCGTGCTGAACAACAACACGCCGCGCCGCTGGGAGGCCGCGATGATCGCGCTCGGGTCCGCGTGCCGGAAGAACGCGGACATCCCCACCGCGGCAGCGCGCACGCTGTGCGACAAGGCCAACCGCCCGGAGGGCGTGACGCGGCTGCCCGAGGAGTGCAAGCCGTTCTACGAGTTGATGCAGGTGGCCAAGCTCGTGCCGGACTAGCATGCGGATCACGCTCGGCGAACTGTTCGGCGGGCGCGCGCGCGCGACCGGAGGCTACGTCCGCGGGCTGCAGGCGGCGCGGGTCCGCGCGGCGTATCAGCGCGCCTACTTCGCGCCGGCGCTCTTCAACCTCATTCCGGTCGAAACCGACCTCATCGCCAGCATGGCCGTCGACGCGGACTGGCGGCTGTATTACAACCCCAAATGGATCGAGGAGCACAGCGTCGAGGACAACGCGGCCGTGCTGCTCCACGAGGTGGGCCACCTGGTGCGCGACCACGCGGACCGGAAGAAGGCCGCGGGCGCGCGCGACGACCGGCGGTGGAATACCGCCGGCGACTGCGAGATCAACGACGACCTGCACGCCGAAGGGCTGGTGCTCCCCGGCGACCCGCCACTGCCGGGCAATTTCGGGTTGCCGATCGGCCAGACCGCGGAAATCTACTATCAGCGGTTGCCGGAGCCGCCGCACGCGAAGGAGGTCGCGCGCGACGCCGAGGATGCGAAGCGGCCGCCGCGCGACTGCGGCTCCGGGGCGCACGGAGAACGCCGCGGCTGGGAACTCCCTTCTGACGATGCCGCGTCGGGCGGCGTCGGCGGCGTCGATCGGGTCAAGGCCGAGATGATTCGACGCGAGGTCGCGCAGCGCATCATGGAGCTGGCGCGCGATCGCGGCGACATTCCGTTCGGCTGGCGGCGCTGGGCGCACGAGACGCTCACGCCCAAGGTCGACTACATGGCGACCATTCGCCATGTGGTGCGGCGTGCGCTGCGCGACAGCACCGTCGGGCGGTACGACCGCACCTATCGCCATCCGCACCGGCGTCAAGCCTGCTACGGCGAGTTCATCATGCCGAGCTTCTACCAGCCGCGTCCGCGGCCCGGGTTCCTCATCGACACCTCTGGATCGATGGACGACTCGCAGCTGGGCCGAGCCATCGCGGAGCTCGGCGGCCTGACGCGACAGCTCGGGTACGGGGCCGACGTCGTCGTCTCGTGCTGCGACGCCGCGGTGCACAGCGTGAAGAAGGTGTTCACGGCGGCGCAGGTGGAACTCTTCGGCGGCGGCGGCACCGACATGTCGGCGGGGCTCCAATCGTTCATCGACCGCAAGGCCGCGCCGATCGACGTGCTCGTCATGGTGACCGACTGCCTCACGCCGTGGCCGGTCGACGTGCCGCCGTTTCCGGTGATCACGATCCGAGTCGGCGAGGGCACGCCGCCGCCCTGGGCAGAGCGCGGGTCGAACAAGATGATCACGATTCTGGAGCCATCGGTGTTTCGCGAGGACACGCTCGCAGAGAGGATGCGTCGATGGCGTCTCCGTGGCTAGTCCCCGAGTTGACCTCGTGGAAAGGGCGCGGTCTGACGTTTCCGCCGGATTCGTTGCACGCGTGGGTCCGGCTGGCGGTGTGGGAATTCTGGATGGGCATGATCATCTGCGGCGCCGTCGTCTTCGGCCTCCAGCAGATCGTGAGCGCGCCGGACCACATCGTGAACGTCGATGGATTCAATAACTGTACGGCGGAGCGGCTCGGGCAACCCTGTCAACACCTCGTCTATCGAATGGGCGGTTTGAACGCGCTGTTCTCGGCGCTGATCGGTGCGCTGGCGCTCGTCGTCGCCGGGTGGCTGCTGTGGGAGCTGTGGATGGCCGTGACACCGCGGCCGATTGCCGACGACTTCCTGAAGCTGCTGCACCACTCGTTCGCGCGCGACTGGCGCAAACCGTCGACCTGGCCGTGGACCCGGCTCGCGTGGGCGTACGGCTTCGCGCTGCTGGGCGCGGCGGCGGTCGGCACCGTCGTCATCGTGCTGTATTCTTTCCGGGCATGAAGACACGAGTCACACGGATCGCGGCTAGTGCCGGTTTCGTCGCGGCGGTGGCCATCGGCGTCACGCACGCGCAAGCGCCGCGGTCGGCGCAGGACGGCGTCTACACCGACGCGCAGGCGGCGCGCGGGCAGAAGGTCTACGACACGCAGTGCGCGTCGTGCCACGGCCCGGGGTTGAAAGGGCTCGCCGCCCCGCCGCTCGCGGGCGATGTCTTCGCGGCCAGCTGGCAAGGGCAGCCGCTGTCGGAACTGGCCTCCAAGATTCGCAACACGATGCCGGCCGACGCGCCCGGCACGGTGAGTGCGGCCAGCGCCGCCGACCTCGTGGCGCTCATCCTGAAGAGCGGCGGCTTTCCCGCCAGCCGCACCGAGCTCGCGTCGGGCGACGACGCGCTGAAGGCCGTGAGCTGGCCCGCGCGCCCGGCCGCCGCGCAGGCGGCCGGCACGGTGAAGGCGTATCCGCCGCTCGGCAACATGGCGCAGCTGATGCGCGGCGTCTTCTTCCCGAACTCCAATCTGCTGTTCACCGTGCAGACGCGCGATCCGGCGGCGCCGCAGCCGAAGCCGACGCCCGAACAGGAGAAGCAGGGGTTCTCGGTGTTCGACTGGGGCCAGGGCATCTACGGCGGCTGGCAGACGATCGATAACGCCGCCATCGCGATTGCCGACGCCGGGCCGCTCATGCTCACGCCCGGCATCCGCTGCGAGAACGGCCGTCTGGCGCCGGTGACCGAGCCCGACTGGATCAAGTACACCGAGGACATGATGGCGGTGGCGCGCAAGATGTACAAGCTGTCGCAGTCGCGCAACCAGGAAGCGGTGTCGGACGCCACCGGTGATCTGTCCGACTCGTGCGCCGCGTGCCACAACGCCTATCGCGAGGTGCGGGTGCGCGGCCGGGCGCCGGATCCGACGGACCCGTCGAACAAGTCGAACCGCTGCCTGTCACGCTCGACGGCGAAATAGGCAGTTCCTACTGCTTGACGAACTTCACGAGCGCGCCGTTGACGGAGTCGGCCACGTAGATTTCCTGCTTCGGGCTGACGGCAATGAAGTGCGCCTCGCCGAACTCGCCCAGGCCTTTGCCGGGGCGGCCGACGACCGCCAGCACCTTCCCGGCCAGGTCCATGCGCACCAGTTGCCCGGCGAAGCCGTTCACCATGTAGACGTACTGACGGCCGATGTCCATCGCGCACGGCAGCCCCGCATACTTCATCTCGCGCACGTAGGTGCCCTTCTGATCGAACAGCTGGATGCGCTGGTTCTCTCGGTCGGCGACCCACAGCAGCCCCTTGGCGTCGATGGCGATGCCGTGCGCCACCTCGAACTGTCCCGGCCCCGTGCCCTTGCCGCCCCACTGCGTGAGAAAGCGGCCCGTCTTGTCGAACTTGAGCACGCGCGCATCGCCCTTCGGCCCCGGCGTGTGTCCCTGCACGATGAAGATGTCGCCGTTGTTGGCGACAGCGACGTCGTTCGGCTGGTTCAACTTGTGGGAACCCGTGGCCTCGTTCCACTCGCCCGCCTCGCCGGCGGTGCCGATCGTGAGCAGCACCTGACCGTCGCGGCTGAACTTGCGGAACGTGTGCGCGCCGACGTCGCCGGCCCACAGGTTGCCGTCGCGATCGATGCGAAGGCCGTGCGCGCGCGTGAACAGCTTGTCGCCGAACGACCGCAGATAGGTGCCCTTGTCGTCGAACTCGAAGAACGCGACGGCACCGCGCGTGAGCACCCACAGGTGGCCTTTGGCGTCGAACGCCGCCGCGGCTGTGGCGCCCATGGTCACGCCGTCGGGCAGCGTGACCGCCGTGGGCACGGCGACGTAGTCCATCGCCGGCGCCTCCTGCGGCACCAGCAGCGCGGGATCGGACGGACGCTGCGCCAGCGCGGAGCCGGCGAGCGACAGAACGACGAGGGCGATGGCGGCGATTCTCATGGCGGCAGAACTATACCGCCATCTCGTAGGGCGCGGCTTCAGCCGCGCCGACCGGCGGGGCTAAAGCCCCGCCCTACGAGCGTCAGCGCGAGATCGTGACCTGCGCGGACGCGCTTTTCGAGGTGTCCGCCGCCGAGGTGGCGCTGACGCTCACCGTCGCCGGCGACGGCACCCGGCGGGGCGCGGTGTAGAGCCCGCTCTGATTCACCCGGCCCACCGTGCTGTTGCCGCCGGTGACGCCGTTGACCTTCCAGACGACCGACGTGTTCGAGCTGCCGGTAACGGTCGCCGTGAACTGACGCGTCTGTCTGATGCGGACGCTCGCCGCGGATGGCGAGATGGCAACGGCGACAGCCGGGGGCGGTGTCGGTGCGGTGACCTCCACACTCACCGTGTTCGAGACGGTGCCATCGGTCATCGTCGCGAACACCGGCACCGACGGGCTGGCAGCCGCGGTCCCGGTTGCGGTCAACCGCGTCGACGACACGAAAGCCGTGGACAGCGGGGCGCCGCCGAACGAGACGACCGCGTTGGGCGTGAACCCCGCCCCGTTCACGGTCAACGTGAACGCCCCGGCGGGGAACGAGGGCGGGCTGACCGAACTGATCGACGGGAGCGGCACCACCGTGACGACGGCCGATCCGCTCGCCGTCGGTACGGAGACGCTCGTCGCCCGCACTGTCACGGTCTGCCCCGGAGCCGTCGCGGGCGCCAGATACCGCCCGGTCGAGTCGATGGTCCCGACGCTGCCGTCGCCTCCCGGCACGTCGTTGACGCTCCACGTCACGCCGCCGGGAGCGCCCGTCACCGTCGCCGTGAACGTCTGCATCCGGCCGACCCGCACCGACGCGGACGACGGCGACACCGTGACCACGGCGCCGGTCTGCCGCGCGGCCCCCGAGTCGGGGCTGACGCGGAGCACGGTGGCGTCGACCGCCTCGAAGTTCGAACCGAGCAGCTGCGAGAGCGTGTGAAGGTTGTCGTCGTTCCAGCGCGGGTCGGGCGCGCCCGAGATGTACCAGGCCGAGCCGTTGTCGGCGAGGATGATGCCGTATTTCTTCATCGCCCGCAGGATGACCTGCACGTCGGCCGGGTACGGCGCGATGTCGAAGGACGCCTTCAGCCGGAAGCGCTCGCCCATCCGCGGGTACTGGGTGCCGGTGAGCGACGATGCGTAGTGCCGCGCCGGCCACACGAACTCACGGCGGGTCTGCGGTACGGTGAAGCGGATGGCATGCCGGATCTCGCCGCTCAACACCTCGTCCACGGTCACCAGGCCGGGCATGATCGGCAGGCCGGCCGCATCCGCCGACGTCCACGTCGACGGACGCAGCGCGTTCGATCGCAGGTCGTAGATCGCACCCGAGTCCGCGGTCCAGGCACTCGCTCCCGGGAACGCCCGATACAGCTCGTACAACACGCAGTTGCTGGTGTCGACGGCAAGCGCATGACGATCGCCGGTGGCGTTGGGACCGCCCTCGATGGGCGCGTTGAGCGGCACGGCGTACGGACCGGGATCGCTCTCGTCGTCGTAGAGGAAGGTGGCCGGGTACTTCGTCTGCGTTCCCGGTACGGTGACGAACGGGATCCCGATCGGCCCGCCGTCCCACATCCCGGCGCCGAAGTCGGCGTGGAACCCGCGGCTGGCGCCGATGGTGTTCACCATCGTGGCCGAGTTGGCCAGCACCGGCAGCGTGTCGACCGGCGTGTTCCAGATGTTGTCGGCCGGCAGCACCGGACAGCCGCCGATCATCTGCTGCCCGTACGCCGGAGCCGTCAGTGCTGTTGCCAGCAGGACCGTGATCGCCGTTGCACGCGTCATGGGCGCGGGTCATCGCAACAGACGTGCCGGTCATGCGCAGGCGTGTTTCGCTCCGGGCCGTGCGAGCCCAGCCACGAATTTGAAGCCGGCCGTGCAGTTTTGACTGGAATCCGCCTCGAATCGCTACTCCCCGGCGCGCTAGAATCGCCGCGTGACCCATTCGAAAATCGTGGTGTGGCTGGCCGCCGTCGCCGTGGGCGGCATGGCGCTCGTCGATGCGCAGGGACGCGGCGGGCGCGGAGGCGGTGCCGGCGCGCCAGGCGCGCCACCCGCAGCCACCAAGGGCACCGTGGAACAGATCGTGGTGCACGGCGCGTCGCTCGAGGGCAACCTCGAAGGCGACTCGCCCGACCGCGACGCCACGGTGTACTTGCCTCCGAGCTACGCCGGGTCGCCCATGCGTCGCTATCCGGTGCTCTACCTGCTCCACGGCTACGGCGGCAAGCAGGACACCTTCACCACGCGGCTCGCCAGTCTCGCCGAGAGCCAGGACCGTCTGGCCACGGCGCAGGGCTTCAGCGAGTTCATCGTCGTGACGCCGAGCGCCTACACGCTGCACAAGGGCAGCATGTACTCCGCCTCGCCCACGACGGGCGACTGGGAGAAGTTCGTCGCCGAGGATCTCGTCGCCTACATGGACGGCCACTACCGCACGCTCGCCACCCGCATGAGCCGCGGGCTGGCCGGCCACTCGATGGGCGGCTACGGCGCGCTGCGGATCGGGATGAAGCGCCCCGACGTGTTCCTCTCGCTCTATCTCATGAGCTCGTGCTGCCTGTCGGCCAACCGCAATCCGCGGCCGGAGGGCATGGCCGCGTCGGAAGCGATCAAGACACGCGAGCAGGCCGTCGAGGCCGCCGCGGCGCCCGGCTTCGGGCCGTCCACGAGTCTGGCGTCGGCGGCGGCGTGGTCACCGAATCCCGCCAATCCTCCGCTCTTCCTCGATCTGCCCGTCAAGGACGGCAAGGTGCGGCCCGAGATCGTGGCCAAGTGGGTGGCCAACGCGCCGCTCGAAATGGTCCCGCGCTACGCCGAGGCGCTGAACCGCTACTACGCGATCATGATCGACATCGGGACGAAGGACCCGCTGTACGCGTCGAACCAGCAGCTGCACGACACGCTGACGCAGCTGCACGTCCCGCACTACTTCGAAGAGTACGAGGGCGATCACACCAACAAGGTGCGCGAGCGCATCGAGCGGAACGTGCTGCCCTTCTTCTCGAAGAACCTCGCGTCGCCCGTGAACCCGACCTCGCCCACCCCGCAGCCGTAATAGACTCTCTCGCATGCATCGTCTGGGCTATATCCTGGGTGTCGCCGTCTGCCTCGCGCTGCCGGTCCTTCCGGCGCACGCGCAAAGCACGCTCAACGGCGACTGGGGCGGCACGTTTCACGAGGATCAACCCGAGCGGGGGCCCGGCCCGGAGCTCGGCGACTACCTCGGCATCCCGCTCAACGCCGCGGCCCGGCAGTACGCCGACAGCTGGGACGCGTCGCGCCTGACGCTGCCGGAGCACCAGTGCCGCGCGCACGTGGCCCCGTACATCTACCGCGGCCCCATCCAGGTCCGCATCACGGAAGTGATCGATCCGGGCACGCAGACGACGATTGCCATCAAGCACTTCCTCAGCACCTACGCCCAGGAGCGGACGATCTGGCTCGACGGCCGTCCGCATCCGCCCGAGGAGGCGCCGCACACCTGGATGGGATTCTCGACCGGCGAATGGCAGGGCGGGGTGCTGAAGGTCTACACCACGCATCTCAAACAAGGCTGGCACCGTCGCAACGGCGTGCCGATGAGCGCCAGGGCCACGATGACCGAGTACTTCTTCCGGCACGGCAACGTGCTGACGCAGATGACCATCACCGAGGACCCGGTGTTCCTCACCGAGCCGCTCGTCAAGACGACGAACCTGCAGCTGAACCCCAACGCTGGCGCCAATCAGTACCAGGCGTGGCTGTTCTGCCAGGCCGACGACGAGGTGCCCGGCCGCGATCCGGCGTGGGTGCCGCACTTCCTGCCGGGGAAGAACCCCTACCTCACCGAGTTCGCCGAGAAGCACCACTTGCCCGTGGAGCCGACCCGCGGCGGCGCCGAGACGGCGTATCCCGAATACGCGAAGACGATGAAGGCGCCGGCCGGGGCGGTCCGCCCGTGAGGCCGCGTCTCCTCTCGCCCGCGCTCGCGGCCGCCGTGGTGATCGGGTGCGTGGCGGGCGGTGCCATGATGGCGCGCGTGCCGGTGAGCGCGCAGTCGGCTGCGACCGCGCGCGACGCGGCGCTCTACGCGATGAGGGTGCAGGGCAACGTCCACGTCATCGTGGGGGCTGGAGCCAATATCACCGTGCAGCTGGGCGACCTCGGTCCGATCGTGGTGGACACCGGCACGGCGCAGCGCGCCGAGGCCGCGTTGGCCTCCATTCGCACGCTCACGCCACGACCGATCCGCTACATCGTCAACACGCATTCGCACGCGGACCACGTCGGCGGCAACGAACGGGTCGGCGCCGCCGGCCTTCCCACCTCGGGACGCGGCGTCGCGCAAGTGGGCGCCGGCGTCGGCGCACGCGCCGAAATCATCGCCCACGAGGAAACGTTGAACCGGATGAGCGCGCCGGCGGGAGCGCAGGCGCCGACCCCGGTCGTGGCGTGGCCCACGTCGACGTTCTCGGGCAAGCGCAAGGACTTCTTCTACAACGGCGAGGCCGTGCAGGTGATCCACCTGCCGGCGGCACACACGGACGGCGACAGCGTGGTGTTCTTCCGGCGCTCGGACGTGATCGCGGTGGGCGATGTCTACTCCACCGTCAGCTACCCGATCATCGACCTGCAGCGCGGCGGCAGCATCAAGGGCGTGCTCGACGGCTTGAACCAGCTGCTCGATCTGGTGGTGTCCGGCGAGAAGACCGAAGGCGGCACGATGATCGTGCCCGGCCACGGCCGCATCTCCGACGAAGCCGATCTCGTCGAATACCGCGACATGACCACCATCATCCGCGACCGCGTGCAGGACATGGTGAACCGCGGGATGACGCTGGCACAGGTGCAGGCCGCGAAGCCGACCATGGAATACGACGGCCTCTACGGCAGCGCGCCCGGCTGGTCGTCCGCGCAGTTCGTCGAAGCCGTTTACCGGGGGCTGGCGCCCACAAAGGAGACCAGGAAATGACCCGACTGTTCACGGCCGGTGCGGCCGCGCTGATTGCCACGCTTGCCGCCACCACGCTGACCGCGCAGCAGCCCGCGCCCGCGGGGCCGCAGCCCTTCAGCGTCGGCAACCGGCTGGGGCTGCCGATCAACCCGGCGCCCGACGGCAAGTTCGACCCGATGTCGAACAACGTCAAGGTGTACGGCGCCATCTACTCGGCGGAGAGCTGCTCGTACGACCCGGGGCGGGGCGTCATCGTCGTGCCCAACCGCGGCGTCGGCCAGAACGTGCAGACCAACAACGGGTGGATCTCGTTCATCAACCACGACGGGTCGGTGCACACGGCGCGCTGGGTGGGCATTCAGAACCCCGGCGATCAGCGCAACAACATGACGACGCCGCTCGTGCTGAACGAGCCGCTCGGCAGCGACATCATCAACAGCGTTCTCTATCTCGCCGACCGCGACGGCGGCACCAGCCCGACCGACCCGGTCATCTCGGTGGTCCGCAAGTTCGACATGAAGACCGGTATGCCGTCCGGCCAGGTCCGCGTCGAGAAGTCGAACGGCTTCAACGACCTCGAAGTGTCCAGCGACGGCACGATCTACGCCACCCAGACGGGCACGGCCCAGGACGCCAACAGCTGGCAGGTGTGGAAGATCACGCCGGCGGGCGCGGCGTCGATCTTCATCCAGGGCGCGCCGCTGCGGCAGCCGAACGGCATCGCCTTCGACCCGCAGGGGAACGTCGTCGTCATCAACATCGGCAACGACGAGGTGCTCACCTTCGGCTCCGACGGCAAGCTGGTGAAGACCGAGCACGCGGTGCAGGCCGGCAACGACGGCCTGGTGATCATGAAGGACGGAACCAAGTACGTGAGCAGCGTCGTCAACGGCGGCGTGTCGCGCATCCGTCCGAACAAGCCGGCCGAGCTCATTGCCCAGAACATCCCGAACCCGGCGTCGATGTGCTACGACGAAGGTGCCAACCAGCTGGTGATCCCGATGAACGCCAACAACGGGCTGGCGTTCATCAAGCTGCGCTGAGGGATCGTAGGGGCCGCCTTCAGGCGGCCCGTTGGAGAACGGGCCACCTAAAGGTGGCCCCTACTTCTTCCCCAGCAAAGTGAAGCCGGCGGCGGGTCCGAACTCGGTCGGAATCGGACCGAGCGACATCTTGTGGCCGCCGGGCATCGTCACCGTTCGCCCTGCCACCACGCCGAGCGCGGCCCCGAACGCCACGTCGCTCAGATAGTGCCGCTTGCCCTGCACCCGCTGCGCGGCCACGTAGGTAGCGGCGCCGTAGGCGGGCAGGCCCACCTTCCATCCGAAGTGGCGCTGCAGCACCGTCGCCGACGCGAAGGCGGCCGTGGTGTGGCCGGACGGGAACGAGAACCCACCCCCCTCGGGGCGTTGACGGCGAACCGATCCCTTGATGCCATACGTCAGCACCTGCGCCACGAACTGCGCCTGCACGAGCTCGCCGCCCACGGCGGCCATGCAGTCGTTCTTGAACGCGCGGCCGAGGCCATAGGTCAGGAAGGCGCCCCCGATCTGCAGCGGAAAGCCCCCCAGCACCGCTCCCCCTTCGAGCGTCTCTTCCAGCCCGGTTGACGTGGAGAACTTCTCCGTCACCGACTTGTCGGCGGGATGCGAGAACAGCGCGGCACCTCCTCCGATCGCCAGGATCCCCGCGTTGCCCGTCGAGGGCAGCCGCTTGAGATCGTTGAACGTCGCCGAGAACAGGTTCTTGAACGGCAGGACCCGTTCGTTCCGGCACCCGGGGAAGCGCGACTCCGCCCGGGCCTCGCCCGCGGTCGCGATGATCACCATGCCGGCGGCCGCAATGGCCACCATGCACCTACACGAAACGTTACGCATGCGGCATCCTCTCGAAGCCAATCAATCGCCACTCGCCACCGACCATCCGGAAGAACGCGTCCACGGGTTTTTCCCACGCCGGGTTCGCAGCGCCCTCGCTCCGCAGCTGAACCTTGAGGTAGACGCCAGCTCGGCACGGAAAGTCTGCCGGGGCGTCGAGCACGGTCGAACGCGACGCGGTCTCGCCGATGAGGGTCGTGTCGCCGGTCGCGTTGTCGAACACGAACCAGCGGGCGCGGTACTCCAGCGGCGCGCGGGCCAGGTCGTTTTCGACCGCCACGTTCTGGAACGTCAGCGTGCCGTCCAGGCTCAGGGCCGGGTCGGCAATCGGGTTGACCGCGGTGAGATACGCACGGGCGATGGCGTCGCGGCGCTCGGCGAGCGCCTTGACCAGGAACGCCTCGGAGGCCGGGTCGCCGAACTGCCCCGCCGCGACGGCCGCGTGCAGGTGCTCGGTCCGGAGCGCGATCAGTTTGCGGGCCGCCCAGAACCGGTCGTCGTCGCGCGCCTGCAGAAAGGCCCGGTTGGGGACCGTCGGCTTCCATCCTGACGGGTCGAAGTCGTGGTTCGACAGCGGCAGCCGGCCGATGGACGGCGCCTCGTAGAACGCCTGGCGGCTCCAGTCGGGCCGCGCGAAGCCGAACGCCAGCATCCGCGTGCCGATCGACTTCGGTTCGAGCATGTTCTCGGCCCCTGCGACGTACGCCGCCGGCCCGAGCGCCCCGCTGCCGAGCGCCGATCCGAAATCGAGCAGGTGGTGGCGGACGAACGAGCGCCCGTTCTCGGTCACGAGCGTGTCGAGGGAGTTGATGGCTTTGGCGTCCACGTGGTTGAGCCACGCCGCGAACACGCCGTAGCCACGCAGCTCGCGGCGATCTTCGTGCGGCACGATGTCGTTGGGGTCGTCGGCGCGGGTGCCGAAGAAACGGATGCGGCCGATCGGCTTGCCCTCGAGCGCCTTGCTGGCAACGACGCGATACGTCCCGTCGGCCTCGCGGTCGACCTTGGCCAGCAGCGCGTCGAGATCCTCGAGGCGCATCGCCCGTTTGCGGCCGCTCTTCGGCGTGAAGGTGGCGGTGGCGCCGATGGCCAGCTGGTCGCGCTTCAGATACGCGATGTGGTTCTCCGCGACGTTGTAGCCGAGCGCCCACATCAACTTGGTGACGGCGACCTCGGTGCCGGTCGCCATCCCGCGGTAGCCGGGCGGGTCGAACTTGAGGAACCAGCGGCGCCCCGTCGTGTCGGTCACCGTGAACCCGGGCGTCACGCCGTCGCTCTTGGACGAGGTGATCGTCCAGCTCCCGGCGGCCGGTCCGCTGGTCGTATCGGGTCCGATCGCGATCTCGTTCGCCGTCAGCGGCCGCGCCCCGGCGCGGTTGGTGTACCAGCTCGAGTCGGGCACTTCCTCCACCGAGTTGAGGTTGCCGGCGCGCCCGCGCGCCGGTCCCGCGCCGGTGATCAGGTTGTAGGTGAGGTCGACGAAGAGGCTCACCTCCTCGGCCTTCATGCCCGCCGCGTCACGCGTGTCGGGCTGCACCTGAATCGGGTCGTCGTTGAGGAACCGGGGCGACGCCGCCGAACCGGCCATCGTCAGAGCGCCGGCGGCCAGCAGGGCCGCGACGCCGAACGTGAGTCGTGCAGTGCGTGTGGTCGTCATGACAGTGTCCTCGTGACTTTCGTAGCTGCGGGTCTTTAGACCTGCCATTAGAACGAAGGGCTGAACGAGAACAGCAGCCCGGGACCTTCCGCGGAGCGCGCGGCTTCGACGCGCAGCACCGTGGCATTCGTGGTGTGGAACGAGACGCCGATCCCGTGCGTGGTGACCAGGCGGCCCATGTCGAGGTCGGTGAACCGCGACGCCACCGTGCCGGCGTCCATGAACACGGCCATGTCGACGAACGGACCGGCGGCCCAGCGATACTCGCCGGACAGCAGCACCCGGTTGCGATCGCGGAAGCGCCACGTCGAATAGCCGCGCAGCGTGCGGCCGCCCAGATCCGGCAGCAGGAAAAACGGTACGTCGCGGCCGTCGGCCACCGCCGTGGTGGAGACCAGGCCTCGCAGCGCAATCACCCAGTTCTCGCGCCCCAGCGGGATGAACTGCCGCGCCTCGGCGTCCACGCGCTGGAACGTGTAGGGGCCGGCGCCCGTCTGGCGGTAGTCGCTCACGCCAACGCGATAGAACCCGCCGGTCGCGGTGTAGCCGGGCGACGTGCGCGTGTCGACCTCGACGAACGCCTGCGACTCGCCGTAGGTGGGATCCACGCGGCCCGCGCCCGCCCGTGACGTCAAGGCCGCGTCCGAGGCAACCATGTCGAACGACCCGCCGAAGGCCACGAGCCGCGAGGCCTGCACGCGGGCCGCCGCGCCGGCGCCGGCCGTGCGGTACTCGAACGACTCTTTGGCCTCGCGCGCCGATCGGCCGGTGCCGTAGAACGACACGCTCGGCGCGTCGAGCCAGCTGCCGCGCAGCGACAGCTGCACGCGGCCGCGCGCGAGCTCGGGCAGCCCGATGGTCCCGCTCACCGTCTTGTAGTTCCGGATTGACCAGGCGCCGTGGGCCTCGACGGTGCCGGAATCGCCGTAGGTCCGGCGATACCCCGGACCGACGGCCAGACCGCCGCCGCCATAGGCCTTGCCGATGAACGTGTAGACCGACCGCGGCGCGAAGAGCGCACCCTCGATCTGCTCGAGACGCCGCTCGAGGGCGTCGGGCCGGCGCGGCCCCAGTTGCTGCGCCTTCTCGGCCTGCCGCGCCGCCCACTCGCCCTCGCGCGTCAGCTCGGCGCCGCTCGCACCGCGATCGTCGGTGAGGGTCTGACCCGCGGCCTGCGTCGGCGCCGCCGCGAGCCCGATGACGGCCGCCATCGCCGCCGCCCACCGGCGGGGTGCGTGCGCCCGCGGCTCGGGGCGGCTGATCCGCAGCGCCAGCCCCAGCCACACCAGAGTGAGAGCCAGATTGGCCAGCGCGAACTGCGGCACCTCGAGGTGCAGGAGGTGCGTGCCCGCGTAGACCACGCCGGCCGACAGCACGTCGCCGCCGCGCACGAAGAAGGTGTCGATGGCCTGCTTGGCCTTGTACTTCTCCTCGCGCGTCGTCGGCAGCCACAGCATCTGCCGGGCCGTGTTCATGATCGAGTAGTCCGCCGCGTTCTCCGCGGTCTTCACCCAGCGCACGAGCGCGAAGCCGGCGCCGGCGGCCACGATGGCGTAGCCGCCGAGCGCGATGAGGGGCAGGGCGAGCAGCACGCCCGCGAGCCCGCGGTGCTTCACGATCCGCGACGTGACGAACGCCTGCAGCAGCAGCGCCGTCACCCCGACCCAGAACTGATAGGTCCCGATGAAGGCGCCGATGTAGGCCTGCTTGTCGAACAGCGGATTGGCGGCGGCCATCTGCTGCACTTCGGCCGAGAGCAGCTTGGCCACCAGATACTCGCCGGTCGTGTTGACGACGTTCAGCAGCACGATCAGCGCGGCAATGAGACGCAGGTACGGGTTGGCGAGCACCAGCGCAAAGCCGCTGGGGCCAGGCAGCGGCTCCTGCGGCGCGGCGGCGTGCGTCGTCTCACGCGCGTTGACCAGCAGATAGAGGCCCGCGGTTATCGCCAGGAGCACGGCGGAGACCTGCAGGATGAGCTCCGGCGCCAGCCCCGAGTGGAACAGCCGGCCGGCCGCGAGCGACCCGATCGGCGCGCCGGCGGTCATGCCGATGACGATGAGCGGAAAGAGGCGGGCGCCGCTCTCCTTCGAGTAGAGGTCGTTGGCGAACGACCAGAACTGGGCCACGAGCGAGATGTTGAAGATGCCGACCCAGACGAAGAACGCGACGCCCACGTAGGGCACGTGCGCCGTCACCGCGGCGGCGAACAGCTCGATGCAGGCGACGAAGAACACCGTGGCGCCGACGACCAGCGTCATGCGCCGCGCCTTCGAAGCCACCCAGCTGTAAAGCGGCACGAACCCCATGAGCAGGATCGCCTGCCCGGCCGCCGCATACGACCGCACCTCGGCGCCGCCGCCGAGCAGAATGAGCGGCTCGCGAACCGTCTTGATGATCGAGTAGCACACGAGCAGCAGGAAGATGTTCGCGAGCATCAACAGCGCCGTCACGCCTTCGCCGGGACGCACGTCGGCGACGACGGACAGGACGCGGTCGAGCGCGGAGGACGTGCGGCCGGAAGTAGAAGGGGTCGAACGCATTGGGGCTCCCTCTCAATTGCGAACCGGTGTGAAGCCGGTTTGCCAGATGCGGGGGGCGGCACCCTGCCGCCCTTGCCCATAACGCGTCAGCTGGCGTGAAAACCCGCAAGCGCGGGCGTGGCGGCGGCAATCTCCACCGGTTCCTCGGTGGCCAGCGGTCCGGCGAGCTCCGGCAGATGGAGCTGCCACCAGCCGCGGGCGCTCTCGTTGTTCCAGCGGTTGGCGCCACGCGAGGTATCGAGCAGGAAGCGCACTTCCTCGGCGTTGCCCGGCCGGCGCGCGCGATCCTTCGACAGGCAGGCCATCACGAGCGCGTCGAGATCGGCCGGGATCGGCAGCTCGGTGCGCTGCGAGGGGGGCACCGGTACGCCCTGCAGGTGCTGCAGGAACATCTTCATCGCGGTCTCCGCCTCGAACACCAGCTGCCCGGTGAGCAGGTAATAGGCGACGCAGCCGAGCGAATAGACGTCCGCGCGGGCGTCCACGTCGCCCTCGGCAATG
>Ga0207648_10000741_pt1 | contig 36624 bp, 33 predicted proteins | sample KBSMisM32_FD_184310 | JGI IMG/M metagenome (GOLD analysis project Ga0207648, IMG submission 184310) | Miscanthus rhizosphere microbial communities from Kellogg Biological Station, Michigan, USA - KBS Miscanthus M3-2 (SPAdes) (version 2) | ecosystem: Host-associated > Plants > Roots >... | reverse complement strand
ATCCTCGGCTTCGGCTACATCATTCCCGGCACCTTCTTGCCGGCGATGGCGAAACAGATCATTCCCGACCCGGCGGTCTTCGGCTGGGCCTGGCCAATATTTGGCAGCGCGGCGTTCATCTCCACGCTGATGGCGGGCTGGTTGTCGGCCCATTTGCCGAACCGGATTATCTGGGCGATGTCGCATGTGGTCATGGCGGTCGGCGTGGCGATGCCTGTGCTACTGCCCGGCATGACCGGTATCGTGATCTCGGCCCTGTGCGTGGGCGGGACATTCCTGGTCGCGACGATGACCGGTATGCAGGAAGCGCGGACTCTCGCACCGGACAATGCTCCGCGCCTGATGGCGGCGATGACGGCCGCGTTTGGTCTGGGACAAATAGTCGGGCCGCTGCTGGTCAGCCTAGTCGCCGATATTCACAACGGCATGAACACGTTATTGCTCGGCGTTGCCTCGCTATTGCTGGTCACCGCCGTCTTCCTGGTTCGCGGCGCCAGCGGGAAAAAACCCATTTGAGTGCCGCGTATCAGGGGTGGCGATGAGGAATGGGGAATGGGGAAATAGGGAATGGGTCATAGCCCTTCACCCTTCACCCGTCACCCGTCACCCTTCACCCTTCACCCTCCACTCGTCACCCTCCACCCGTCACCCGTCACCCTTCACCCTTCAGCACATTGAGCACTTCGTAACATGCGCCCATGGTGTGATAGTCGGTCTTGCCCGCCGGGGATTTTTCGTCGCTGTATTTGCGGTTATCGCGCGACAGAATGCGGAACCACGCGCCGTACTCATGGTCGACGAAATGTTTCCAACTGTAGTCCCAGATGCGTTCGTACCACTGCCAGTATTTTTCGTTGCCGGTGTGTTTTGCCATCAGCGCGGCCGCCGCAAGCGATTCGGCTTGTACCCAGAAGTATTTGTCTGCATCGCAAATGCTGCCGTCCGGCGCGAAACCATAGACGATGCCGCCGAACTCGTCGTCCCATGCGTGTTCCATCGCGGCGTCGAACAATTCGATGGCACGCGCACCCAGCCATTGCGACGCTTCGGGCTTCGGCAGCCGGTTTGTGTTCCGCTGCAATATCAGCAAAAGCTTGGCCCATTCGGCGAGATGTCCGGGCTGATAGCCCCATGGGCGGAAAATGTTGCTCTTGTCGTCCTTGTTGTAATTCCAGTCTATAGACCAGTCGGCCTGGTAATGTTCCCAGATCAACCCGCCGGCGAGCGCGGCCTGCCGCACCGTGATGTTGTGGGCCAGCTTCGCCGCGCGATCGAGATAACGTGCCTGGCCCGTGGCTTCGAAGGCCGCAAGCAACGCTTCGCAGGCGTGCATGTTGGCGTTCTGGCCGCGATAGGAGGAGACCGATGACCAGTCCGGGGCAGCCTCATCGGCATACAGGCCGGAAGCCGGGGACCAGAATTCGCGCTCCATCAGGTCGAAGGTTTCGCCGATCCACGCACGGGCGGACTCAATACCCGCAAGCGCTGCATGCGCGTAGGCCAGCAAGACGAAGGCAAGTCCGTAACAATGATTGGTTGCGTCCACAATGCCGTCGGCGTTGAGCAGCCAGGCGTAGCCGCCCGTCGAGGCGCTGCGATGGCGTTCGCGCAAATAAGTCAGGCCGTGTTCCAGCGCTTTCCGGTAAGCGGGATCGCCGAATTGGCGCCAGGCCATGGCGTAGTTGAAGACAAAGCGCGTGCTGCTGACGAGGTGGCGCGTGTTCGCGTCGTAGACTGTGCCGTCGTCCCGAAAAAAATGGAAGAAACCGCCGCGAGGATCGATGGCGCGGGGATGGTAGAACGCCATCGTGTGGCGAATGTGATCGAGCAGGAACGCGTGGCTGCGAAAGTCGGGCATGGTCTTTTGCTGCTTCAGATTAAATCTCACCACAAAGACACGAAGGACACGAAGAAGTGCGAAGAGATGGTGGGCGTCCAGTGCGCTAAGGTAACGATAGCGATATGCTGCGATTGCTACCAATCCGGGACATACCTACCTCAATTTCGATTTTGCCTTTCTTCGTGTTTCTTCGTGTCCTAAAAGGGTACTCCGGGCTAACGCCAGGGTATTCGTGCCTTCGTGGTGAGATTTAGGTTTCATCAGTCCATTTGCGCAAGCACTGCTTCGACGGCGGCAAGCGACGGGGGAGAGGCGCCGGATTGCAGGCAGGCAGCAGACCCGGACGCGACCGCGTAACGCAAATGCTCCGGCCAATCCGTGCCAGGTTGCTTCATCAGGCTGTACAGCAGCCCGCCAATGCTGGCATCGCCGGCGCCGACGGTATCGGCAATTTCAATGCGCGGACTCGACTGCTGCAAACGCAGTCCATGCGCATGCAGTTCCGCGCCGCCGGGGCCGAGCGTCAGCAAGACGACCGCATGTGGATTGAGTGCCTTGAGTTGCGCCAATGCATTTTCCCTGTCCCGGGTACGGAACAAGCCGTGCAGGTCTTCGTCGGAGACCTTGATCACATCGGACAGCCGCGCAACGCGGGCAAGCGTCGCATCGTAGTCGGGCGTCATGACATTGCGGAAGTTCGGATCGAAGCTCACCCGCGCGCCCGCCGCTTTGGCAATGCCGAGCATGTCGATCACGCGCTCGCGCAGCGGGCTGCGAGCCAGACTGATGCCACCGCAGTGAAGCCACTCGATCGGACCGGCCCAGTCGTCCGGAAGCAGGGCGGGATCGAAGGCGAGGTCGGCGCTGTCCGTCCCGATGAAATAGTACTTCGGCGGCGAAACTTCATGGACGATGGCGAGCAACGACGCCTTGTCGTGTTGCTGCATGAAGCGCGTGTCCAGACCAGCCTGCCGTGTCAAAGAGGCAATCTCGTCGCCGAAATTGTCGCGCCCGACGCCGCCGGCGAATGCGCTCGGAATACCGAAAGCCGCCATCACCCTGGCCACATTCCAAGGCGCGCCTCCTGCGCGGGACTCCCAACTGTGCGCACCGGTGCGGATCAAATCGGTCAATGCTTCGCCGACCGAGAGGAAACGCGGCGTGGCCGGCAGCGTACTCACGAGACTCCGGCGTGCACCTGCAGGAAGGCGCGCATGCGCGCGACGGCCAGTTCCGGGTCCGTCAGCGCACCGCAGCGGTCCGCCAGTTCGAATACGGTACTGTAGTGCGCGACGCTGCGGGCAGATTGCAGTCCGGCCGCGGCAACGAAATGCGATTGATGCCCGTTGAGCCAGGCGACGAATATCACGCCCGCCTTGTAGTGACGCGTCGGACTGCGAAAAATCTCGCGCGACAGCGCGATAGTCGGAGCGATGGTTTTCTTGTAGCCGTCGGCGTCGCCGGCGGCGAGCTGATTCAGTGCGGCGGCTGCAACCGTCGCAATCGGATCGAAAATCCCGAGCAGCGCATGTGAATGATGGGTGCCGTCGCCGGCGATCAATTCGTCGTAGTTGAAGTCATCGCCGGTGAACATCATGACGCCGGCGGGCAGCTTGCGGCGCATGTCGCTCTCCCAGCGGGCATCGAGCAGAGAAATCTTGATGCCCTCGATCTTGTCCGCATTGGCGCGAACGATATCCAGCACCGTTTGCATCGCCAGTGCAATGTCGTTGGTACCCCAATATCCCTTCAATGCCGGGTCGAACATTTCACCCAGCCAGTGCAGGACGACCTTTTGCCTGCACTGCCCGAGCAGATCGCCGTAGACGCGCTTATAGTCGTCGGCGTTGCGGGCGACTGCGGCCAGCGCGCGGCTTGCCATGAGAATGATGCGTCCGCCTGCAGATTCGACGGCCGCTATCTGTTCCTCATAGGCGCGCATGACATCGGCAAGCGTGGTGCGATCGTTGGCCAGCAATTGGTCGGTGCCGACACCGCATGCCAGATCCGCGCCGGGAAAAGAGCGGGCATGGGCAACGCTGCGCACGATCAGTTCGCGCGCGCCGGGCCAGTCCAAACCCATGCCGCGCTGGGCGGTATCCATGGCTTCCGCAATCTTGAATCCAAGACCCCACAGGTGCTCGCGGAAGCGCAAGGTGGCTTCCCAGTCGATGACCGGTGCACCGTCCCATGGGTCGCAGGGCTGAAGCGGATCCACGACCACGTGCGCTGCCGCATAGGCGACGCGGTTCCACGGCAGGGGCTTGACGCGCGCGAATGGGGCTTCGGCATGAGCCAGTGTGTACTTTTTAAGCGTGCCGTCCGCTTTGGGCAGGGTCAGTTGCATGGTGATGTGCTAGCCAAGCCGCCCGAGGATATGGTCCGCGGCTTTTTCCGCGACCATGATGGTCGGTGCGTTGGTGTTGCTCGAGGGAATCAAGGGCATGACCGAAGCATCCGCGACGCGCAGACCTTCGACGCCGATGACGCGAAGATCGGCTGAAACCACGCTTGCCGGATCATTCGCCGGGCCGATGCGGCAGGTGCCCACCGGATGATGGTCCGTCTTGGCATGCGCGCACGCGTAGTCGATGAGCTCCGCGTCGGACGCCAGATTGTCGCCGGGCAGGCGTTCGGCCAGGATGAACCGCTTGAGAGCGGGTTGGCGCATGATCTCGCGCGCCAGGCGCAAACCTGCGATGGCCAGATCGCGGTCGTGCGGGTCGTCCCAATAATTCGGATCGATGAGCGGCGCCGTCTGCGGATTGGTACTGGCCAGCCGTACCGTTCCGCGCGATAGTGGCCGAAGGTAGGCGCTGTTCAACGTAACGCCGGGATGCGTCATCTTCGCGACGCCGGCCTCGATACCGGAGCCGAGGCCGAGATGAAACTGGATATCGGGCGAGCGGGCTTTTTTGTCTGCGTACCAGAAGCCGCCGCTTTCGAACAGGCTGGACGCTACCGGCCCTTTTTTCCATAGCAGGTATTGCAGGCCGGCCCATGCCGCATGATGCGGTCTGTTGTATTTGTCATAGGTGTGGTCGCCGGTGCACTCGGCAATGATGAACAGGTCGAGATGATCCTGAAGGTTGCTTCCCACTCCAGGCAAATTGAGCAGCACCGGGATGCCCACGGAGCGCAAATGGTCCGCCGGCCCGATTCCCGATTGCATCAGCAGCTTGGGCGAACCGATCGCGCCCGAGGCAATGATGACTTCGCGATTGGCGCGAATGAGACGAGCGCCGCCCGCAGCGGCGATCTCGATGCCGCTGGCCCGACCCTTTTCGAGCACCACGCGCAGCACGTGCGCACCGAGCCGCACCGTAAGATTCTTGCGGTCGCGAATCGGCGCGAGATAGGCCACTGAAGTAGAGGAGCGGCGCGCGTTGTATTGCGTAAGTTGATAGTAGCCGAGGCCTTCCTGGCTTTTGCCGTTGAAATCGGCATTGAAGGGGATGCCCAGTTCCTGTCCCGCCTGAAAGAAGGCTTCGCAGATCGGCAGCGGGCTGATCGGATTGGACACGCCCAGGGGTCCGCCGTAGCCGTGATAGTCGTTGACGTAACGCTCGTTGTTTTCCGCGCGCTTGAAGTAAGGCAGAACTTCACGATATGACCAGCCCTGCGCCCCGCCTTCATGGGCCCACGCGTCGAAATCGGCTGGCGCACCGCGCGTGTAGATCTGGGCGTTGATCGACGAACCGCCACCGATGACCTTGGCTTGCGTAAAGCGCAGGACCCGATTTTTCAGTTGTCTCTGCGGCACCGTCGACCAACCCCACGAGCCGATGCCCTTGGTCATCTTGGCAAATCCCGCGGGCATGTGGAACAGCGGATGCCGATCGGACCCTCCGGCCTCCAGTAGCAGCACCTTGGCCGACGGCTCGGCGCTCAATCTGTTGGCCAGCACGCATCCAGCGGTGCCGCCGCCGGCGATGATGTAGTCGTAGTGTTCCGCTTCGCTCATGGCGCCCTCAAAGCCGCGGCACGGCAAGGCCGCCGTCCAGATTGATCACCGAGCCGGTTGCGAAGCGGAATTTCCCGCTCGCCAATCCGGCTACGGCGTCGCCGATGTCTTCGGGTTCGCCCCAGCGGCCCATGGGCACAAGCCCGTCGGCAATGCGTTTTTCATACTTCTCTGAAACGGCCTCCGTCATCGGCGTGCGTATGACGCCAGGCCGGACTTCGAACACCGAGATGCCGTTCTTCGCCAGTCTCAATGCGAACAGTTTCGTCACCATGCCCAGTCCCGCCTTGGAAACGCAGTACTCGCCCCGCTCGGGAGAGGCCAGTTCGGCGCTGACGGAAGAGACCGTCACGATGCAGCGCGGGTTGTCGGAGTGCGTCGCGGTCATATGGCGCGCCACAGTCTGCGTGAAAAAGAACGTCCCGCGAAGATTGACGTTCAGGACCTGGTCGAAGGCCTGTGGGCCGAGCTCCAGCAAATCGCCGCGCGCTGGCGAAGCCACGCCGGCGTTGTTCACCAGGCAGTCGATTGCGCCGCATTTCGCCTGTGCCTCTTGCACCACCCTTGCATGATCGACGGTGTCGGCAAGGTCGCTGCGGACAAAAACCGCCTCTGCGCCCGCCGCCCGCACGGCGGTGAGTGTGGCCTGCGCTTCATCGTCTTGCGCAACGTCAGTGATCACGACATTGAAGCCCGATCGGGCCAGCGCGACAGCTATGGCGGCGCCGATGCCGCGTCGCGCTCCGGTGACGAGCGCAGCCGGGCGCTCCGCTGGCGTGCTAGAACTCATGCAGACGCTGCTTCAAATGGTGGCCCGCGCGCAGGGCCTGCGCCGCGACCGTCAACGCCGGATTGAGCGCCGCGGAGGAAGGAAAAAAACTTGCGTCGACGACATACAGATTGTCGTGGTCCCAGGCGCGGCAGAACGGGTCCAGCGCGGACGCGGCCGGATCGGTGCCGAAGCGCGCCGTGCCGCATTGGTGCGAGGGCGTATCGGTGCCGAAAGGTTTGGCCAGGACAATCGGGAAGCCGATGTCCTTCAGCAGCCTCTTGGCGATATCCACGAAGCGGCGGTGCGCTCGCAAGTTACTGCGCTTCCAGCGCAGTTCGATGGCGCCGTCATTGCGCAGTCTGACTTCGCTGTCGCGCTGTGCCAGATCTTCCGACATCACGTACCAATCGACGCTGTGTTGGGCGAGCCAGCTGCGCAGCCATTTGGGAACGCGCGGCAGCGCGCCACGCAGCATCGGTTCGCCTATCTTGCCGAGCAACTGCAGGTTGCCCAGAGGCTTGTCGGATGCCGGGCTGGAGAAGTAAAAATCATTGACCGCGATAGTCTTCGGAAAGCGTGTCCGGTTTATCTGAAACGGCCTGATGGCCATGATGCCGGTGCAGTTGTGATTCATGTAATAGCGTCCGACCACTCCCGAGGAGTTCGCCAGCCCGTTGGGATTGCGCGTGTCGGCCGAACGCAACAGCACTGCGGCACTGTTTATCGCGCCTGCAGAGAGCACGAACAGTCGCGCGCTCACCGACGCGGTGGCGCCGCCCTTGCGATACTCCGCGGAGACGATGCGTCTGCCGCTTGCGTCGGTGACAAGCCGGGTGACCTCGCATCCGGTCAGCAGGCTGACGTTGGCATGTTCTAGCGCGGGATCGAGCAGACGTGTTTCGGCGTCGCCCTTGGCGCCGATGCGGCACGGAAAGGCATCGCAAGTTCCGCAGCGCACGCAGGTGCCGCCCTGATGCAAGTCCACGGCGGCCGGCATGTGGAAAGGATGCAGGCCGATGGCGCGCATGCGCTGGAAGGCATCGGCGATGACCGGTTCGTGTGGAATGGGACCATAGGTATAAGGCGAAGAGCGCGGCGGTTCGGTCGGGTCTTCCCCCGCCTTGCCGTGCACGCCGAACAAACGTTCCGCTTCGCCATACCAGGGCTCGAGGTCGGCGTAGCGTATCGGCCACGGCACGGTCCTGCCCTCGTCATGCTCGATACCTTCGAAGTCGCGCTCGCGGAAACGAAACATGGCGGCGCCGTAAAACTTGGTATGGCCGCCGACGAAATAGAACTGTCCCGGCCGAAACGGCTTGCCTCCGCCGTCATACCAGGTTTCGGTCGTGCGGTAGCGCTGCTCGGCGAATACCGCTTCCGCACTCCAGTTTTCGGCTTCCCTTGGCAGACGCTCGCCACGCTCCAGTATCAAAATGCGTGCGCCACTGTCTGCCAGCGTAAACGCTACCGCCGCCCCCCCGACTCCGGATCCGATGATCACGACGTCGTGGGTCGCGTTTGACGCCAGGGTCACGCGATGAGCCTTTCCGTGGCGGTATCGAAGCACACCAGCTTGCTCAGGTCGACCAGGAAACGCGCGTCCTGACCGGGCTTCAGTTGCACGTCGGGCTCGAGCCGCACGGTGAATTCATTGCCGCCGAGGTCGAGGACGACCAGAGTGTCAGCTCCGGTCGGCTCGGTGACCTCGACGCGGGCATCGAATGGGCGTTCCATCGGACCAGCCGCTGCTCCCTCGGCAAGTCTTACTGCTTCAGCGCGGATACCGGCGATCACTTCGCCGCCGGCGTGGGCACTCAAGGCCGACGAGGGAGAGGGTACCGGGATGCGGACCAGTGGACGCTCGCCCTTCTTGATTTCCAGCGCGAGGCCGTCGCTTGCCTTTGCGAGTCGCGCCTTCACCAGGTTCATACGCGGGGATCCCATGAAGCCCGCCACAAACGTGTTGGCGGGCTTGTTGTAGACCTCGTAGGGACTCCCCAATTGTTGCAGCACGCCGCCCTTCATCACGGCAATCCGCGTCGCGAGTGTCATTGCCTCGATCTGGTCGTGCGTTACATAGACGATGGTGGCGCCGAGTCTCTGATGCAGTTTTTTGATTTCGGTGCGCATGTCCAGACGCAACTGCGCATCCAGATTGGACAGGGGTTCATCGAACAGGTAAAGCTGGGGCTCGCGCGCCAGCGCCCGCCCGATGGCAACGCGCTGGCGCTGGCCTCCGGAAAGCTGGCGCGGCTTTCGATCGAGCAAGTGTTCGATCTGCAACAGGGTGGCCACGCTTTTCACGCGCTCTGCGCGCTTGCTCTTTTCCACCTTGCGCATGGCCAGCGGGAATTCGATGTTCTTGGCCACCGTCATGTTCGGGTACAGCGCATAGGATTGGAACACCATCGAGATGTTGCGATCGGCCGGCGCCAGCGGCGTGATGTCGCGCCCGTCGAGTTTCAACTGCCCGCCGCTGGGTTCCTCGAGCCCGGCGATGATGTTCATCAGCGTGCTCTTGCCGCAGCCGGAGGGTCCCACCAGAACCAGGAATTCACCGTGGACAAGATTGATTGAGATGTCGTGAAGGATCTTGTTCGGACCGAAACTTTTCTCCACGTTGATCAGATCGAGCGATGCCATTTGATTCACCCTTTGACCGAACCTGCCATCAAGCCACGGACGAAATATTTCCCCGATACCAGATACACGATCAACGTCGGAACGGCGGCGATGAATGCGCCGGCAAAATGCACGTTGTATTCCTTTACCCCGGTGGAACTGTTGACCAGGTTGTTGAGCGCAACCGTAATCGGGAAGGAACTGAAATCGCTGAACGAAGCGCCGAACAGGAATTCGTTCCAGATGTTGGTGAACTGCCAGATCACCGTGACGACGATGATCGGCCCGCTGCTGGGCAGCAGTATACGAAACAGCACACCGAAGAAGTCGGCGCCGTCGATTCGCGCCGAGCGCACCAGTTCCTGGGGAAAAGCGGCGTAGTAGTTGCGGAAGAACAGGGTCGTGAACCCGATGCCATAGACCGAGTTGACGAAAATCAGCCCCTTGACGGTGCCGGCCATGCCCAGGACACCGAGCGTCTTTGCCATCGGAATCAGCACGATCTGAAAAGGAATGAAGACCGAAAACAGCATTGCGGCGAACAGCGCGTTGGCGCCGCGAAAGCGGAATTGCGTGAGGATGTAGCCGTTGAGCGCGCCGATCAGCGTCGAAATGACCACGGCCGGCACGACCAGCAGGAAGGAATTGTAGAAATAGGGCTTGAGCCCGGTCGGTTGCACGCCGATCTGCGCGGTGCTCCAGGCGGTGAGCCAGGGTTCGATGGTCCACTCGATCGGCAGCGCCATCAGATTGCCGCTGCGGATCTCGTCGAGCGGTTTCAGGGAATTGCAGACCATTACATAAACCGGTAACAGGAACAGCAGTGCAAGCGAAAGCAGGACCGCGTAAAGGAATACGCGCTGGAGGACGATGCCTGAAGAGCGCTGCTCAGGCATTTTTCACCTTGCGCATTTCGCTGTAGAGGTAGGGCAATACGACCAGTCCGATGCCCGCCAGCATCATCACTGCGCTGGCGGCGCCCACCGCCATCTCGTTGCGGGTGAAGCTGTATTGATACATGAACACCGACGGCAACCAGGTCGAGCGGCCCGGGCCGCCATTGGTCAGCGCGATGATCAGGTCGTAGGACTTGATCGCCATGTGCGCCAAAATCACGAAGGCGGATACGAATACCGGGCCCAGTTGGGGAATGATGATGTACAGGTAGATCTGCCATGCGCGCGCGCCGTCGACACGCGCGGCACTGATCTGTTCCGCATCCACTCCCCGCAATCCCGCGAGAAACAACGCCATGACGAAGCCGGTGGTTTGCCAGACCGCGGCGATGACCACGCAATAGATCGCCATGTCGCTGTCTTTGATCCAGCCGAACGTAAAGCTCTGCCAGCCCAGGTCGCGCAGCGTATGCTCGAGGCCGACGCCGGGATCCAGGAGCCATTTCCACGCAGTGCCCGTGACGATGAATGAGAGCGCCATCGGGTACAGGAAAATGGAGCGGAATGCCCCTTCCGCCCTGATGTGCTGGTCAATCAGGATGGCAAAGCCAAGACCAAGCGCGATGGCGATGCCAATGTAAAGCAGTGCAAACACCCACAGGTTGCTCAGTGCGACGCGCCAGTTTTCCAGGGCGAAAAGACGCTCGTAGCTTGCCGTACCGGCCCACTCGTACGAAGGCATCAGGGTCGATGTCGTGAACGAGAGGTAGATCGTGAACATGATGTAGCCGTACACGCACACCAGCACGAGCAGCACGCTGGGGCTGAGCAGCAGTTTCGGCAGGACGCCGGCACGCATAGGTCAGTTTCCCGAAGCTCCGGGCGACAGCGCAGCCGCCGCCCGGAATCGTCGCAAGATGCCCCGAACCTATTTCTTGACTGCAGCTGCCAGTTCGGCGACCGCCTTCTTGTCGTCGAGTTGCCCGTTGAAGTGGCGCGTCACGACGTCATAGATGGCGTTCTTGATCGAAGCAGGCACCGCATGTCCATGCGCCATCGACCCGACCAGGGTGTTCTTGCTGTTGGCTTCGGCCAGGTCCTTCATGCCTTTCTTGCCGCAAGCATCGAATGCCGTGTCGGGCACATCAGTGCGGGCGGGTACCGAGCCTTTCACAACATTGAAGGCCGACTGGAAGCCCGGCTCCATGATGGCCGATGCCAGTTTGTTCTGGGCTGCGGTCTTGTCGGCGCCGACCTTGAACATCACGAACTGATCGGAGTTGAACGAAACCACGCCTTGCGTACCCGGGGTGCGGAAGCACAGGAAATCCTTGCCCGGCACCTTCTTCGCATTGATGAATTCGCCTTTGGCCCAATCCCCCATCATCTGGAAACCGGCCTTGCCGCTGATCACCATGCCCGAAGCGACGTTCCAGTCGCGGCCGGAAAAATCCTTGTCGACCAGTTTGCGAAGTTGCGACATGCGCTGGAATACCTTCTCCGTCGTCGGCGAATTGATGGTTTTCTGGTCGAGGTCGATCAAGGCCTTGCGATAGTAGTCGACTCCGCCGGTAGATATTGCTACGCCGTCGAACAGGGTGGCGTCCTGCCAGGGTTGGCCACCGTGCGCGAGGGCAATGAAGCCGGCCTTCTGCACTTTCTGCGCCGCCGCCATGAATTCGTCCCAGGTCTTCGGTTCGCTGGTTACGCCAGCTTTGGCGAGCACTTCCTTGTTGGCCCACACCCAGTTGGTGGAATGCACGTTGACCGGAGCGGCAATCCATTTGCCGTTGTACTTGGAGAATTTTTGCAACGCCTGCGGCACCGTCTTGTCCCAGCCTTCCTTGCCGGCAACCTCATTCAGGTCCGCAACCACTCCCTGTTTGCCCCAGTCCAGGATATCGAAGCCGAGCATCTGGACCGCTGTGGGAGGATTGCCAGCCGTGACGCGGGCACGCACTGCGGTCATTGCCGCCTCACCGCCGCCGCCAGCCACCGGCATGTCATTCCATTTGATGCCCTGCTTTTCGAGATTGGTCTTGAGCACGTTGAGGGCGGCTGCCTCCCCGCCGGAGGTCCACCAGTGCAGGACTTCGACGGAATTGTCCGCCGCGTATGAGGTCCCGGCGAAACCGAACGCACCGGCAATGAGCGTGGCAATCAACTTCCTATGCATGTTCTCCTCCTATTTATCGTCTTTGCATGCCCGATTGCGGCCGGACAATTGCCGTTTGACAAGCTACAACAATCCCCAGTGTGCCAAATTAATCTGATTGCCACCATCTGATGCGTGGCCGCCTATGCAGATGGATTACCCCGTACTCCCAAAATCCGCAACTGCTCCCTCGACGCCCTATGAAAAGGCCTTCGGCCAGCGTGCATTTCAATTTCCCCGGTACACGGGAGGGCGTTTTTCGCGAAAACTCGTGATCCCCTCGCGCGCGTCCGCCGTGGTCGCGGCGAGGGCTCCGGCCATCGATTCCAGGGCGACGGCCAGACCTTCGCCCCGGCCGGCGTCGATGATCTGTTTGGTCAGCTGTACCGACACCGGGGCGAGTTTGCAGATGCCGGAAGCGAGTTCGTGTGCCCGCGCAAGCACGTCTTTGCCCTTCACCTGCTCGTGCAGGATGCCGATTCGATGCGCCTCGGCGGCATCGATGCGGGTTCCAGTCAGCGCCAGATATTTCACCTGGCTTGTTCCTACGAGTGCGGCAAGCCGCTGGGTACCCGACCATCCGGGGCAAGTCGCGATGCTGGCTTCGGGCAAGCCGAAGTTCGCCGAGTCGACGGCGATGCGGATATCGGCCACGGCGGCGAGCTCCAGTCCGCCGCCAAGCGCATGGCCATTGATTGCGGCAATGACTGGTACGCGCAATTGCGCCCACAGGTCGAAGACCTGGTGGCCGCGCCTGACCCAGCGACGCCACATGTCGAGCGGATCCAGAGCGGCCCACGCGTTGATGTCCGCACCCACGCAGAACGCCTTGTCACCCGCGCCGGTCAGGATTACGCAACGGATTTGCGCATCGGAGTCGAGGCGCTGGGCGATTTGCGCCAGTTCCTCGATCATGTCCGGCGTCAGGGCATTGAGCTTGCCGGCACGATCCAGAACGACAGTCGCGACCGCGCCTCCGGTTTCAAGCCGTACCGCGCCGGAGGTGGACTCAGACATGGGCACGCTCCTTCAAGGCAAGTCTCATCGGGGCATCACGGAACAGCGCGGCATCCATGATTTGTAGTTGCGGATCGACTTTCAGCGCAAAAGAGGCTTGTGCGAGAACGTCGCGCTGAAGATCGACACCGGGTGCGATTTCCCGCACGACGAGGCCGTCGGCGCGCAATTCCATGACGCATCGCTCGGTAACATAGGTCACGGCTTGTCCGCGCTGGCGCGCCATCCTGCCACTGAAGGTGACGTGCTCAACCTCCTCCACGAACTTGCGGCTCTTGCCTTCCTGCAGAATCTGCAGCTTTCCATCTCCGACATTCAGTCTTGCCCCGGCGGTGAAGAAGCCGGAAAAGACAATCTTCATTGCATGCGCCGTGATATCGACGAAGCCGCCGCATCCGGCGGTCAAGTAAGGTTTGGAGCCCAGTTTGGAAACATTGACGTTGCCATCCCGATCGACCTGAAGAAAGGACAACAACGCGATGTCGAATCCGCCCCCCTGGAAATAGGTGAACTGGCTGGGCGAGGGGACGATCGCATCCGCGTTCGCGGCGCAGCCGAATGCAAACCCCAGCAGCGGAACGCCGCCCACGGCGCCTTGTTCGATGACCCAGGTGACTTCGCCATGCAGCCCTTCTTCCAGCAGCACACGCGGCACGTTGGCGGAAATGCCAAAGCCGAGATTGACGGCGGCGCCAGCGGTAAGCTCCTGTGCTGCGCGTCGCGCGATGACTTTCTCGGGCCCCCATTCGGGCAATTCGAAGCTCTCATCCGGCCGGGATATCTCGCCGCTGATGGCTGGATCGTATGCCGTCTGGGTGGTCTGCATTTGCTCGGGATCCACGACCACATGGTCGACCAGCGTTCCAGGCACGTGAACCTGCTGCGGTTTGAGCGACCCCGCGCGAACCACGCGCTTGACCTGCGCGATGACGACCCCGCCGTTATTGCGCGCGGCGAGCGCCTGGTCGAGGGCGCCAAGGAATGCGCCTTCGTGTTCATAGGACAGATTCCCGCGCTCGTCCGCCGTCGTCGCTCGTACGATCGCGACGCGTGGCGCTATTGCAGGAAAAAACAGCCATTCTTGTCCTTGAAAAGTGACCTTTTTGACTACCGGCTCCCTCGCGGCGAGTTGGTTCATTGCTCCACCATGGCGTGCCGGATCGACGAACGTATCGAGCCCGACCTTGGTGAGCACGCCGGGACGCTTGGCGGCGGCATCGCGGTGCATGTCGAACAGAATGCCGCTGGGCAGATTGTAGGCGGCGATTTTCTCGTCGACGATCAGACGCCAGATCTCCGGCATCGGCAGCGAGGAAGGGCCGCTCGGATAGGAGCCGGCCAGGATTTTCTTGAGCATGCCCGGATGGGCGAGATGGTCGATGCCGCGAATGCCGTACATGTCGCCGGCGGCGATGGGATGAAGCATGGTGAGACCGCCCGGTTTTCCTTCGCGAGCGAAGCGCGCCCCCAATGCCGCCAGCACTTTGTCGGGGCAGCCGAGTCCGCTGGATGAGCTGACCGATACCACGTCGCCGTCGCGGACCAACTGCGCGGACTGTTCGGCGGTAATCACCTTGTTCATGCGGACGCGGCGCCTAACTGAAACGCACCGGCGTGCGATGGCCGGTCCGTTCCGCCTCGAGCACTGCGAGCGCGGTGGCAAGCGAACGCACGCCATCCTCGCCGGTGGCAGATGGTTTGCCTTGGCCGCGCATGGCGGCGACGAATGCGCGCACGGCGCGTAGATACAGATTCTCGTGATCGAGCGGCAGCTCGCTTTCGCCGTGTGCGTTGCGCAGCGTCACCGTGCCGATTGGACGCTGGGTCATGACGTCGCGTCCGATGATGGAACCTTCCGTTCCGTGAACTTCCAGGCCGGTACCGGCGAACTTGATAGTAAAGGCGTCGTGAAGTTGCGCGACCGTGTCGTTGTCGAAGTGCAACACGGCCATTACACCGTCCTCGAGGTTGCCATGCGCCATTCCAGCCTGTTGCGAGAGCGCAATCGCTTCGATCGGTTCGGCCCCGAGGATGAAACGCAGGGTATCTGCATCGTGAACGGTGATATCCAGAATGACGCCGGCACCGCTCGTCGGTTTGCTCAGGCGCCAACCTTGCAAGTGGGGCGGCAAGTAGACGGCGTGAAAGACTCTCGCGTACAGCGGCCGGCCGATTGCGCCGGATTGGATCAGTTCACGGATTTTCTTATGGGTGGCAGCATTGCGAAGGTGGTGGTTGGTGCCCATTACTACGCCGGCCTTCGCGCAGGCAGCAACCATTTCCCGGGCGTCCCCGACGCTCAGAGCCAGCGGCTTTTCGCACAACACGTGTTTGCCCGCTGCTGCGGCAGCCAAAGTCTGCATCTTGTGCAATTCATTCGTGGTGCTGATGTAGACCGCATTGACCGCGGGGTCGGCAAGCAGGGCCTGGACCGAAGTATGGCTTCGGGCAATCCCGTTGGCCTGGGCAAAGGTCTTTCCCCTGGCAGAGTCCGAACTCATTACCGCGACAACCTCGTTGTCCGGTTGCGCCCGGATGGCATCGATCATCCACTCGCGAGCGATTGTGCTGGCGCCAATCAGTCCCCACCCAATGCGCTGGTTCACGGCGGTCCTTGAGGCATTTGTGCGAATTAGACGCTTTTAACCACTAATAACGCACATTCAATGTATTTGGATCGTTCCAATTCCGATGATAATATGGCCAAACTAATCTAACCTGTCAATATTTTTTAGTGCATGGCGCAATCCCACGATAAACCGGGGCGCCGGTCAGTGACCATCATGGATGTGGCCCACCATGCGGGGGTCTCGAAATCCACGGTCTCGCTGGTGCTGCGAAATAGTCCGCTCATTGCGCCGGCCACGACGGCGCGCGTGCGCCAAAGTGCGGCCGCGTTGGGCTATGTGTACAACCGCCAGGCGGCCGACCTGCGCCGTAACTCGTCCAACATGATCGGGATTGTAATCAACGATCTGGGCAATCCATTCTTTGCCGAGATGCTGGTCGGCATGGAACGGCGGCTGGTCGATTCCGGTTTCATCAGCTTGATGGCCCATACCGACGAGCGTTTGGATATTCAGGAGCGTGTGCTAACTTCGATGCACGAGTACCACGCACAAGGGGTGATCTTGTGCCCTGCCTTTGGGACCCCTGCGGCCCTGCTCGAACGGACCCGACTGTCGGGTATTCCGCTGGTCATCGTCGTCCGGGAACCCGAATCGGGAAGTTATGACTTCGTGGGCGCCGATCATCAACGCGGCACCTTCGAGGCAACCCGGCACTTGATAGAGCAAGGCCATCGCCGCATTGTTTTTCTCGGCAGAGTTGGCGGGGGTCCGGTTTATGATTTGCGCCGCGCGGGTTATGCGCGGGCCATGCAGGAGGGCAACTTGCGCGTCGATCCCGCATGGTTCATAAACATTTCTCTCGGCCGCGAGGGAGGGCGAGAGGGTATCCGTCAGGCGCTCGCCATGAATCCGTCTCCCACCGCGGCAGTGTGCTACAACGATGTGGTTGCCTTCGGCGCAATGAGTGAGCTGGGTGAGCACGGGTTGGCGGTCGGACGTGATTTCGCCATCACCGGTTTTGATGGTGTGGCTGCGGCGGCACATACTAATCCCCCCCTGACCACCGCGGATGTGGGACCCGGCTCCTTGGGCTCATTCGGCGCGGATGCGTTGCTCGAGCGGCTGTCTCATCCCGATGCGCCGCCCATCCGGCGCCTTATCGAACCGAAACTGGTGGTGCGCCAATCATCGGGTTCACCCGCACAGACGGCGAAAGATTGACGAGAGGAAAAGCGATGGACGCTTTTAAACAGACGCTGGACGAACTGCTTTCCCACGAGAAGGAGCTCCAGTTCGACGCGTTCGGTTATGACGATGCGCTGCGCCTGGGCTTGCGACTGGTCGAACGCGCGAAGCAGGGCGCCAGGGCCGTCACAGTTGATATCTGCCGCAATGGCCAACAGCTTTTCCACTGTGCGTTGCCGGGCACTTCAGCCGACAACGATCTTTGGATACGGCGCAAGAATAACGTCGTCAACCACTACGGGCACAGCTCGCTCTACGTGGGCGCGCAGTTTCGGTCCAAAGGCACTACGTTCGAGCAGTCATCGCGGCTGGATATCGCTCAATACGCGGCGCATGGCGGTGCGTTTCCCCTCATCGTGCGCAATGTCGGCGTGATCGGTACCGTAACCGTGTCGGGGTTGCCGCAGGAAGAAGATCATCTCCTGATCGTTGAGGTGTTGCGCGAGTTCCTGGCAGGATAGAGTCGGGTGAGGGACGCATCACGCAGCTATTTCCCTTGAGCGAACGACATCGGCACGGAGAAAAATCGAGGGAACAGAAACTCAGGTCTGCGGGGGTCCGCAAACCGGAAATGGTTCTGCGCGGCGTCAGGCCCTGGCCTGGCTTCTGCCGCGGCGATCGACGGCAGGTTCGACTTTGCGAGTGCGGCGGTCGGATAGCCCGGCGCGCCGGATCAATTCATTCCAGACCTTGTCACTGCCTCCGGATCTGAATCTTACGTACAGCGCCACTTCCTCGGGATAAGCGTCGGATGATCCCAGGCGTTCGAGGTGGCGCGGGCCGGAGTCCGATGCGGCGTCGGCTTCCCATGCCCGCATGATTGCCTGCCACAACGCGCGCTCGAACGGCTCATCCTCTTCGTCGAAACCGTACTGCCATTTCAGGAATGATGTCTCCGCGGGAGACAGATCCTTGCTGTGAAACTTGATGCTCATGACTCTTCGTCGTCCTCCTCGTTTGTCGATGTTGTTCCAGCAGCCCGACAATACCACGGCCGCGGCCCTGAGGGGAGAGGAGGGGGGGTGAGGCGTGAGGCGAGAGGCGTGAGGGGAATTTAAACAGAGCTCAAGCTTTTCGTTCTTCTCCTCACCCCTTATGGTCGCAGACCGGTATCCAGCGAAGTCGGGCGTCCCTCGTCCCTCACCCCTACTGCAGATCCGCCGCGTGCTTCTTCAGATCGTCCAGGCTGACATAGTCGAGCGTGCGTTCGTGGGTGGCCGTGAGCACGACGCGCGGTGCGCAGCCGGCCTTGAATGCTTCGCGCCAGCGCGCGGCGCACAGGCACCAGCGGTCGCCGTCTTTGAGTCCTGGAAAACCGAAATCCGGCATTGGGGTGCTCAGATCGTTGCCGCGCGCCCGTGAGAACTCCAGAAAATCCTTTGTCATGAGCGCGCACACGGAATGGACGCCGTGATCGTCGCGGCCCGTATTGCAACAACCGTCTCGATAGAAACCGGTCATGGGCTTGCTGCCGCACTCCGCGATAGGGCCGCCGAGCACATTACGCGCGGTGTTGCCGCCGGGAGCTTTCGGATCGAATGGCATGACTAACGGGTCCGGGCAAACTTCATGGTTCCACCGGCGCCGCCCAGGTCGATGAACAGGTTGTCTCCTCTGAGCCGCTGCGCGACCGCACTCTCGAGAGCGGCCACGAACCGTTCGGAGAGGGATCCGGCAGGACAAGTTGCCTTGCCGATGGAGGAGACCTTGATGGCGATCGCTCGGCCATCGAGCTTGTACGAGCCCTGGCCACGATTGCAGTCGGCGCGCACCAGCACTTTGCCGCCATTCTGCAAGTCCAGCGTGTAGCGTTCCGGCTGTTCGATCTCGACCCTGTCCGCCGCGGAGACCAGGCCTTCCCATTTCCATGTGCCGGTGGTATTCACCGTGGCGCCGACGGCTACGGTGGCAGCGGACGCGGCGCCGCTTTTTGTTTGCCGCAATTGCAAGCCCTGGCCGCCAAACTGAGCACTGGTCTCACCCGTTGATCTCAGCATGTCGCCTTGTTTGGAGAAATGCAGCGTAGCGGGCTCGATCGCGGTGCCGTCCTTGCGTTCTATGATCAGGTCGATCTGTTCGACGGAGACCGGGATCCAGCGGCCTTCTTCGGTCACCGGTGCCTTGTTGTTTCGGAAATCGCTGGTGAAGCTCATGGTGCCATCCGCGCTCAGGCGCAATTCGATCTTGCGCGCGGGTCCTGTGGCCGCAGGCGCATCACCCCGGTAGACAGCCACAGCGGCGGCGAACGCCGCGCTGCGCGGTAGCATCAGCAGCGCCGCGCCGACGAGGGCGCCAAAAATAGCCAGTCGGAACAGGTGCGGGTGTCGGGGCAGCATGGTCTCTCGTCCGGTCGAGGTTGCAGGCGAATCTTCGCGCCGCTTTGGCTGTGTGGCAAGAGGCAGTCACGCTCCGGCAAGCAGCCGTGCGAATACTTCGCGATCCACATTCGCCCCGCTACAGATGACGGCCGCCTTGCGCCCGACAAGCTGATCGCGCTCTTTGCATGCGGCGGCGAGTCCTGCCGCACCTGCGCCTTCGGCAACATTGTGCGTTGCCGAATACATCAGCCTCATCGCAGCTTCGACTTCTTCGTCGGTCACTTGCACGGTCCTGGCGAGGTAACGCCACAGTATTTCGAGCGCTGCCGGTTCCGGGGTGCGACAGGCCATCCCATCGGCTACCTGCGTCGTCACCGGATGCTCGACCGGACGACGTTGTTCGAACGACAAGGCATAAGCAGGAGCGCTCGCGGACACGACACCGACTATCTCGACCTTGTGCCCGAGGGCATTGCGCGCCGCGATCATGCCGCAAACACCCGAACCGAGCCCGATCGGGACATAGACGACGTCGAGGTCAGGGACGGCGCGCAGCAATTCCAGCGAATAGGACGCAACACCGTGCACGAGCAGCGGGTGGAACGAGGGCACCATGTGCAGGCCGCGCTGTTGCGCGATCCACATTGCGCGCTCGCGCGCAGCCTGGAAATCCTCGCCGTGCTCGATCAGTTGTGCGCCCAGCGCGCGCATTGCCGCATTTTTTTCGGCGCTATTGCCATGCGGAACGACGATGGTCGCGGCAATGCCGTACTGCCGTGCGGCAAATCCGACCGACTGGCCATGATTGCCGCGCGTGGCGCTGATGACGCCCGGAGATCCGCCATTGTGTTGCGAAAAATCGTGGAAGTAGGCTAGCCCGCCGCGCAGCTTGAACGCGCCGATCGCGGTGTGGTTCTCGTGCTTGACCCAGATGTCCGTTCCGACCGCCAATCTCAGCAACGGCCAGGCGTATTGCGGCGTCGGCGCCATGGTCTCATAGACGATCGCCGCAGCGGACTGCAATGTTTCCAGCGAAGGCAGGAAATCTTTCATCCCGGCATTGTATGCGACCGTGACTGTTGTCGATTTGTTAGTGGTTTCTGACGTTAAACAAGATAAATCTCACTACATATCTACATCTCACCACGAAGCCACGAAGGTCACGAAGAAACACGAAGAAGTACAGGTATGGGCAGAGGTCAATTCTTCTGATGTGGCGCAGGTTTGCAATATCTGCAAATCAAGATTCCAAACCAACCCAGAATGCACTCGTATACGCTTGGTTTCTCTTCGTGTTTCTTCGTGTTCTTCGAGTCTAAAAGGGTACTCCACGCTATGCGAGGGTATTCGTGGTGAGATTGAAAGTCTATGCCCGTTCCGCGTGGGGCATCCGCGCTGAGTGAAGAGCCAAACCTGATTTGTCGGAATCCTTCCAGTTCAGGCGGCGTAGACTCCGCCGTTGATATCGAGTGTTGCGCCGGTAATGAACCCATCGTACTCGCTGGCGAGGAACACAGCGGCGCGCGCAACATCATCTGCATTGCCGCCGCGACCGAGCGGGATCCCGGCCACGGTCGCTTTCGCCGACTCGGGAGTCGTGTGTGTATTGTGAAAACTGGTGCCGAGAATCATGCCGGGTGCAATGGCGTTGACGCGCACGCCCTGCGGACCAAGCTCGTTGGCCAGCGCGCGAGTAAACGTGAGAATGGCACCTTTCGCGGTCGAGTAGACCAGCGAACCGGGATGGCCCCCTTTGCGGCCGGCGAGCGAGGACAGGTTCACAATGCTGGCGCCGCCCGTCTTTGCAGCAGCAATGAGATGGGGCGCGGCGGCGCGCGTGACGCGGCGAGTGCTGTCGAGATTGAGCGACATGACTTCCGCCCAGAATGCATCGTCCGCCTCGGGCAGTGTCCTGCGCGCCACCAGAGAACCCGCGTTGTTGACCAGCACATCCAGTCCGCCGAGGAACTTCACCGCCTCGCCCACGAGCCCTTCGCATTCGGTTGATTTTGTCAGATCGGCGCCCGCATGAGCGTAGCGTCGGCCGAACGCCTTCGCTTCAGTCTCCAATGCGCCGGCCGCGGCCGCGCTGCTGCGATAGTGGACGAACAAGTCGCAGCCGGCCGCCAGTAGCTGGCGGCTGACAGCGAGACCGATACCTTGAGCGCCGGCGGTGACGAGGGCGCGCTTGCCGTGGAGTTTATGCATAGGAAGTATGAATTCGTTATTGGGTTAACCGGTAGCGACGGGAAAACGCGGTCTGTCCGATACCATTCACTAGTCGCAAGATACTCTCCGGCAAATGCGATTTCGGTCGACAGGAGAAACTCGAACGACTTGCTCCGGTGACATAGCCCCGAGCGTTCATGCACGCCTCTTCTTGCCATTTGCAACGGACTTCGCGAGGTCTTGCTTCACGCGAAGCTTCGTCAGACGTTCGATCAAGTCGAAGGGGATCGGCTTGTCCAATGGAAAGCGAAGATTCCCCTTTTCTCCAGCGTAGGGTGAGGCTGCCTTCTCGAGACGTGAGTCCCCTTTGATGGGCGGGTAGAAGCCGATGTGTTTCTTGAACGCCGCGAAGTACACCAGAACGCCGTTCAGCTTCAGGGCTGGCATCTGATAACTGATGACCTCTTGTGCTTCGGGCGCAGCCCGGCGTACGACCTGGCGCACCTGCTGCAAAACCGCTTGGATTTCCGGCGAGAAAGTCGCGATGTAGTCTTCGACGTTTGCGGGTGTGGAACGAGTAGTGGCCATATGGTAGAGGTGACTGCGCGGTATTCTGTGTCCTATTTCCCGACTTGTTGCGACATCTCGCGCATTACCGTTTTCCATGCCGCTTGGGCCCGCTCGCCGGTAGCGGTGAACACGGCGCTCAACAGCTTCATCTGTGCGCCGGTCAGTCGGGCTTCAAGTTTTTTCCCGTCGCTTGTCAAGCTCAGTCGCTTGAAACGGCGGTCGGCTTCATCGGTCTGCATGACGACGAGCTGTCCCTCGACCAATTGCCGCAAAGGCGCGTGCAGCGCCTGCTTGGAGACGTCCAGGATTTCCAGCAGGGCGTTGACGGTGGTTTGCGGATTGCGCCCGACGAAATACAGGATGCGGTGATGGACCCGGCCCAGTCCGCGCTCCTCCAGGATGTGATCCGGCCCGTCCGTGAATGCGCGGTATGCGAAGTAGAAGAGCTCGATGGCCTCGCGAAGCTTTTCTTCGCGGCCTGCCGGTAGGTCAACCATGTTGACATGATACCGGCGGGTTGGATAACCTGTCGATACGTCAACAATATTGACATATCGAGCGGAAGCAAATGCAAGCTCACGGACGCTTTTCAGATCGTCTCGCGGATCTTCACGCGTCTCCCATTCGCGAAATCCTCTCGGTCATAGACAGGCCTGGAATGGTCTCGTTTGCCGGCGGTCTTCCCGCCGCCGAAACGTTTCCGGCGTTGAACGTCGATGCGATTCCGCCTTCGCTGTTGCAGTACGGTCCCAGCGAAGGTGAGCCCGAACTGCGGGAAGCAGTTGCCGGGGATCTCAACCGGATCGGCCTCGAATGCTCCCGGGAACAGGTATTGATTCTTTCCGGTTCGCAGCAAGGCATCGACCTGGTGGCCAAGCTTTTTATCGATCCGGGCACGGCCGTGGCGCTTGAATCGCCTACCTACCTGGCGGCGCTGCAGGTTTTCCGTTTCTTTGGGGCGCAATTTCTCCCGTTGGATCCTCGTCAGCCAGGGGCGGCATGGCCAAATGGCGCTCGGCCGTCGTTCATCTACGCCATCCCAACCTTTCAGAATCCGACCGGCCGTTGCTATTCGGGCGACGAGCGCGAGGCACTGCGGCAATTCTGCGACGATGAGGAGGTGACTTTGTTCGAAGACGATCCCTATCGCGATCTGGTCTACGACGCCTGTGATCGCACTCCTGTTTGTGCCCGACTCGAGCGCGCATCGTGGATTTACCAGGGATCGTTTTCCAAGAGCCTGGCGCCGGGGCTACGCCTGGGGTTTATCGCTGCTTCACCGCACCTGGTGCCATACCTGACGCGACTCAAGCAGGCCGCAGACCTGCACAGCAATCGCATCAGCCAATGGCTCGTGCTGCAGCAGATGCGCGACGCGGGCCGCGCCAAACGTTTAACCGGAGTAGCGGCGGTCTATCGGCGCAAACGTGACTATTTTGCCGCCGCACTGGAGCGACATCTTGGCAATCTGGCGACTTGGCAGATGCCCCCGGGAGGATTGTTTTTCTGGCTCAGGCTTGCACGGCAAACGGACACGCGAACCTTGCTGCCCGAAGCCATCCGGCGCGGAGTCGCATTCATGCCCGGCGAACCGTTCTATCCGGACCTGCCCAAAAGCTGTGGAGCCCTTCGGCTGAACTTTAGTCACGCCAACGAAGAGCAAATCGAGCGAGGGCTATCGATCATGGCCGAACTTCTACTCTGACGGTCCCGACTCTAATTATTTCAGCACGCCGCCGTCCCAGGATCCGGGCGGCGTCTCCGGGGCACCAACCAAGCCGCGTCGCGCACGTGGATACAAGCTACGAAAGCCACGCCGCTGGTTGGTTGTAAGGTTGACGCGGTTCCGCTCTGTCTTTCGTATTGGTCACTTGATTGCGCGCACGGGCAAAGACAGCATCCCCACGTTCACTCTATTGCCTGTCATCGTTCGTGTTCTGACCCGATTGCTCCACCGGTGCTACCGCGCGTCCTGCTGCAAATATTTATGGACGAAGGCAATCGCCATGCTGCCCTCACCGACCGCGGAGGCGACGCGCTTGACCGGGCTCAACCTCACATCGCCGCAGGCGAAGATGCCGGGGACGCTCGACTCGAGGAGGTAGGGATCGCGGTCATACGACCAGCGCCCGGCCTTCACCACGTCGTCACCGGTCAGCAGATAACCTCGTGCATCGCGCGCGATGTCCGGCGGCAGCCAACCGGTCTCCGCATCGGCGCCGATGAAAACGAAAAGGCCGCCACACTCTTGCCGGCGCACTGTCGCACTCGTGCCATCGCGGATATCGATTCCGGTCAGGTTCGTCTCGCCGTGCGCAGCGACCACTTCCGAGCGCAGTTGCACCTTGACGTTCGATTTCCCGCCGAGCTGCTCGATCAGGTAGCGGGACATGCTTTTGTCCAGGGAATTTCCTCGGACGACGAGCGTCACGGTTCGTGCATGATTGGAGAAGTACAAGGCGGCTTGGCCGGCCGAGTTTCCGGCGCCAATGAGGTGGACGTCGAGTCCATGGGTCGCACTCGCCTCGCTGCGCGCCGCTCCATAGTAGATGCCCTTGCCGATGAGCCGGTCGAAGCCGGCGATGGCGAGGCGGCGCCACGAGACACCAGTTGCAAGAATGACGGTCCGCGCCTGGACGACATCGTCGCCATCGAGGTGGATGTGGCGCGTTTTCGGGTCGATGTGGGCGACGGAGCGCGTGACCAGAATCTCCGCGCCGAGCCTTCCTGCCTGTTTGAGCGCCCGGCTCGCGAGTTCGTCGCCCGAGACGCCGCTGGGGAAACCGAGATAGTTCTCGATGCGCGAGGACGTGCCCGCCTGGCCTCCGGGTGCCTCGCGCTCTACCACCAGCGTTCGCAGTCCCTCGGATGCGCCGTAGACCGCTGCCGCGAGACCGGCCGGCCCGCCACCGATGATGATGGTGTCGTATTCGGCAAGGCGGGCGCTCGTTGCAAGGCCAAGGTGCTGCGCAAGGACGCGCGTCGAAGGCCGGTCGAGAACCGTGCCATCGGCCAGTCTCAGCACGGGGCACTCTTCGTCTGCCGGGCGGCTTCCAGGCCAACGCGCGGACAGGTCCGGCGAATCGGGCGTCATCCAGTCGAAGGTAATCTGGTTGCGTGCGAGAAACTGCCGCAACGCATTGCAGGTGGGGTCCCAGCGGTTGCCGATCATGGTCACACGCGATTTGGGTGCTTCGGCGGCGATGCTTTGCAGCCCGCCGATGCGTTCCCGCGCAAGTGTGCCGACCTTCACGGAGACCTCCGGCGAAGCAGCCGCAACGGCGTAATACTCCTTCGCATCCACGCGAAAGACCCGCGAAGGTTCCGACGCGCGGTAGCCGCCCACGAACGTCGAACCGAAGGCAATCGGCACTTCGCCGAAGATCTGTCCCGGCGTGCGCCAACCCAGCGTTTTTTCGATACCGTCGATTAGTTTGACGACCTGGATTTTGCCGGACAGCACCGCGTAGAGCGCACGGTCTCCCCCCTCATGAACAGCGAATTCTCCGGCCGCCAGATGCAGGTCGGCGGAGTTCTTCGCGAGGCGCTCGAGTTCTGCCGCTGCGACTGTAGAGAACAGCGGAATTGCTCGGACGTCGTCAATTGTCAACATGATTCAGTTGGACGCGGATAGAAGGGCACAGCACAAATCAAGGATTACACATATATTCGGGCTCGGCAAAAAAAGCGTGCGGATGTCCGAGGTCAGGACTGGCTCGTCAACGTCGAAAATAAGACACCTCGCGACTCAGCGCGCATGTGAAAGCAGGCGAACGAAAGCCGCCATGCCGGCTGGCGGTAAGGTAGCCTGCAGTTATGGACTCTCTGATCGCTGCTGCCGCGCGTGCTCTCGCCGCCGGCGACGCGCTCGGCGCCCTCAAGCGGGTGGCGCTGCGCGACGATCCGCCGGCGCTGGGCCTGCGCGGCATCGCCATGGCGCAGCTCGGTGAGTACCCGCGTGCCCGCGAACTACTGCGTCGCGCCGCCCGCGCATTCGGCAGTCACGAGGAACTGGCACGCGCGCGCTGCGTCGTCGCGGAGGCGGAGGTGGCACTGGCGATGCGCGATTTCGCCGGGTCGCCGCGTTCGCTGGCGTCTGCGTCGGACACGCTCGCTGCGCACGGGGATCCGGCCAATGCGCTGCAGGCACGGCTGATTGCGTTGCGCCGGCTTTTGTTGATTGGCCGACTCGACGAGTGCGCGGCTGCGCTCGCACGCCTCGATACGCTTGGCCTGCCGCCTTCGCTGGCAGCGGTGGCTGAGCTGGCCGCCGCCGAGTTGGCACTGCGCTCGCTGCGCATCGGTCCGGCGCGAGACGCTCTCGCCCGCGCGAACGAGGCGGCGGGCCGTGCACGCGTGCCCGCGCTTCTGGCCGAGGTGGCGGAGATGCGCTCCGCGCTCGATCGCCCCGCCGCGCGGCGCCTCTCCGCCAGCGGCGAGCAGACGTTGCGCCTCGACGAAGTTGCAGCACTTCTGGCTTCCGGTGAACTCGTCGTCGACGCGTGTCGTCGCGGTTTGCGGACCGGTGCTGCATGGCGGCCGCTTGCACGCCGGCCGGTGTTGTTCGCGCTGGTGCGCGCGCTCGCCGAGGCGTGGCCCAACGACGTCGATAGGGAAACACTGATCGCGCGCGCGTTCAACACCCGCCGTCCCAACGAGACGCATCGGGCCCGCCTGCGGGTCGAGATCGGCCGGTTGCGCGCGCTCGTGGCAGAAATGGCGCGTATCGAGGCGACGTCGCGGGGCTTCGTCCTCAAGCCGCGACGTGCGAAGGACGTTGTGGTACTCGCGCCGCCTATCGACGGCGATCAGGCGTCACTGGTGGCGCTGCTCTCCGATGGCGCTGCCTGGTCGACGTCGGCCTTAGGCCTGGCCCTCGGGGCCAGCCAGCGTACCGTGCAGCGCGCGCTCGTCGAACTCGAGGCCGCGGGACGGGTACGTTCGATCGGGCGCGCGCGGGCGCAGCGCTGGCTGTCACCCCCTCTGGCGGGATTCACGACGATCTTGTTACTCCCCGCCGCGCTTCCGTTCGAATAAAGTGGTTTCACCGCGCCACCCAACGGGCGCCAAAAGGAGACAGTGATGGCAGGCAACGAAACATCCCAGGCGGCAACCCGTCCGGCCGAGATCGTGCGCGAGTACGGGTTTCCCGGCGTCGAAAAGATCGCCGGCGTGACTCACGATGGCAGGCGGGTGTGGGCCGCTACAGGCGCGAAACTGATGGCCTTCGACCCCGGCAGCGGCGACCCCATCGATACCCTCGATGTCGCTTGCGATGCGGGTACGGCCTTCGATGGGAAATACCTCTACCAGATTGCCGAGGCGCGCATCGACAAGATCGATCCCGCCACCGGCGATGTGGTGTCGTCGATCCCGGCACCCGGCAAGGGTGGCGACTCGGGTATGGCCTGGGCCGAAGGCAGTTTGTGGGTGGGGAATTATCGCGATCGCAAGATCCACCAGATCGACCCCGCTACCGGCGCCATCAAGCGCAGCATCGAATCGAATCGCTTCGTCACCGGCGTGACCTGGGTCGACGGCGAGATGTGGCATGGCACATGGGAAGCGGAGGAGAGCGAGATCCGCCGCATCGATCCAGACAGTGGCGTTGTGCTCGAGCGTCTGCAGATGCCCAAAGGCGTGGGCGTCAGCGGCCTCGAATCCGACGGCAAGGACCTCTTCTACGCCGGCGGCGGAACGAGCGGAAAAGTTCGTGCCGTGCGACGCCCGAAAAGGTGACGACCACTAACCACTAGCCACTATCCACTTATCACTCTTCCAGCCAAGGAGACCATCATGAATGCAGCAAGCACGCAACAGAATGTCACCAACCATCCCGTCGTTTCCCAGGATCGCTGGATTGCCGAGCGCAAGAAATTGCTCGCGCACGAAAAGGACTTGACGCGCCTGCGCGATGAGATCGCCCGGGAGCGCCGCGCGCTCCCGTGGGAACGCATCGAGAAGAACTATGTGTTTGACACGCCCGAAGGCCGGCGCACGCTCGCCGACCTGTTCGAAGGCCGCCACCAACTGATGGTGCAGCACTTCATGTTCGGACCCGACTGGGAGCAGGGTTGCCCGAGCTGCTCCTTCATGGCCGACCATACGGATGGAATGAAGATCCACCTGGAGCATCGCGACATTTCCTTCGTGGCGATCTCACGCGCACCGCTGGACAAAATCGAGGGCATGCGCAAGCGCATGGGCTGGCAGTTCAAGTGGGTGTCCTCGAATCGTAACGACTTCAACCACGACTTTCACGTCAGCTTCACGCCGGAAGAAAGGGCCAGGGGCAATGGCGGGGTCTACTACAACTACGGCATGACTGAGTTTCCGGCAGAGGAAGCGCCTGGCATCAGCCTGTTCTACAAGAATGATGCGGGAGAGATCTTCCACACCTATTCGACCTTCGGACGTGGCGTCGAAGTCATGATGGGCACGTACAACATGCTCGATCTGGCTCCCAAGGGCCGCGACGAGCGTGACGTACCCAACAAGATGGAGTGGGTGCGCCACCACGACCGTTACGAGCCGGCACCGGCCGCCAAGGCGGCTGGGTCGTGCTGCGCGCACACCTGACGAAAGGCTCAGGCCCCGCCGCTGAGACGAACAGTTCATGACGAACTATTGGTTATGGCTTTCAGTGGCAGGGGTCGGCGCCTTGCATGGGCTGAACCCTGTTTCCGGCTGGATGTTCGCCGCGGCATGCGGTGTGCGCTCGCGCGATCGAGGCGGGGCGCTATGGACCTTGATGCCGATTGCCTTCGGGCATGCCGCTTCCGTCGGGTCGGTGGCAGGTGCCTTTGCGATGGGCCTATCGATGGATCGCGTTGCGATGCAGATCGTGGCGGGCGGGTTGCTGGTCGTCGTCGTGATCTGTCAATTGTCGAAGCGCATAGCAAAGCGGGTGAAGGTGCCGGCCGGGAATATCGGTCTGGCGCTCTGGTCCTTCATGATGTCCAGCGCCCATGGCGCTGGATTGATGCTGGTGCCGGTACTGATGCCGCTATGTCTGGGAAACGCGTCGGCCCGGGAGATCACCGCGTCGGACTCGCTGATGCTGGCACTTGCGGCGGTCGGTGTTCATACGGTGGCGATGTTATTCACTACGGGTGTCATTGCCATTGGTGTTTGCCGCGGGTTTGATGCCTTGTTTCGGCGATCCCATTACCTTAAGCCCACCATCACCCGATCGACGTAACACCGTTACCAGTTCGCCGGGCTCGATCGCGCGCATGCCCTGATGCCCGGTTCGAATGCAAATGCTGAATCGCATGCTTGTTCCTGGAGCTATCGCTGCAGCCAACGCGGCGGCACGAAAGACACATGCGTAACCGGACCCGGCAAGTCGCCAAGTTTTATGCAATCCTCGCAGCCCTATGTTCGCTATCGCGCAGACGGGGGTCTTGAGGTGATGCTCCAATGGTGGAGGGGAGACATCCGAACGCCAGGCCCTACCGATCCGCAAGCGCACGAATACCTCATCAAGCTCCTCACCTCCGTTGCGCGGTCGCTCTGATTTATGTCCGAGACGCGATTGTCAAGTTCTTCTCAGCTCCTGCTTTCTTCACCGGGTGAATTCCCATGATCAAGAAATCTTTCATCGCATTCATGGCGGCACTTGTCGTGCTGCCTGTCGTCGCTTCAGCTGAAACGTCCTGCCAGTCACTGGTGATCACCGGCCATCCCGCCTACATGCCCGTCGCCTGGGCGGACCAGGGAGAGATAGTCGGCGCCGCCCCCGAGCTGGTTAGTGCAATCGCGCACGAAGTGGGCGTGAAGAAAGTGAACTCGAAGGACTATGGTTCATGGGAGAAGGCCCAGACGGCGGTCCGCAATGGTGAGGCCGATGTAATTTTCGGCATCTACAAGAACGACGAACGCTTGAAGTGGCTCGACTTCGTCGAGCCGGCCTTCATGACCGATCCGGTTTCGATTGTCGTGCGCCGCGGCGAAGGCTTCACTTTCTCGAAGTGGGAGGACCTCAAGGGTCGCAAGGGCGTCACCAACGAAGGCGAGAGTTTTGGGAACAAGTTCGACGGTTTCATGGCGTCCAGCCTGACGGTGAAACGCGCCCAGAGCGTTGACAAGGCCTTCAAGGCCCTGGAAAACAAGAGTGCCGATTACCTGATCATTGCTCTCTATCCGGGTCAAATTCTTGCACGCAAGCTCGGTCTCGCGGCGAAGGTGGAGTTCCTTCCCAAGGAGGTCGATTCCTTCGGCATGTACGTGGGTTTCTCGAAAAAGTCGAAATGCAATGCCCTGAAGACAGCCTTTGCTGGCCGCCTTCGCAAAGAAGTCGAGGCGGGCCGTTTCGAATCCATTCTGGATGCGGCACGCAAGAAAGCCGCAAATTAATTCTCAGATGAACAGGGCATGAACAAATTTACCTCTGATTCAAGTTATTCCCGTTGACAGGCCCTGCGTGCTCGGGCAGGATGCGCGCCCTTGTGTGAATCAATAACTGAATTGGAAACGGAAATGAGTCGCCATTCGCAATGCCAACGAAACGCAACGCGGGCGCGGTCGCTCGCGCGCGGCATTTTGCCGCGCGCTGGGGGCACGTTCGATGGGCGCTCGTTCTCCGGAAGGATGCCGATGGCGTAACGCCATCCATCCGCGTGGCTGGCCACGAACCCGGAGACTCGCGAGAGCTCCGGGTTTTTACTTTTTAAACAGGCAAACGATCATGAAACGCAACGAAACGATGTTGTCGACGGGGATTACGAACCGCGTATACGGATTGCCGCAGCTCGTCTGGTCGAACCGCGTAGCGCGGGCGGTGGAACAGGGCATGTCATGCTACCCGATCTACCGCAAGCTGCACTTCGCGGCGCGGATCGAACTGGAAGTGCTGCTGGACGCGATCGCGCTGGATCCGTCGTGGCGAGTGGAGCGCTTGAATAGCGAGAGCCTCTTCATCGACGCGGAGGGGATCTTCGTGATGGCGTATGGGGGCCGCAAGGCGGAGTACTGCTCGTGCGTGTTCTACATCTGGGCCGCGGACGTGGCGAAGGCTGAAGGCGCGAAGGAGCGCATCCTCGCCAAGGCGGGCTCGACACGGATCACGGAGCCGATGTTCACGATCGACTGGAACTTCGTTACCGCGGAGGGAATCGACAGCGCGGAGATCGAAGAGCTCGCGACCGATGTGGTGCACGATCGCGCCTATCCGGAGATCGCAGGCGGCGTGCACGCGTTCATCGCGCGCTACCTCGACGCGAAGGAGACGGTGCTGGTTTTGCAGGGGCCTCCGGGCACGGGCAAGACGCGCCTCATCCGGGCGATCCTCGCGGAGATTTCGCGCCGCAAGGGCGAGCCGGCTCGCGCGATGTACACGGGCGACGCGAAGGCCTTGCAGGGCGATGCGTTGTTCGTGAAGTTCATCACGGGGGAGGACGACGCCTTCGTGATGGAAGATGCGGACCACGTGATGAAGCCGCGGGCGGACGGCAACGACCACCTGCACCGCTTCCTCACAATCGCCGACGGCGTGGTTCGTTCGCAGGGACGCAAGATCGTCTTCTCGACGAACTTGCCGAACGTGGGCGACCTCGACGAAGCGCTGGTGCGTCCGGGTCGTTGCTTCGCGCGACTGTTCGTGCGCAAGCTCACGGCTGCGGAAGCGCAGGCGCTGGCGGCGGAGATTGCCGCCGGGGATGCGGAGAAGGCCGGCCGTGCATCCCGGGCGTTCAACGCGGAAGCGGGTCGCGGACGTTCGCTGGCAGAGATTTATCAGGCATTGCAGTGAAGGCGGGGGCCGAAAGGCCCTCGTCTTTCACGCATTCGATGGGCATATCCATGGACGGCGGCACTGGTCGTCACGGGTGTGCTGTTAATGGCGCTTCGCTAGGTCCGGGTTATGGCACGCCGATGGAATTATTCCCCCACGGTGATGGATCAGCACCGCGGGCTTTCGCGTCCGCGGATCTCAATGCATCCCGGTTGGTCCTCAAGCTTGGGACCCCAAAGCGGATCTCACACCTGCGTTGAGTCCCGACACACGATACCGTTCGTATTATTTCGGCCAAAGACACGAGGTTGGCATTTGAGAACTCAGTGTTTTGGTAGTATTTTTGAGCTTGGGCGTTGCACGGACCGTTTCATGGAGTGCTCGCCCGCCATATCGGTACTTGCAGGAATCAAGAATCAGCCGGTATGTCGCGAAGTAGAGCCGGTCGACTCCAGGGAGCACGGGCATGGCATCGCGCGAGTTCGAGCAGGAGCTTGAAAAGCGGGTAATCGAGCGCACCGCTGAACTGATAAAGACCGTCGACTCGTTGAACCGGCAGATCGCCGATCGCAAGGGGATGGAAGGGGAGTTGAAGGACACCCGCGCCCGGTTGCAGCACGTGCTGGCGGTCACTCCATCGATCATTTATACCAATCAGGCTTCCGGCGATTATGCCTGTACCTTCGTCAGTGAGAGTCTCAAGGCGATCATGGGGTATACGCAGCAGGAGATGCTCGATGATCCGGATTTCTGGACCACTCACCTCCATCCGCAGGATGCCCGCCATGTGTTGCCCGACGTTTTCCGCCTGTTGGGGGATGGGGGAGGGACTGTTGAATACCGCTTTCGCCATGCAGACGGACACTACCGCTGGTTTCAGGACACGTTCAAGGTCATCAATGATGCAACGGGCCGCCCCCTAGAAATCGTCGGTTCCTGGGCGGACATCACTCAGAGGAAACTGGCAGAGTCCTTTAACGTGCTGTACCAGGCGAGCCTCAAGATCCAGGCCCCAATGGGACTCAAGAAATGGGGCGACGAGTTCCTGCGGAAGGGCCAGGAGGTCCTTCATCTGGACCGGCTGAGCATCCTCCTGGCCGATACGGATGGACAGTGGCTTCGAGCGGTGGCAAGCACTGAAACCGCGGAACCCCTCACGGAGATTCGAGTGCCGATCGGGCCGGAAGGCGGCGGTCTGGCGCAGGCTTATCTCACCCGGCAGTCGGTCGTCTGGGATGGCCAAGACCCGGAACCCCAAGGGCTGCGTCCCAGGTCCCCCTACGACCAGATCGAGGCGTTCCGCTCGCGCGCCTTCGCCATAATGCCTCTGGTGCTGCAGCAGGGTCAGGCGATCGGCGTTCTGGAGGCGGGCTGGAAGTACAGTCGTCGTCCCTTCGATCGGGCGACGCTGGAGCCTCTCCAACTCCTGGCCACTCAAGCGACCCTTGCCCTTGAACACGCAAGGCTTTATGCGGCTGCGCAGCCGGTCCTCAGGCGTTCGCTCCAACTCAAGGAGGTGTACCCGGCGTTCGCAGAAGCAGTCAAGGCGCTCCTTGCCTACGATCGGATCGGTGTCGTGGTACCGGACGGGGAACGGCTGGTCATGGCCCTGTCGATTGCAGAGCCGCCCCTGGCCTCGTGGCAAGGAGAGTCCTGGCCCCAGACGGAGGGCACCGCTGTCCACTGGGTCTTGACCAACAGAAGGCCGCGCCTGATCCGGGATCTGTTAACCGAACAGGCCTTTTCCGATGACGCGTTCCTGATCCAGGAGGGAGTTCGCGCGACACTCATGCTGCCCTTGCTCGCCGGCGACAAGCCGGTCGGGGTCTTCTTCCTCGACAGCCGCACGTCGGGAGCTTATACGGAGCGGGACCTGGAATTGGTGGATCCCGTCGCGCAGCAACTCGCCCTTGCCATTGAGAACGCGCAGCTGTTTCGCGAGATAGAGGAGAAGGGCCGGCAAGTCGAGATTGCCAACCAGCATAAATCCGCGTTTCTGGCGAACGTCTCGCACGAGCTGCGCACGCCTCTCAACGCGGTGATTGGCTGCTCCGACATGCTCGCTGCGCGATATTTCGGGGAACTGACCCCCAAGCAGGCCGATTACGTCAACGATATTCGTACCTCGGGCAAGCATCTGCTCGCGCTTATCAACGATATCCTCGATCTGTCGAAGATCGAAGCGGGCCGTATGGAGCTCGACACCGGCGTGTTCGATCTGTGTAGCGCCCTGGATAACGCCGTCAAGCTGGTGCGGGAACGCGCGCAGCGCGGCGGCATAGAGCTGCAGGTGCAGACCGACTCGGCGCTCAGCACGTTTCTGGGTGACGAGCACAAACTCAGACAGGTGGTCCTCAACCTGCTGTCGAACGCGGTGAAATTCACGCCGTCGGGCGGTTCGGTACACGTGATTGCCGAGGCTCTCGATGGCAGCGCGAAGATTTCAGTGACCGACTCTGGTTCAGGCATCGCCCCCGAGGATCAGGAGGCGATCTTCGAAGCTTTCCGGCAGGTCGGGAGCGACGTCAACCGCAAGCGCGAAGGCACCGGCCTCGGGCTTGCACTCGCCCGCCGCTTCGTGGAACTGCACGGCGGCACCATCCGCGTGCAGAGTGCGCCCGGCCAGGGCTCGACGTTTACTGTCATGTTGCCCATTCGTCATGGCGGGTGAGCTGATCCTGATCGTCGAGGACAACGAGCAGAATCGCAAGGTCACGCGAGATCTTCTGCAGGTCCACGGCTACCGCACGATCGAGGCTGAGACCGGCGAGGACGCGATTGCACTCGTGACGGTATGTGCGCCTGCCCTCGTAATAATGGACGTGCGTTTGCCCGGAATGAGCGGCGTCGACGCGCTCGCACAGCTACGCGCCGCGCCGGCAACGCGCGCCTTGCCGGTGCTGGCGTTCACCGCTTCGGTGATGCCCGAGGACCGCAGCGAGGTCATGGCGGCCGGCTTCGATGCGTTCCTGAGCAAGCCCATCGATATCGAGCTGTTCGTGCAGACCGTCGCTGATGCGCTCAAGCCGAGCCGCTCAGGAGGCAGGCCGTGACCGAGGCGCGGATCCTGATCGTGGATGACACGCCGACGAACGTAAAACTCCTCGCGGACTTGCTGTCGATCAACGGCTTTGCAGTGCTCACCGCGAGCTCGGGCCAAGAAGGGCTCGCACGGGCGGCCGCCGACTCGCCGGACCTGATCTTGCTCGATGTCATGATGCCAGATCTCGACGGTTTCGCGGTGTGCGAGCAGCTAAAGGCGAATGGCGCGCTTCAAGACGTGCCCGTGATCTTCCTGACCGCGTTGTATGAAACGCTCGACAAGGTGCGCGCATTCTCGCTTGGTGGCGTCGATTACCTTACCAAGCCATACGAGCCGCGCGAGTTGCTCGCGCGGGTCCGCACACATCTCGCGCTGCGTCAGGCGCGCCGTGATCTCGAGGCGCAGAACAAGCGCCTGCGTGAGGAGATCGAGGCACACAGCCAATCGCGCGCCATCCTGCACTGTCTCGAGGACGAGATCCGCACGGGTCAGGGCTTGAATGAGATTATCGGTCGCTCCCCCAGCCTCGCCCGCTTGCTCGATCAGCTCGCGCTCGTCGCGGCCACGGACAGCACCGTGCTTGTTCTCGGCGAAACCGGGACTGGCAAAGAACTCGTCGCGCGAGTGATTCACGACCGAAGCCCGCGGCGTGATCGTTCGCTCGTGAAGTTGAATTGTGCGGCGCTGCCGCGGGAGCTCGTCGAAAGCGAATTATTCGGCCACGAGAAAGGCGCCTTCACGGGCGCAACGCAACAACGCCGGGGGCGTTTCGAACTCGCCGATGGCGGGACGCTGTTTCTCGATGAGGTCGGCGAGTTGCCAGCAGAAGCGCAGGCGAAACTGCTGCGCGTGTTACAGGAGCAGGAGTTTGAGCGCGTGGGGGGAACCCAGACACTGCGTACCAACGTGCGCTTGATCGCAGCCACGAATCGCGATCTGGGCACTCGAGCCGCCACGGGCGAGTTTCGGCCGGATCTCTTTTATCGATTAAACGTCTTCCCAGTGACAGTACCCGCGCTGCGGGAACGCCGCGAGGACATTCCCCTGCTCGTCGACCATTTCCTCGCGAAATGCGAACGCAAGCTCGGTAAGGCCTTCAAGGGGGTCACGCCTGCATTCCTCGATAGTGCGATGGCATACGCGTGGCCCGGCAATGTGCGCGAGTTGGAGAATGCCGTCGAGCGCGCCGCGATCCTCTCGCGTGGAGCACTGCTCGACGCGCCCGAGTCGTTCGGGGTGCGCACGTCGCCTTTCCTCGCTGCACCGTCTGAGCTGCCTCCCGCGCGGGCATCCGCGTTCACTGGCACCCTGGAGGATGTCGAGCGCGCCCACATCCAGGGTGTTCTCCAGCAGGCCCGCTGGGTTGTTGAGGGCGAGCAAGGCGCCGCTGTCGCGCTCGGCCTGAATCCGAGCACCTTGCGCAGTCGTATGCGGAAGTTGGCAATTCGCAAGCCGAACTGAATCGCCACGCGCAGCCCAGGATCTGGTCCCGCCGCCGCGGTGCAAAGCGAGCGGGTCCCTTGTCCATTCTTGCCAAGGCTGCCACGAACCGAAACGCCCAGGCTGTCATATCTCGCGGCGGCCGTTTTATATCGCGGCCATTGCATCCCGGAAAAACGCTCGGCATTTGTCCCGATGCGTCCAAACGCTTGAGATTCTGTGGAAATCCAGATTCTGCAACGGCTGCGCGATTGATGGCACGAGCCATGC
>Ga0207648_10000739_pt1 | contig 36659 bp, 32 predicted proteins | sample KBSMisM32_FD_184310 | JGI IMG/M metagenome (GOLD analysis project Ga0207648, IMG submission 184310) | Miscanthus rhizosphere microbial communities from Kellogg Biological Station, Michigan, USA - KBS Miscanthus M3-2 (SPAdes) (version 2) | ecosystem: Host-associated > Plants > Roots >... | reverse complement strand
CTCATACCGTAGCCATGGGTTGCGATGGTCTTATCGGCTGCAGCAATCACTTTAGGATGGGAAGAGAGGCCGAGGTAATTATTAGCACAAAAATTAAGGACTGTTTTGCCGTTTACGGTTATTTCGGCGCCCTGGGGGCTACTGATTACCCGTTCAGTTTTATAGAGGCCGGCCATCTTAATATCTTCTACTTCTCCGGCTATGCGGAGGGCAAATTTCTGGTTCATGCAAGCTGTGATTTGAGGCGCAAATATAAGCCTAAGGACTGTGGTTTGGGGTTACCAGGGGAAGGACGGGTCCGCAGTTCGCCGATGTTTTCATGTGTTTCATTGGCCAAAAAATGCTTTTTGTCAACTAAGTCTTGCCTGATTTTCAGGGCAGTTTATCTTTGTGTAACATAGAGGAGCCAATCGTCGTCAAACAGTACATAACCACACAAGATGAGAAAGCGGAATTTATTAAGGACCTTATTCTTTTTGCTGGCTATTACCGCCACCTTCCTGGCCTTTTCTGCCATAATGGACAAGCCGGTGGCGGTAGATAGTGCCTGCAAAGAAAGCCTGGAGGGCTGTCCCAAACAGCAGAAAGGCGGTACATTAATCTGGGAGAACCTTTCTCACCAGTTTTTCTCAACCATCTGAGACTTCAGGATGGCGGGGCCAATGGGATTATTGCTCACTCCCTTTACAATTCTCTGATTTTCATACCACTTATAAGGGTTCTCCTCGGGAACTATTTCTTTCTCATTGATACCCAATTGATACCGCATTGATTCCTTAATGTTTCCTCGGATTCCGAGGAGGCAAAGAGAAGGAATCCCGGTACCATTAAGGAGGCAATGTATTCTTATTGAATCTGTAACATTTCCCTAAACATAACCGTATAATTATAAAATCCGGGAGTTCGGAGTAATTTTATTGCCTTCTCCACTACGGATGAACTGTTTATGACCGAGAAAGAATACAATGAATGTGTCACTACATACGCAGATAATGTGTATCGTTTCATCCTGAAAAACCTTCGACATGAAGAGGATGCCAGGGATATAGTGCAGACCGCTTTCGAGAAAATGTGGCGGAACCGTGCCGAAGTTGACGCCCTACGGTCAAAATCCTATCTGTTTACCGTGGCTTACCACCAGATGATCGATCACATACGAAAGGTGAAACGCATTCATTTAAAGGAAGAATTCAATGAGAACACAAGGATCCAGGACAAGCCTGGTAATAACCTGAAGAAGATTCTGGAAGAAGCGCTGGCACGTTTGAGTGAAACCCAACGTTCTCTTGTACTTTTAAAAGATTATGAGGGATACAGCTACGAAGAAATAGGACGGATAACCGGATTAAATGAGAGCCAGGTAAAAGTATACCTGCACAGGGCAAGGATCCAATTAAAGGATTTTTTAGTGAAACTGGAAAATGTAATCTAACTAATGACTATTAATCGCCATAATTACGAAGAGTTCTTTATCCTTTACCTGGATAATGAATTGAGCAGCGCGGACCGCAGGCAGATAGATCTTTTTGTTCAACAGCATCCTGATCTTGGCGAAGAATTACAGATGCTCCAGCAAACCCGCCTGGATTCAGATCCTTCCATAGTATTTGAAGGAAAGGAATCGCTGATGCAATTGCCTTCTTTGGAATTGATCAATTCCAATAATTACGAAGAATGGCTTGTTCAATATATAGATAATGAGCTCAACGATGAGCAAAACGCTTCTGTTGAAGTCTATGCCGCCAGTAATCCTGCGGCAGGTGCTGCCCTGGATATATTGCTTAAAACAAAATTGCAGCCTGAGAATTCAATTACATTTTTCAACAAAGAAATACTTTACCGCAGAGAGGAAGCGCCTGTGCGTCGCATTGTGCCTGTAATGTGGTGGAGAGTAGCTGCTGCAGTTCTTTTGTTGATTGCTTTAACTATTGGCGGATTTACTTTCTTTAAGAATAACAACGCTACACCCGATAAAGGTATAGCCAAAACAAAAGGCACTCAAAATGTTACTACGCCGAAAATAGCGAAGGAAAAGAAAGAAGATGTTGAAGAGAAATCTTCTCTTGCTCAAACCAATCCTGATCAATCTGACGAAATAAAGAACAGTACACCGAAGAATAATAATGAAGCGACCTTTGCTAAAAAGACTACAAACAGGCAAGAGAACATGAAGACTTCTGTTGAAAATGATGTGCCTGTAATTGCATATGTAGGCCATGGTAAGAATGGCAATGATCTTCCAGAGCCTACCTACAACCCCAATATGGCTGGTGCACCGATTCCTACTGAATTGGCAGATACGGAAAAACCTGGATTAACAAATTCATTAGAAAATAACTCACATCCGCTTGTAACCTCTGCATCGCTTACTTCGTTAAAAAATACAGAGAATCCCGAAGAAGGGAATGAGCCTGAGAATAAAACAAAGTTCCGCGGATTGCTCCGGAAAATAACGCGGACTTTTGAAAAGACCACAAACATTAAAGCAACCGATGAACAGGATCGTTTGCTGGTAGCAGGACTTTCAATCAGGCTGTAAAAACATTAATAAACTCAGTAAACAAATAAGTATGAAAAGGATTTTTATTCTATGTATGGCTTTGTGTGCAATGATGACAGGTTTTGCACAAGAGGATAGTACTAAACAGCAAAAGCCTGATACCATCAAGATCGGCGGTATGGTCATCATCCGCGAACCTGGTAGCAAGGAAGAAGACGGCAAGCGTAGCAGGAACATTCAGATCAATACCCGCAGAAAAAGCAAAGACTCGAATGTCAGCACCAACTGGTGGATCTTTGATATTGGTTTTTCCAATTGGAAAGATCAAACTGATTACACAAGTCTTGCCGCACAGGCAATCGCTCCAGGAAGTACTGAAGACTGGTTTAAACTCCGCACATTTAAATCAAGGAACGTGAACATCTGGTTTGTAATGCAGAAATTAAACCTGGCGGAACATGTAGTAAACCTTAAATATGGTCTTGGTTTGGAATTGAACAACTATCACTTTGATGACAAGAGTCTCCAGATCAATAAAAACCCAACACTGTTCACTCAATCCTATTCCGGATTGCATAAAAACAAACTGGCCGCTGATTACCTGACAGCTCCATTGATGCTCAACTTCAATTTCACACCCAAAAGAGACAATAATGAAAGCTTTGGCTTTAGTGCTGGTATCAGTGCAGGATTATTATACAGCGCCCGTCAAAAAATAAAGGACGGTAAAGTAGATAAGACAAAAGATGATTTTGACCTGCGTACATGGAAATTGTCCTATGTGGGTGAATTGACACTCGGCCCCGTAAGACTTTATGGATCATACGCTTTCAAGCCAATGTTTGAAAAGGGCCTGGAAATGACCCCTTATAATGTGGGTTTCCGTTTCAGTAGGTGGTAAAATACCTTCCGTAAAAACAACATCGTATAATTTCTTTTCCACATCCCTCCCTTTACTTCAAAGGGAGGGATTTTTTTGCACCATTTTTGTTGATAATTTTAGCATTGTAAAGCAATCGTTAAAACCCTGACACAGAAAAATAAATAAATCCAAAGTACCGTTTGAAGACTGACGGACGACAAAGCCATGAAAAATTTACTCATCATCTCTTCTGTGTTACTCGGGAGCAGCTTATTGGTTGCTACAACTCCTTCCTCTACTTCCAGGAAGGCGCATTTAACAACTTCTTATAAACGTGATCTGGGTGCCGCAGGACCTGTTGGCAATATTTCGATCATTGTTGATAAATCTGATTATTCCCTCAGCGTTTTTGATGATAAAGGGTGGTATGCCACTTATCCTGTTGTTTTTGGCAATAATAGCCTGGAGGACAAGAAAATGGAAGGCGATAAAAACACACCGGAAGGCACTTTCCATATTGTCGGCAAAAAAGTACATGATAAATGGTTCCGCTTTATGATGCTTGATTATCCTACCAGGGATAGTTGGGATAAGTTCAAAAGAAGAAAAGCAAACGGTGAAATACCTTCTTCAGCCAGCATAGGTGGAGGCGTTGGTATCCATGGCACCTGGCCGCACGAAGATTTTGTAATCGACCGGTATAAGAACTGGACAATGGGCTGCGTTTCTATGAAGAACAGTGACGTTCTGGACTTATATACTTATACCAGTGTTGGAGCCACGGTAACTATCAGACCCTGATCATTTAATTCCCAAAAATTCATCTATCTCTTTTTCCCAGCGTACAGGATCACGCTGGACCAATGATTCATGGTATGCATCAGGGTAGATAACAAGTTCCTTGTTACCGGAAGGAATTGCATTATAAATATTATCTATTTCTTTCCTGTTGACCAGCTGATCTTTTGTTCCGTATTGCAATAAAACCGGGCAATGAATGGATTTGGCGTATTTGGGTAGCTGGAACCCCGGGCCGCTGAATCCACCTTCAAACCCTATCCAGCAGGTGATCAAAAAGCCAAAAGGCTGACGGGGGAAACCCATATTGTGCAACCTGGACTTTATATGTGATTGGAGCGAGCCAAACGGCATTTCAAGAATAATTCCCTTTGCGGGTAAATTGTGATCTGCCATTGCTTTTATTATCTCCACCGCACCCATGGATATACCCCAGAGATAGATATTTTGTTCCCCGAGGCCTTTTACATAATCAAAAGCCAGCTTCACTTCTTCCGTTTCATAATAACCATAGCTGGTTTTATTGCCACTACTTCCTCCATGGCCTCTTGTATCAGGCATTAAAACGTTATAGCCACGCCTTACAAATTCTTTTGCCTGGTTTAAGACAAAACTTTTATTGCCCGTTAACCCGTGAAACAGGATAACAGTTCCACGAGTAGAATCCAACTGACTGTACCAGCATTCTATTTTTAAACTATCAGGGGTAGATATATAAACTGTTGAAAAAGGAAAATCCGGCGAGCCCTGCACTGCTTGTTTATAACAACGATATCCTGAGAACAGCCGCCATGTTTTTGCAAAGATGTTTTTGGCAGGAGGGTTCATGATCATCTCTTCCCTTTCTTCCGGGGTACGCAGATGAGTGAATTTGCTGGCATAAAATGCAGCACTGATATTCAACAATACAAACTGGATGATCAATATCCAGCCCAGCCATCGGAGAATTCTTATAAACTTTCGTTTATTCATTGGCCTGGCCCTGCTGATTAGAGCCCTTTAAATTATAGTTTGCCATTTTTTATTTCTTCCACTACACCTGGATCCAGTAAGGTGGTGGTATCACCAAGGTTTTCTGTTTCTCCTTCCGCGATCTTGCGCAATATGCGACGCATGATCTTTCCACTTCTTGTTTTAGGCAGGCCATTTACAAACTGGATCTTATCCGGTTTGGCAATGGGGCCAATTACGCGGGAAACAGTTGAAAGTATATCTTTCCGGGTAAGCTCTTCATCTTTTTTATTGCCACTAAAGATCACATAAGCATAGATACCCTGTCCTTTGATATTATGTGGAAAGCCAACTACTGCGCTCTCCACCACGCCGGCATGCATGTTTAGTGCATTCTCCACTTCAGCCGTTCCAATGCGGTGACCACTTACATTCAATACATCGTCTACACGACCGGTGATCCTGTAAAAACCATTATCATCTTTCAACGCACCATCGCCGGTGAAATAAAGATTCTCGTATGTGGCAAAATAATTCTTGCGGCAGCGCTCATGATCACCATAGGTTGTTCGCAATATGGAAGGCCATGGAGCTTTGATACATAAGTTTCCTTTTAATAAACCGTCCTCATCTTTTTTGGTTACCTCTTTTCCATTCTCATCAACCAGTATTGGCTGCACTCCTGGCATTGGCAAAGTAGCCCAGGAAGGCTTTGCAGGAGTTACACCGGCCAGGTTAGAGATCAATACTCCTCCGGTCTCTGTTTGCCACCAGGTATCCACGATCGGGCATTTTTTCTTTCCGATATGTTCATCATACCAATGCCATGCTTCTTCATTGATGGGTTCTCCTACTGTTCCCAGTATTTTTAAAGAGGATAAGTTTTTGCCCTTTAACGGATCAAGTCCAAAGCCCATCAGGCTACGGATGGCTGTAGGTGCGGTATAAAGAATATTTACCTTATGCTTATCTACGATATCCCAGAAACGGCCAGCATCCGGCCAGGTGGGAATTCCTTCAAACATCAATGATGTTGCTCCTGCACTCAATGGGCCATATACGATATAACTATGTCCTGTTATCCAGCCCACATCAGCAGTACAGAAATGGATATCGCCGGGATTATATTGAAATACATTGACAAAGGTATATGTGGTCCAAACCATATATCCGGCACAGGTATGTACCACTCCTTTAGGCTTGCCTGTAGAGCCTGAAGTATATAAAATAAATAAAGGATCTTCTGCATCCATCACTTCCGCCACCAGGTTAACAGGATTACCTGGTCCTTCAGTCACTTTCAGCATTTCATCTTCCCACCATACATCACGTCCCTTGATCATGGAAACAGGTGTTCGTGTACGGGTATAAACGATCACTCGTTTAATGGTCTTGCTTCCAACAAGTGCATCATCAATTACACTTTTTAGTGGAATGTCTTTTCCGCCCCTGAACGCGCCATCGCAGGTAACAATGAATGTTGCCTGTGCATCTTCCAATCTGTCAGCAATGCTTTGCGCTGAAAATCCACCAAATATTACGGAGTGAATGGCACCAATACGTGCTGAAGCAAGTACTGCAATAGCCAGCTCAGGGATCATACCCATATAGATACAGACCCTGTCTCCCTTCTTCACACCATTGTTTTTTAAAACCTGTGCAAACTGGCAAACCTTTTCATGTAACTTTTTATAGGTAAGTGTCCTTGTATTTTCGGATGGATCATTGGGTTCCCAAATGATGGCGGGCTGATCTCCAATCTCACCCAAATGCCTGTCGAGGCAATTCTCTGTGATATTAAGCTTGGCTCCCTGGAACCATTTTACATCAGGTTCTTTAAAATTCCATTCTAATACCTTATCCCATTTTTTTCTCCAGCTAAAATGTTGCGCTACCGATGCCCAGTATTCCTCAGGATTTGTCACACTCACACGATAGGCCATTTCATACTGGTCCATGCTTGTGATCTGGTAAGGATATGACATAAACTATTATTCTTTTGGGCCTTAAATGTACGACAGGATGAAAGAAATGGCTAACAATTCGTATTTTAATCGCATGAACGAAACCAACACAATCCGCAAGGTCATAGCCGCATCATCAGTGGGAACGATGATTGAATGGTATGATTTTTACATTTTCGGGATGCTTGCCAAAACCATCTCTACTCAATTCTTTCCTGAAGGAAATTCAACAGCAGCATTGCTGAGCACGCTCGCCATTTTTGCTGCGGGTTTTATTGTTCGCCCATTTGGTGCGCTTGTCTTTGGACGATTGGGTGATCTCATAGGGAGAAAATATACTTTCCTTCTTACTCTTGTCCTTATGGGAGGCTCTACTTTTTTGATTGGATTGGTACCAGGGTATAAGACAATTGGAATTGCAGCACCATTACTGGTTCTATTATTAAGATTGATCCAGGGTCTTGCACTCGGAGGAGAATATGGCGGTGCTGCTACCTATGTAGCAGAACATGCGCCAGCAAATAAAAGAGGATATTATACAGCCTGGATACAAACAACTGCCACCATCGGTTTATTTGTTGCGCTCGGAGTGATCATGCTGGTTAAGCTGAATATGAGCGATGCTGAATTCAATGAGCCCTGGGGCGGATGGCGTTATCCATTCTGGATCTCAATTCTGCTGGTGATCATATCTGTATATATCCGGTTGAAAATGGAAGAATCACCTCTTTTTGCCAAACTGAAATCAGAGGGAAAAACATCCGTTAATCCTTTAAAAGAAAGTTTTTCTCACAAGGCTAATTTCAAAATGGTGCTGCTGGCATTATTTGGTGCTGTAATGGGACAGGGAGTTATCTGGTACACCGGCCAGTTCTATGCCCAAAGCTTCCTTGAAACAAAATGTAATATTGAATTCGGTCAAAGCCGTACGATCCTTTTATGGGCTATTGTATTTGCAACACCATTCTTTCTCTTCTTCGGATGGCTTAGTGATAAAATTGGAAGAAAGTGGATCATGATGGCTGGAATGTTACTGGGAATTCTCACCTACCGTCCAATCTTTAGTTATTTCCTGGAACAGACTGATGTTAAACAATGGAATGCCGGCATGTCTTTTACACCAGGAGAGGAAGTAATAAAATCTGATACCTTGAACCTTAAAGGGACTAATCATATTGTAGAAAAATCAACCCGACCCATTGTTTTTGCAGATGGCAGAAGCTTCGTGCAGAACAAATCAGATACAGTAATAATTGATGTACATAATTCAATTACCAAACCAGGACCGGTAACTTACACAAACAGACATTTGGACCAGGGCACCTATTGGAAATTCATTGGGCTTGTGTTCTTTCTTATATTATATGTAACCATGGTATACGGTCCCATCGCTGCCTTCCTGGTAGAAATGTTCCCAACAAAGATCAGGTATACCTCAATGTCTCTTCCTTATCATATCGGTAATGGAGTATTTGGAGGACTGGTCCCTTTTATAGGCCTGTTACTTACAACTACCTATCCAAAGGATCCACTGGTAGGATTATGGTATCCAATTGGTGTGGCAGCCCTGTGTTTAATTATTGGTTGCATTTACCTGACAAATAAGATCGACAAAGACATAACTGATTAATACAAAAGAAATGAATATTCTTAAGAAAATTTTAGGAGTTGTATGGTTACTGCTGGCGCCAGTTGTTATCTATTTCCTTGTAAGCGGGGCAATTACCCATATTGATCCTGCAGGCAAAAAGGACATCAATAACCCTGTGATATGGGTTATTATTATATTAATATTTACTCCTATTGCCATTGGACTGATGATCTTTGGCTGGTATGCTTTAAAAGGAGAATATGAGCACCTGCCTGAAAAATCAACAGAGATCTAACTTCATTATTACGCCCTGATTTAGTACTTTTGCAGTCAGTCATGAAAAAGGTAAACTGGTCCATAAAGCACATTATATCCAGCGTAGTTATGATACTTGCGCTGATCTGGCTTACCATCAGTCTGCCTTATATGTATGCTGCCCAGCAAAAACTGGCCAAAGAGAAGATCAGCATGGCCAAAGAGTCTAAAGGGGTACCGGAGGATGATAGCAATCCATTTGCTAACACCACTGAAGAAAAAGTACCCACTAATGTAAATCTCACAGAGGAATATCTTCACCACCAGGAAGAACCCTTACCCTTCTCTACTGATAAATTAAGTCACTCTCATCACCATAGTTATGATGTATATGTAGCGTTTTATGGTGAATTGCTCTCGCCTCCACCGGATTCTTTCTTACTCTGATTCCCGTTTTAATTTTTCGTTATTGCAGTAAATGACTGTCCATTTATTCATTGCTGTAATGATAGCCTGCGGGATACGTCTGCACGCATTGCCAAAATATGAATTGCCCGTTTTTAATCCATTGATAACAATTGTTCGGAAAAACACGAACTGGCATTGCTATTCGTAACCGTTAAAAAGTTTAATTATGAGTAAAAAGATTTCTGTAAAAGCACGTCCGGGAGTGAAAGATTATCTCCTTGGCCTGCGATATGATATACCTTCTTCAATAGTGGTATTTCTTGTAGCGCTTCCCCTGTGTTTGGGAGTGGCGCTTGCATCCAATGCACCCCTGTTCAGCGGATTGATTGCCGGAGTAGTAGGTGGTATTGTGGTTGGACTGGCCAGCCGTTCACATTTAAGTGTAAGTGGACCTGCAGCCGGGCTCACAGCCATTGTTTCTGTAGCCGTGGTAACACTTCCATCCTTTGAAGCATTCCTTGTTGCTGTAGTGATATGTGGTGTGATCCAGCTTATACTTGGTTTTTTGAAGGCCGGTATTATTGGGGATTATGTTCCCAGTGCAGTGATCAAAGGAATGCTGGCCGCTATCGGCCTCATCCTTATCCTTAACCAGGTACCTCATCTATTGGGAGATGATTCAAAGTTTGAAGTAGATGAATCCATCAAACAATCTGATAAAGGAAATATCTTTTCCAATTTCATCAATGCGTTTGCACATATCACTCCGGTGGCGTTGCTGATTGGTGCAGCCGGACTGGTATTTCATTTTCTCTGGGAAAAATTAACCACAGGTAAGAAGGGATTTATCAAAATGATCCCTGCTCCATTGATCGTGGTTTTAATGGGTGTTGGTATTCATATGCTGTTCAGGCAATCTGATCCCGCCAATTCATTAAACAATAATCATCTTGTATCTATCCCGGTGGCTAAATCAGCCAATGAGTTCTTTTCATTTTTTACAAGGCCAGACTTCAACCACCTTTTTAATCAACAGGTACTGGTAACCGGTTTGGTACTGGCACTCGTTGCCAGCCTGGAAAGCCTGTTAAGCATTGAAGCAGTAGATGACCTTGACCCTTATCAGCGAGTTACTCCTACCAACCGTGAGTTGAAAGCACAGGGATTAGGCAATATCCTCTCAGGGTTAATTGGAGGATTACCGGTAACCAGTGTTATTGTACGATCATCTGCCAACGTAAACGCAGGAGCAAAAACAAAAATGTCAACCATTTATCATGGCCTGTTCTTATTGCTTAGTGTTGCCTTCATACCCTTTGTGTTGAACCTAATACCCAAAGCTGCGCTTGCGGCCATTCTGATCTACACAGGTTATAAACTGGCCAGGCCGAGCCTGTTCAAAGCCTTTTATAAAAAAGGTTGGGACCAGTTCTTACCCTTTGTTATCACTATTACAGCTATCCTGCTTACGGATTTGTTGAAAGGAGTGATCATTGGTATTGGTGTAGGCCTTTTCTTTGTACTCAGAAGTAATTTCAAAACAGCGGTATTTGTGGTGAATGACGACAATAAGTTTTTATTCAGGTTACGCAAAGACATATCTTTCCTGAATAAACCGATCATCAAGAACAAACTGGAACAGGTGCCTGCTGATTCATCTGTGTTGATTGATGCTTCAAGAGCAGATTTTATCGACAAGGATGTAATTGAAACAATCGAGGATTTTATGTTACATGCACCACTGAAAAACATCCGTGTTGAATTGAAATACAGCAAAACAAGAGATCAGGGCTTTTCAAAAAGAATAAAAGAGGATAAGAATGGAACGCCTGATCTTATCCGTACACATGAAAAGGAAATTGCTGTAATAACAGCAAATTGATTAATGACTATCTAAAACTGGATTATGTTTTCATACGAAAAATTATTACTGGAAAATAAGGCCTGGGCAGCGGAAAAGCTTGCTGAAGACCCTGCCTATTTTGACCGGCTCTCTGACGTACAGACACCCGAATTTCTCTGGATCGGATGTAGTGATAGCCGGGTTCCAGCTAACGAGATTACGGGTACCACGCCTGGTGAAATATTTGTACATCGTAATGTTGCCAACCTGGTGATCAATACCGATGTGAACCTGTTAAGCGTACTTGACTATGCAGTCAACCACCTGAAAGTAAAGCATGTGATTGTTTGCGGACATTATGGATGCGGCGGTATCAAAGCCTCTATCACCAATCATGATTTCAAAGCAGTATTAAATATGTGGCTGCGCAATATCAAGGATGTTTACCGCATTCACCGGACTGAACTGGATGCTATAAAGGATGATGAAAAGAAATGTGACCGGCTTGTTGAGCTGAATGTACAGGAGCAGGTATTCAATCTTGCCAAGACCTCTATCATTCAACGCGCATGGAAACATGAGAAAAGACCGCATCTTCATGGATGGGTATATGGACTAAAAGATGGATTGATCAAACCGGTATTTGAAATGAATGCCGGAACGCATATTGATTCCCTTTATGAATATGATGACCTTTGATTTGCTATGAAGTTGAGACAGGCAGACCGTCTCAACTTCATATCTCAAAGGTATTCCTGCAATATAAATACTCCGGCTCCTGCCAGGTAACCGACCAGGGCTAACCAGGAGATCCTTTTAAGGTACCATAGGAAATTTATTCTTTCCATTCCCATGGCAGCAACCCCGGCTGCAGAGCCAATGATCAGAATGCTGCCTCCTGTTCCTGCACAATAAGCCAGGAAGGTCCAGAAATAATGATCTGTTGGAAAATGTTCCAATGGATACATGCCCTGTGCTGCAGCTACCAATGGCACATTGTCAACGATGGCGGAAAGAAATCCAATTACAATTGTGATGAGGTTGATATCCCCGATATGCTGGTCCATCCATCCGGATACCTGTATCAAAATACCCGTTGCCTGCAAGGCGCTAATACTTATCAGGATCCCCAGGAAGAACAGAATGCTGGGGGTATCAATTTTCCGTAAAGCGTGATTGACAGATAATACTCCTTTTTCCGCATCATCCTTTCCGCTATGGATCAATTCAGTTACCAGCCACATAATGCCTAATCCAAACAGGATCCCCATAAATGGTGGCAGATGAGTGATACTCTTGAAAAGTGGAACAAAGAGCAAAAGACATACCCCGATGGCAAAAACAGTATTGCGCTGCCAGCGTGGTGTTGAAAGCGATTGTTTTTTAGTTTCAGGTTCCTCAAAATTTCCTTTTAATTGGCCGCTTAGGATCAATGCAGGAATGACAAAACTTATCAGAGATGGTAGAAAGGTTTTTGTAATAATAGAAGTGGCGCTGATCTGTCCTCCGATCCATAGCATAGTAGTAGTTACATCACCAATAGGCGACCAGGCTCCTCCGGCATTGGCAGCAATTACGACCAGTCCGGCATATAATAATCTTGTTCGATGATCTGGTACGATCTTCCGCAATAAAGAAACCATTACAATGGTGGTGGTCAGGTTATCCAGTACGGCTGAAAGAAGAAAAGTTATAAACCCGGTCAGCCAGATAAGTTTGCGCTTGTTGGTGGTCCGGATACGTTCGGTGATTATTTCGAAACCATCATGCGCATCGATCAGTTCTACCACAACCATGGCACCCAATAAAAAGAAAAGGATGCCAGCCACCCCGCCCAGATGACCTGTTAATTCTTCTGTTACAGAATTGCCTGATTCAGAGAACAGGGCATAGACCGTCCAGCAAAGAACTCCGGTAATAAGTGCGGAGGCTGCCTTATTGATACGGAGCGGATGTTCCATAACAATGGCTATATAACCAAGGATAAACAGGATTGAAATGAGCAATAGCATAAAGGGCGGTTCCTCCGACTTATACAAATGTAATACTGTGAATTTTAAGTAGGTTTGCAGTATGTCCATTGAAGTCAAAAACCTTCTCAAGGTTTACGGGGAACAAAAAGCGGTGAATAATATTTCCTTCAGCGTAAACAAGGGTGAGATTGTGGGTTTCCTGGGGCCCAATGGGGCGGGTAAGTCCACCACCATGAAGATTATTACCGGATATCTCCATCCCAGCGCGGGCGAAGCATTTGTTTGCGGTATCAATGTGGCAGCAGATCCACTGGCCACTAAAAAAAAGATAGGATACCTGCCTGAGTTAAATGCTCTTTACTACGATATGTATGTAAAGGAGTATCTTGGTTTCATTGCTGAGACACATAAAATTCAAAACACAAAAGATAAAATAAAGAACGCGATAGAGCTGACCGGACTTACAGTAGAAAGTAAAAAGAAGGTTGGCCAATTATCAAAAGGATATAAGCAACGCGTTGGCCTGGCTGCAGCATTGATCCATGATCCGGAAGTATTGATACTGGATGAGCCAACTTCAGGACTTGATCCTAACCAGATCATCGAGATCAGGGAAGTCATTAAAAAACAGGGAAAAGACAAAACGGTTTTATTTTCTTCACATATCCTGCAGGAGGTGGAAGCCATCTGCGACCGGGTTATCATCATCAATAAAGGGAACCTGGTGGCAAATGATACACTAGCCAATCTCCGTAAAGGGAATTCCACCAATATTGTGAAAGTGGGATTTTCAGAATCCATCCCAGCTTCCCAATTGCAGGAATTGCCTTCAGCTAAATCAGTCCATAATACGGACCCTAACAACTGGCAGTTAGCGACCGATGATCCAGAGTCATTGCGTAAACAAATCCTTGAGCTTGCATTGCGGCATAATCTCAACATCGTTTCTTTGCAAAGCGAAAACCAGAGCCTGGAAGAGGTTTTCAGGAATCTGACAAACCCCGTGAATAACTAACAGTACAGAAGCTTGCCACATATAAGTAAACTCCAAAAACAAAAACTAACAAAAAAGGTATGAGTTACATTTCAGAAATCTTTGCCCGGCAGATATTGGACAGTCGCGGCAACCCCACAGTAGAAGTAGATGTATTAACAGATGAAGGAGCACTGGGCCGTGCAGCTGTACCAAGCGGGGCAAGCACAGGTGCGCATGAAGCCGTGGAAATGCGGGATGGAGATAAAAAGAAATATGTTGGCAAAGGGGTGCTTAAAGCAGTGAAGAATGCAAATGATATCATTGCACCAGCACTTCTCGGTTATGATGTAGCTGATCAGACAGGCATCGACCAGATGATGATTGAGCTGGATGGAACGCCTAATAAAGCAAAATTGGGAGCCAATGCTATTCTGGCTGTTAGTATGGCAGTAGCAAAAGCTGCTGCTGAAGAAGCTGCACTTCCCCTGTATCGTTATATCGGTGGCACCAACGCCAAGGTATTGCCCATTCCCATGATGAATATTCTCAATGGTGGTGCGCATGCCGATAATAAGATCGATTTCCAGGAATTCATGGTTATGCCGGTTGGCGCTTCAACCTTTAGCGATGGTTTACGCTGGGGTGTGGAGATCTTTCATGCGCTGAAATCAGTACTGAAGAAAAAAGGATTCAGCACCAATGTGGGTGATGAAGGAGGATTTGCTCCGAATATTCAGAGTAATGAGGAAGCTATTGAAACAGTATTGACAGCTATTGAAGCGGCTGGTTATAAAGCAGGATCACAGATCATGATCGCCATGGACGCTGCCAATACCGAACTATGGGATTCAAAAAAGAAGAAATATGTATTCCATAAAAGTTCCGGTAAGGAAGTGAGCAGTGATCAGTTGGTAAAGTACTGGGAAAAATGGGTAAATCAATATCCTATTGCTTCCATTGAAGATGGTATGGCTGAAGATGACTGGGAAGGATGGGCCAATCTTACAAAAGCTGTAGGCAAGAAATGCCAGCTGGTTGGTGATGATCTGTTTGTAACCAATGTAACCCGTTTGCAGACCGGTATCGATAAATCTATTGCAAATGGATTGCTGGTGAAAGTAAACCAGATCGGAACTGTCACCGAAACTATTAATGCAGTAACCCTTGCACAGCACAATGGTTATAATACCATCATGAGCCACCGCAGTGGTGAAACAGAAGATACAACTATTGCTGACCTGGCAGTTGCACTGAACTGCGGTCAGATCAAAACTGGTTCTGCATCCCGTACAGACAGGATAGCCAAGTACAACCAGTTGATCCGGATTGAGGAGCAGTTGGGCGATTCGGCTGTTTACCCCAGGGGTAAGATCCGCTTCGGCAAATAAGAAAGAGGATTTATTTGTGAATATTGAAATTGAAAAATTAAAAGGCAGGCACGTTTATCTCCAAAAACTCGTGCCTGCTTATAAAGAATTAATTCGCCCACTGGCGAAAGATGAACGGATCTGGGAATTTACTCGTCGCTTCACTATTGACGAAACCTATGATCAGCAATTCGATGCTTACTTCGATAATGCCATAGATCCAAACGGTCGTGGAATCCAGCAGACTTTTGTGATTCATGAAACAGCCAGTGACCAGATCATTGGGATGAGCCGCTTTTATGAATATGAGAAAGCCGAAAAAAGACTGGCAATCGGCTATACCTGGTATATCCCATCCGTGTGGGGTAAAGTATACAATAAAGAATGCAAGCTGTTAATGTTACAATATGCATTTGAAGAAATAGGAGTTTGCAGAGTTGAATTTACCGTTGTTGGACAGAACATCCGTTCTCAAAAAGCAGTTGAAAAGATCGGTGGTATTAAAGAAGGGGTTTTACGAAAACATGGATTTCGTCCAGATGGCACACCAAAGGATACTGTCTTCTTCAGTATAGTAGATGATGAATGGCCTTCAGTAAAACAAAGACTCAAAAAAATGAGTTATTCAGACCAGTGAATAATTTTTCCAATCAATTAACAGGGTAAGGCAATGTTTTAGCTATACCTTTCCATTTATTTAAACTAGTTTTACTCCACTTTCTGAATGAAACTATTACTTCAAATATCTTCCTGGCTAAAGAATAAGTATTTGGTAGCAGTTTGCGTTTTTGCTGCCATCATCCTGTTTTTCGACAAGAATGACCTGTTTACTCAGATGGCCAGAACCCGCCAATTAAAGCAGCTCCAGGAGAGCAAGGCCTATTATACAGCCCGTATTGCTTCCGAACAGAAAGAACTGGACAATCTCCGGTCCAACCCTGGAACGGTAGAGCGCTATGCCCGGGAAAAGTACCTTATGAAGCGTGAAAATGAGGATCTTTTCATTGTTTCGGAAAAGCCGGAAAAGGCCAATAATTGACCGAAATCAGCACAATATCCTCCTTAGACTGACGTTTTTATAAAGGACATTACATTACCATCTGGACACTTAATCTTTTGGACATCAATGGGTTGCCAATGACAAAATTTACCCCCGAGCACCTTTTACAGTATCTGTATAAAGAAACCTCGACCAAGGAAACCGCTGCTATTGCAGAGGCTCTTAAACATGATTGGACTCTACGGGAGAAACTGGCTGTTTTAAAGACCTCTATGGAGAGATTAGATCAGATCCGTGAAACTCCAAGAACAGAAGTTATTCTAAACGTTCTCGCTTATGCCCGTGAAAAGTGGGCAGAAGAAGTAGAATGATCCGTAAGCTCCTCTTAACTCTTTAGCATCCGCCGTGGCGGATGCTTTTTTATTAATAGCAATAGTTGGTTGTGGTTACATTCGCAATATGACCCCGACTCGCAAAGAACGTTATCGTTTTGTCATCGATTATTTTGAAAAGAATGTACCCGAAGCAGAGACTGAATTGGTTTATGATAATCCTTACCAGTTACTGGTAGCTGTAATTCTTTCTGCACAATGCACGGATAAGCGGGTGAACATGACCACACCGGCCATCTTTGATAAATACCCGGATGTAAAATCTTTAAGTAAGGCCAGCTTTGATGAACTCTTTCCCTATATCAAAAGCATTTCTTATCCCAATAACAAAACAAAGCACCTGATTGGGATGGCGCAAATGGTAATAAAGGATTTTGGTGGCAAGATCCCAATGACCATCGAAGAGTTGATGAAACTGCCGGGAGTGGGAAGAAAAACAGCCAATGTTATTACATCCGTAATAGATGAGCAGCCGAATATGGCAGTAGACACTCATGTGTTCAGAGTAAGCAAAAGGATCGGGCTGGTTCCACAAACAGCGTCTACTCCATTAGCAGTGGAAAAAGAATTAATAAAGAATATTCCCCGGGAGTTGATTCATAAGGCACACCACTGGCTGATTCTGCATGGCCGTTATATCTGTGTGGCCAGGAATCCAAAATGTTCTGAATGCGGCCTGCGACCTGTCTGCCGTTATTTTCACAAAATAAAAGATGATTTTCCCTTTCTGGAGTAATTCAGGTAATCGTAAATTTACCACCTTGATTCGATTGTTAACCTGGTTAGTAGCACCTTTAAAAAAGATGGGAAATGAAACGGTGGTGGATGGCATTGTGGCTGATTGGATATGGCGTAATGAAGACCAACGCCCAGTTTTACTTTTATAATGACCGGTATTATGCCGGCAATTTTATTTTAGAGGGTGGCTGTTCCGGTGGAGTCATGAACAGCCTTACCGACCTGGGTGGAAGAAAAGGCAATGGAAGAACCTTTTTGAAAGATCTCAACTGGTCTGTTTCCCGACCATCCTATAGCGTCTTTTTAACCGGTATTTTGAAAGAGATCATTGGCATTAGAATAGAATTTACCACCGGGAATATCTCTTCTTATGACAGTCTCCTGAAAAGCCCGCAGAGCGACCCCACTCAGCGTTACGGACGAAACCTGGGTTTCCGTACTCCTATCAGCGAGATCCAGTTTACCACAGAATTCTATCCCTTTTCGTTTAAACAATTTAAAGAAGAAAACATTTCATTTTGGTATCCTTATGTGATTGCAGGCATTGGATATTTCTGGTTCAATCCCCAGGCATTCCTGAGTGGACGGTGGTATGATTTAAAACCTCTGCATTTGGAAGGACAGGGATTTCCAGAATATTCCAAACATAAAACCTATCAGCTACAACAAATCAATATCCCGGTTGGATTTGGTGTTAAGTATGAACTCAGTGCATGTCTCAATACAAGACTGGAAATCCTTCATCGCCTTCTTTTTACCGATTATCTTGATGATGTAAGCACAGTATACATTGACCCCGCTCTATTCGATAAATACTTATCACCCGCACAGGCCCAATTGGCGAAGCAGTTATACTGTCGCATTAGAAATCTCCCGCCTGGCTCCAATATCCAGGAAGGAACAGCTCGTGGCGACTATAAACACAATGATGCATTCTTCACCATTCAATTAAAGGTCAGCTGGGCTTTTAGAGAAAGAATTAAATGATCAATCAAATTTTCTTCCCTTGCTGAATAGTAAATCAGTATAAGTAACATTGAGTGTCAATCCAAAATAGGTTTCCTTGATCAGTTTGGCCTGGGTAGTACCCTTTACTCCTACTTCACCGGAAAGCGTATACACCAACCCATTGCCGATCAGGCCGCCAGTTCCTAACGTAAACCCATATTCCCTGACAGGTTTATTCCTGATCTGCAAATACCCGGTATTATAAAATCCACCTAACTGGAAAAACTTGTAATCCACTTCTTTACCCTGCTTATTCCTGAATCGGGAAAATTCAACTCCGCCGGTAATACGATCATTATTGATCATTTGCCAACCAGCGCTTTTGATCTTTAATGCAGACCAGTCCTCATGCGTATAATCAAGCGCAAGGGTTGTTTTTTGATTATGCCGGAATGAAATGCCGCCGGCTATTGTCTGCGGTAATGAAAACCGATCTGCTTTTGTAAATACATCTTCCTTGATCACCTGGTCTCCTTCCATAACCGTTAGTGACCGCTCTGCAGAAAATTTTTGCTCGTGAGAATATTTACCTCCAAAAGAGAAATCCCATCTTTTGTTCAGCGGTATCTCATAGATCAACCCTCCCGTGAATATAAACTGGCTCATATAATCCTGCTGCTTCGTTGTAAGCGTATTCAGCAAAATAGGATCATCCAGTATCTCCGATTGATTGATACTTCCTGCAATAAGCGACGACTTTATACCGAGAGATAAATGTTTGCCTAAAGAAAAACCATTGGTCCAGTGATAATCATTCAACCCTCCATCCCCTTCCATGGAAGTCTCATAACTTGTGGAGCTGCCTTCAATAAATTTATTTCCTTTGAATTTATAGTTCACATTGCTGAACTGTCCAAAACCAATACTGCTGGCCCACCATCCATTGATCTTTACTCCTAATTCAAATCGCTTGATCCACATATCCTTGTTTTTACTATTATCAGCATTAATGGGTTCACCGGCATAAGTGGAGGTCTTTCCCGTCATTGATAAATGCGCGAGATAAAAGCTTCTGGGTAATCCGCTAATGGCAGCAGGATTATTATCAATGAATGCCACACCTGATTTTATTGCCAGTCCTGTACTACCCATACCATTAGTACGGTTATAGGTCTTAAAATCAATATCGCCGATCCCGTACACAGAATAGGGATTGTTCATATTCTGAGAATGAACATGCAATACCCCAAACAGTCCTGATGCGCACAATATAATTTTGATTATATTATTTGATATCATAATTATTTATTGACGGTTAAGACTGATAATCGTAACTGGCTGATAAACCCGTCATGAGAATTACTTCCCAAAATAATCCGGTTAACATTTGGTGATACGGCGGCAAATGTTGGCTGGATATATAAAGCAAAGTCTTCACTTCCTGGCGTACTCAGTAAATGATTGATATAAGAACTTAGATCAAACCGGTAATAATTGTTCTTTCCATATATTTCATCAATCACTGGTGTTGCATACAACACATGATTGCCTGTTGAATCGGTTATAGATCCCTGATTGATATTAGTTGCATCAGTTGATAGCAGTTCTATCCGGTCTGGCAGTTTATATTTTTCCCTGTCGAATGAAAGCGCAGCAGGTCTCAGGATCAGTTCTGCTTTTATTAATTTAAGGAACTGGTTGTTCAAAAGAATACCACGTAATCCGGGAAAACTGATCTTGGAAGCCATACCGGTCCCGAGTTGGGTAAAAGAATAGCCTCCTGTTTTGGATGCTGGCAGTTCTGATACTCCCGGGTTTGTTGGAATAATCCCTGTTCCGGTACGGTTGGCCAAGATCTGGTTATAGGTTAATGTATTGGCAAGCATAGGGAAATCGACCACACTATTCACATCAAATGGAGTATTTGTATGATAGTAGAGTCTCATCCACAGGCTACTGCCAGTCTGCAATCCTATTATTGCTGTTGTATCAGTTTCTCCGGTGCTTAATGAAATGCCATAGAAATAATTCAGGAAATCCTGTGACCTGGTAACCACTGAAGATTGTGCCTGCAGCTTTCCAAACAATTCCCTTCCCTTGTTATCATCAAGGCGAATCATAATGGAATCGTCAAGCACCGGTCGTATACGTATTGTACGGGTACCTAATGGAACAGGCTTAAGATTGGTTGAACCAGTATTATATAACTTGCTTGCATAACCCAGAACAATGGATTGTGCCAGTTCATGAACATAAACTGTTTGTATCTTGTTGGTATCCCCATAATGATATTCATTTGGTTTGATGATAAGGACCAGGGAATCATAAATAGCTCCTGATTCTATATACTGGAAGGTAGAAGGTTTGTCCATTTGAAAGAATGATCTTGCCGAGATGATGCCTAAAAAAGGATCTTTATACCTTCCCATCAATAAGGTAGTAGCGCCTCCGGTCTCAAATGAATCGGTAATAACGGTGGATTGCTGAATTCCCACGCTATCTATATAAACAAGTTGCGAATAATTATTTTCAGGTATCGTACCAAATTCTATCTCTTTCCTTGTACATGCATTATTGATTAAAAGGGAAGACAACATTATTAGAATGATCACAGATCGATTGCAGTTCATTTCTCATTTATTTGAAGGATCGCAATTTATTCCGGACTCCCTCCCACAAATTGTTATAGTCTATTAATGCCTGTTATTAATCTGCGAATCGGATACCTGTATCGATAAGCCTGTTTTTTGTTAAATGGCATTAACGTATTCACATCATTTCTCATAATAGATTTATAGGCAGGTTCTGTCAGGACTACCTGCTGATCCATCTATTTTAAGATACTCTTCAGAAGATGCGCCAATATTTTTATAAAAATTTATTATGAGAAAAGCATACGCCTGGCTGCTGGGCGGTCTATTGATCGGTTCTTCCTTTTTTATCTCTTATAGTTGTAAAAAATCTACCAGTGACGATGAGGATATTACCGGTAACTGGAAAAAAACTGATGTATTTGGAGGCGATCCCCGTAGTGAAGCTATCTCCTTCACCATTGGCAACCTGGCTTATGCCGGAACAGGCGCCACTTCAACCGAGCGATTTAAAGATCTGTGGGAATATGATCTCGACAGAAGATCATGGAAACAGAAAGCAGATATGCCGAATGATGCTTCTGCACGCAATTCAGCTGTTGCCTTTAGTATAGATGGCAAAGGGTATATAGGAACCGGGTATGATGGAGTTAACCGCCTTAGTGATTTCTGGTCCTTTGATCCTGTAGGCAATCAATGGGAGCGTAAGGCAGATTTTCCGGGAGGCGGCCGTTATGATGCTGTGGGATTCGCTGCCAGTGGTAAGGGATATATTGCCTGTGGTTATGATACCAAGGCGCTAAATAATATGTGGCAGTATGATCCTTCATCAAATACCTGGAATCCAAAAGCAAGTGTGTTGGGTGATAAACGTTATGCTGCTATGGCATTCGTGATCAATAATACTCCATATGTTTTATCCGGCATTAATAACGGTGAAGTACAAAAAGATATGTATTCTTACGATGCCGCCAGTGATAAATGGACGGAGAAAACAAAGATCTATAATTACTCCGATGAATCATATGATGATGATTATGGAACCATATCCCGGCAAAACGGTGTTGCATTCGTAATGGGTAATTACGCCTATATCACCACTGGTGAAAATGGTTCTATTACCAGTGCCACCTGGCGATATGATCCTTCCACTGATCGTTGGCTGGGCAAAACAGGTTTTGAAGGCACAGCACGTAGTGGAGCAATTGCATTTTCCTTAAACAACAGGGGATTTGTTTTTACCGGCAGAAGTGGATCACTTGTATTTGATAATGGTTACGAATTACTTCCTGAAGAAGACAAGGTAGATGGGGACTAGAAAGCACAATATTATTGTGATCATGCTATCAGCAGCTATTGCCATTTCCATTAGTTTTTTCCAGTGGAAAAGCAAGCGCTCCCCAATCTATAAAAGTTTGGTCTACCCTGTTACATACGGCTGGGGATACGACATCCTGGTGAAAGACACTTTGTTCATTCATCAGGAATCAGTGCCCGCAATGGAAGGAAATAAACCTTTTACCACCAAAGCACAGGCTATGGAAGCTTCCAGCCGGGTCATTTCAAAATTGAAAAAAGGTGAATCACCTTCTTTCACCCGATCAGAAATTGAACGCATCATACTTTCCCGGTAATTAAAAAAGCTCATTAAATCCCCTGAGTGAATGGCCAGCAAAGAAAATATTAATAATTTCCTGTTCACGCTTTTTGGATTTCAGAGAACAAAGAATGTATCACATTTACTTTTTATTGTCCTGATCCATATTCTTGCCTGGTGCCTGTTTTTTATACTGCCACTGATTTTCTTACCGATAAGGGTAAGTAATAGCCGACTTTTATATGCAGAATTTCTTAGTAAACTATTACCTATTGGATTCTTTTACCTGAATTACTATTTACTACTCCCGCGTTTTTTTGAACGAAGAAAATTTCTCGTTTATTTCTCTATAATCCTGTCATGCATTGTCCTAATCTCCCTGGAAGAGGTGGTGCTCAGAGAGAACATGCCAGGCCGTGGTGTTAAATTCTTCACCATGGCAGTGAGGGGCCGTTCCATTGCAGGTGGAACAGCTACAGGTAGCGTTTTCTTTGTAAGTACTGCAGATTCTGGAAGGGTAAGTATGCCTGTTACCCAGGCAGGCCTGCCAGCTACCCAGGTAGACCTGCCAGCTACCCAGGTAGATCTGCCAATGCCTCCACAATTGATCAACGATGATACAATCTTTGGCTATCCACGTGGCATAGTGCTGGTATCACTCAACAGGTCCGTCTCCATTTGCCTGGTGCTTATTCTTATCGGTGGGTTTATCAGGCTCAGCTATTCCTTTCTTCGCAACCAGAATGAAAAGAAAGCCCTTGAGAATGCACACCTTAATGCCGAGGTGAATTTTCTAAAATCACAGATCAATCCTCATTTTCTTTTTAATACGTTGAACAGCATTTATGCACAGGCCCATCATAAATCAGAGCATACCGAATATTCAATACTCAAACTATCTGAATTGCTTCGTTATATGCTGTATGAATCCGGGGAGCTGAAAGTTCCCCTGGAAAGAGATATACTTTACCTGAACAATTATATTGATCTCCAGCGTATGCGGTTGTCCAGTAAAGTGATGATCCATTATAATGTAGAAGGTCAGTTAGAAGGAAACACTATTGCGCCTCTTTTATTGATCACCTTTATTGAAAATGCCTTCAAACATGGGATCAGCTATACGAAGGCTTCCGTTATTAACATTGACATTAAAATTTTTGAAAAAACATTAACACTACTGGTGAGTAACCCGGTAACAGAATCCAATAGTTTTACAAATGGCGGTGTAGGCTTAAAGAATGTAGCAAGAAGGCTTGAGTTGTTGTATGCAGGCAATTATTTATTAGATATCGTGCATAACGACCACCTGCATATTGTAAACCTCAAAATAAACCTGACAAGTGATTAACTGCTTACTGATTGATGACGAGCCTTTGGCTCTGCAGCTGCTGGAAGATTATGTGAGCAAGACCCCTTACCTTTCCCTTATGGGTAAGTTTGAAGAGCCCATGCAGGCACTTTCTCTCCTTGAATCAAAGCAGGTTGATCTGCTCTTTCTCGATATAAAAATGCCGGACATCTCTGGTATTGAATTCTTCAGATCATTGACCCACAAACCAGAAGTGATTTTCACCACAGCATACAGTGAATATGCCATGGATGGCTTTGAGTTAAGAGCTATGGATTATTTACTGAAGCCCATCTCTTTCGAGAAATTCCTTGCTTCCTGTAACCGTGTCAGAGATTTTTTTGAATTCAAACAAACAAGAAACAATAAGGAGAAAGACTATTTCTTTATCAATGCAGCGCACAAGCTGCATAAAGTATTTTATGACGATATCTTATACCTGGAAGGATTGAAAGACTATACCAAGATCCATTTGTCTTCTTCTTCTTCACCTTTGATCATATTACACAGTCTTAAATACTTTGAAGACCTGCTGGAACAGTCCGAGTTTATCCGGATACATCGTTCCTATATTATTTCAATACGCAAAGTGCTGACTGTTTCCCGCAAATCAGTGATGATACAATCCTGTGAGTTACCGGTGAGTGATAATTATAGAGAAGGATTTTTTTCTATCGTAGAGAAGCACGCTAAATAATTATAATCATGCCATGGTTCGTGTCTCACGAACCATATGTTGCAGTTTGACCTTTGAGGTTCGTGGGGGCCCGCCTTCGGCGGGGTAAATCATGGCGTGAATAAAAAAAGCCCCGCTCTGGCGGGGTTTTTTTTATTATCCTAAAGATATTTCTTAATCTCTTCAACCAGCTCTCCCTTCGTGATCGGTACACCCATGATCTTATTATATCCTTTCGCATCCACAAAATAAACATCGCGGATGATCTTGATGAGCTGACCATTATTGATCTCAGGGATCAATACTTTTTCAAATCCTTTAATGATCTCACCCAGGTTTTTGGGGAAAGGCCTTACATAACGAAGATGAGCATGGCTAACACTTTCTCCCTGTGCCACCAATTCAGCAACTGCTGATTTGATAGCTCCATAAGTGGAACCCCATCCCAATACAAGCAGTTTACCTTTATTAGGACCATTATCTATTTTCTGTTCTGGTATATATTCTGCGATCTTATCAACTTTCTCCTGCCTGATCTTAACCATCAACTGGTGGTTCTCGGGTTCATAGCTAACATTACCTGTGATATTCTGCTTTTCCAGTCCACCGATGCGGTGTTCCAAACCAGGTGTTCCGGGAATAGCCCAGGGGCGAGCCAGTTTCTCATCACGCAGGTATGGCTGTAGTTTTTCTTCTCCATGTCCCAGCTCAGTTTTAAACTTAACATGAATAGGCTGAAGATCATTGGAAGAAGGGAAACGCCAGGGCTCAGCGCCATTGGCAATATATCCATCACTTAACAGGATAACCGGTGTCATATGGGTTACTGCCAGCCTTACCGCTTCATAAGCCACCTCAAAACAATCCGCTGGAGTAGAAGCGGAAATAACAGGCATGGGACATTCTCCATTTCTGCCATAATAAGCCTGTAAGAGATCGCTTTGCTCGGTTTTGGTAGGCAAACCGGTTGAAGGGCCGCCACGTTGTACATCCACTATCAGCAGGGGTATTTCAAGCATTACTGCCAGGCCCATAGCCTCCGCCTTAAGCGCCATACCAGGACCGGAAGTTGTTGTTACACCCAAAGCACCACCATAGGCAGCGCCAATGGCAGAGGTAATGGCTGCGATCTCATCCTCAGCCTGGAAAGTCCTGATACCGAAGTTTTTATGTCTGCTAAGCTCATGCAGGATATCCGAAGCCGGAGTAATTGGATAAGACCCCAGAAACAAAGGCAGGCCACTTTTTTGGGAGGCAGCAATCAATCCATAAGTCAGTGACTGATTGCCCATTATTGAACGATAGGTACCAGCTATCATTTTTGCCTTTTCCACCTTATAAGTAGTGGTAAAGGTTTCAGTGGTATCACCGAAATTATATCCAGCCTGTAGTACGCGCAGGTTACTTTCAAATATCTCGGGTTTCTTACCAAACTTTTCTTTCAGGAAGCTGATGGTATTCTCCATATCGCGACCGTACATCCAGTACAGGAATCCAAGCACAAACATGTTCTTGGCCCTGTCCTTTTCCTTCATACCCATAGTGAATTCTTTCAGCGCCTCGCGAGTCATCTTGGTCACATCCATTTTAATAACCTCATAATTACCCAGGCTACCGTTCTCCAGTGGGTTCTCTCCCTCCGGGTAATTGGCCAGACGAAGGTTTTTGGAATCAAAACCATCCACATTGGCTATGATCTTGCCACCCTTCTTCAGGGCGGTCAGGTTGGTCTTTAAAGCGGCTGCATTCATGGCAACCAGCACATCACAGGCATCTCCGGGAGTAAACACCCTATCTGAAGAAAACCTTAACTGATAACCACTTACGCCGGGAAGGGTTCCCTGGGGAGCCCTGATTTCGGCTGGAAAGTCCGGGAAGGTGGAAAGATCGATCCCTAATAAGGCGGTGTTGTTGGTGAACTGGGTCCCTGTCAACTGCATTCCGTCTCCACTATCCCCTGCGAATTTGATTACTACATCCTGTAGTACTTCTTGTTTGCGAATCATTATAAAACAACTTGTGGTTGCGAATTTACTATAAAACTGCAATAGATCAGTCTATTAAATTGAGCGACTACCATACTATAAGCAAAGGGTTTCTAATTGCAATTCAGCATTAGCAAATGTTTAACCACGGCGATTTGTAAACCGTCTCATCAGCTATATAAATTCACATTCAAATTAATCACCACACAAGTATGGAATCATCTGCATCTGATGAAGGCGAGCCTGGCGCTCCTTCATTCCGTTATCGTTTTGCCCTTTTATTTTTATTGTTTTTTGTTACCTGTACACGACTGGGCTATGAGCATCGAAAAACTCATATCGCCTCCAGTAACAGCCTGAAGGCTGTTGACAATACACTGCAAGAAAAGCCTCTCGCCAAAAAGGTCGTTAAAAAGAAAAAGAAGATCTACCTCACTTTTGATGATGGACCTAACAAAGGCACTCAGAATGTGCTGGACATTGTACAACAGGAAAATGTTCCTGCCACTTTCTTCATTGTAGGCCAGCATGTATTTGCCAGTCTTGAACAGGCCAGAACCTGGGATAGTTTGCAGCATGCCGTTAATATTGAGATCTGCAATCACAGTTACACCCATGCACATAACCATTATGAAAAGTATTACCAGCAACCAGACAGTGTGGTAAGTGATATGGAGAAAACAAAAGATGAATTATTGCCGGAGAATAATATCGTGCGTGCACCAGGTCGTAATAGCTGGCGAATAGATAGTCTTCATTATACTGATATTAAGAAAAGTAAGGCAGCTATGGATTCTCTGCAAAACGCAGGGTTCACAGTAATGGGCTGGGACCTTGAATGGCATTATGATCCTAAAACACTGGTTGTAAATAACACGGCTGATGAATTATTGAACCAGGTAGATAGTGTATTTATCAAAGGAAAAACCAAGACACCTGACCATCTGGTTCTTTTGGCACATGACCAGGTTTATCAAAATTCAGAAGACTCTATTCAATTGCGCCAGTTTGTTCAAAAACTTAAACTGAAGGATGATTATGAATTATCACTGGTGAGCAGTTATCCCGGAGTGAGGAATATACCAGATACCGTTAAATTATTACGTTCAGTCACCACGCCTTAGCGCCGTGGTTCGTGAGACGCGTGAATGAACGCGCGTGAATAGAAAAGGGTGATCAATTGCTGATCACCCTTTTCTATTCACTTTATCATTAATTATTCTCTTCCATCAAAAATATTTCCCAATCCGCCCAGGATACTTCCTTCTTCCTTACGCTTATATGTTCCATATTCAACCAAACGGCCAGCAAGTCTGCTGATCGGTAAGGATTGTATCCATACTTTTCCAGGGCCCTGTAACCGGGCAAAGAATAAACCTTCACCTCCAAACATCCAGTTACGGATTCCACGCACAAATTCAATATCAAAATCAACAGTTGGTGTATATGCCACCACGCAACCTGTATCCACTTTCAAGACTTCACCGGGTACCAGGTTCTTCTCCAACACATATCCACCTGCATGAACAAATGCCATTCCATCACCTTCCACCTTTTCCATAATAAATCCTTCACCACCAAATATACCTGTGCCCAGTCTTCTCTGGAAATGAATGCCCACGCTAACACCTTTTGCTGCACACAGGAAAGCATCCTTTTGTGCAATGATGGTACCACCCAATTGCTGGAGGTCCATCGGAATGATCTTTCCCACGTAAGGAGCTGCAAAGCTCACTCTTTTCTTGCCCTGGCTGGAATTAGTAAATGCGGTCATAAATAGGCTTTCACCTACCAATACACGTTTGCCGGCACTCATCAGCTTGCCCAGGAGGCCGGTTTGCTGCTGTGCAGATCCATCCCCGAAAATGGTTTGCATGGTAATGCCGTCTTCCATCATCATCATGGCGCCACTTTCAGCAATGGCTGATTCCTGGGGGTCCAATTCAATTTCAACATATTGAAGTTCTTCCCCGTATACTTTAAAATCAATTTCATGATTTACTCGCTGACTATAGCTCATAGTTTGATTTTTTTTATAAAGGTAAAAAGTTGGAAGATGCCAACAGCGTCAAATCGGCAAACGGTCTATTTTCACCGGCCGGAATCGTTAACTTCACCTACTCACCGTTTATCACACTAAAACTACTAACATGCGAAAAATTCTATTGCTATCCTGCTATTCTGTTCTATTGTGCAGCATCGCTGCCGGACAGGCAAAGCTCGTTGAAAAAATCACCCGCCAGGGAAATGAAATTGTTATTCCTTACGAAAAGTATGTTCTCCCCAATGGATTAACCGTAATCGTTCATGAAGATCACAGTGATCCTGTAGTTCATGTTGATGTCACCTATCATGTTGGCTCTGCAAGGGAAGAGATCGGCAAATCAGGTTTTGCGCACTTCTTTGAACACATGATGTTCCAGGGAAGTGATCACGTGGCAGATGAACAGCATTTTAAGATTGTAACAGAAGCTGGTGGCACACTTAACGGAAGCACCAACCGCGACCGCACCAATTATTATGAAACCATTCCTTCCAACCAACTGGCAAAAGCATTATGGCTGGAAGCTGATCGTATGGGTTTTCTATTGGATGCAGTTACACAACAAAAATTTGAAGTACAGCGTGCTACTGTAAAAAATGAGAGAGGGCAGAATTATGATAATCGCCCCTATGGTTTAACAGGTGAGGTTTCTTCCAGGAACCTCTATCCTTATGGTCACCCTTATTCCTGGCTGACCATTGGCTATATTGAAGAGCTGAACAAGGTGAATGTAAATGATCTGAAGAATTTCTTCCTGCGTTGGTATGGTCCTAATAATGCAACACTCACAATAGGCGGTGATGTAAAAACAGCCGATGTGATAAAGATGGCTGAAAAATATTTTGGACCTATTCCCCGTGGACCGGAAGTAACTCCCGTAAAACTGGCGCCTGTTGTACTGGATAAGGACCGATATGTAAGCTATACCGATAACTATGCAAGAACATCTCAATTACGTTTAGTATATCCTACCGTTCCCGACTATGATAAAGATGAAGCTGCACTCGCCTGCCTTGCACAGGTATTAGGTGGCGGTGGTGGTTTTGGAGGCGGTGGTGGTCGCGGTGGACGCGGAGGTGGTGGCGGATTTGTCGGCAATCGCAATTCCGTATTCTTCCAGTCTATAATTAAAACTCAAAAAGCATTACAGGCCAGCGCTAACAGTCAATTGTCAGAACTGGCAGGTGAATTTTCTATATCCATTACCCCCTATCCCGGCAAATCACTTGCTGAAATGGAACAGTTAGTAAATGAAGCCTTCACTGATTTTGAGAAGCGAGGAGTAACTAATGATGATGTCAACCGCTTTAAGAATGAATTTGAAAGCCGACTCATCAATGGACTCTCCAGTGTCTCCGGAAAAGTAAGCCAGTTGGCAGCTTTCCAGACATTTACCGGCAATCCCAATATGACCAAAAAACTATTGAGTGAATACAGCAGCGTTACCAAAGAAGATGTGATGAGGGCCTATGAAAAATATATAAAAGGGAAGCCGCATGTTATTGTAAGCACCTTGGCTAAAGGACAGGAAGCAATGATAGCCAAACAGGATAATTATACTATCGATGCCTCTCAATACAAGGCGCCTGATTATGGATATAACGGTTTAAAGTATATAAAAGCCAAAGACATTTTTGACAGAAGCAAGATACCAGGCAATGGCCCGAACCCTTCAATAAAGGTTCCTGCATTCTGGAGAAAGGACCTGGCTAATGGCATCAAAATGATTGGTACAGAGAATACAGAGATACCAGTGGTAACTATTTCCATCAGCATACCGGGTGGTCACTTGTTGCAGGCAAATGATCTTTCTAAAATCGGACTTGCCAATCTATTTGCCCGTATGATGAATGAGGACACTAAAAATTATACAGCTGAACAATTCTCTTCAGAACTGCAAACCATTGCCAGTTCAATTACGGTGAGCAGTGGCAAGGATGATATCACCTTCAATGTACAGACCCTGAAGAAGAATCTTCCCAAAACTCTTGCATTGCTGGAAGAAAGAATGTTCAATCCCAAATTCACTGATGATGCTTTTCAACGGATAAAAAGGCAGACGCTGGAAGGATTCAAACAAAGCAAATCACAACCAGCAGTTGTTGCAAGCGATGTAATTGCAAAGATCAATTTCGGCCCAAACAATATCCTTGGTATGAGTGAGAATGGAACGGAAGCTACTGTTTCTACTATCACGCTGGATAATATCCAGAACTATTACAACAACTATATCAGCAATAAGGGAATGAAAGTAGTGGTGGTTGGTGATATAAAAGAAAATGAGATACTTCCGCAACTGGCATTCCTGAATAAATTACCCAATAAGAAAATCGAAATACCCAAAGTTGCGGCAACGCCAATGCCTGCTAACGAAGCAAAGATCTACCTGGTTGATATTCCCAAAGCTGCGCAAACTGAATTCCGTGTTGGCTACAACACCGGTTTGAACTATGATGCTACCGGAGAATATTACAAGGCCGGATTGATGAACTATATCCTGGGAGGTGCTTTCAACAGTCGTCTTAATCTCAACCTGCGTGAAGACAAAGGATGGACCTATGGTGCACGCTCTGCCTTTGCAGGTGACGAATACGATGGAGACTTTGAATTCAGTTCCGGTATCAAGGCTGATGCCACGGACAGTGCACTGATTGAGGTAGTAAAAGAATTAAAAATGTATGCAGCTTCCGGTGTTACAGATGAAGAACTGGGATTCATGAAGAGTGCAATTGGCCAACGGGATGCATTAAGATATGAAACCGGTATTCAGAAAGCAGGATTCATTCGCACCATCCTGGATTATAACCTGCCTGCCAATTTCACCGAAACACAGGCAAAGATCCTGAGAGAAATGACCAAAAAGGAAATGGATGCGCTTGCTAAAAAATACATCCATCCTGATAAGCTGAATATGCTGCTGGTTGGCGATAAAGCCAAAGTACTGGCAGGTCTTCAAAAACTCGGATATCCCATTTTGGAACTGGATGTAGAGGGACAGCCAGTTGAGAAAAAAGCGTTCTAATTAAAAGCCTTTAGCTTTTAGCTATTAGCCATTAGCCCCTACAGTACCGATGGGCTAATGGCTTTTTCATTCGGGAGCAGAAAAGTAAATTTCACAAGAGGATGTTCTTAGGGATTTTCATAGCTGACTTCCAGAATTTGGAGACTTACGGCTAATAGCTAACAGCTAGTGGCTAATAGCTGTTTCTTTTTGATAAAAGGCAATGCATTCCCCATCAAATCCCTTACTTTGCCTACTCCTTTCTTTTTAAATCACACAAATATGAAACTGAAATTAATGCTGTTGCCCGTTTGGGTGTTGGGTTGTATTACAATTGCCAATTCCCAGGCCAGGCTGGTTGAAAAAGTTACCAAACAGGGAGATGAACTGGTAATTCCCTATGAAAAGTATGTATTACCAAATGGTCTCACCCTTGTTATCCATGAAGATCATAGCGATCCTGTAGTTCACACTGATGTTACTTATCATGTCGGTTCCGCAAGAGAAGAGATCGGCAAATCAGGATTTGCCCACTTCTTTGAACACATGATGTTCCAGGGCAGCGACCATGTTGCTGATGAACAGCATTTCAAAATAGTTACTGAATCTGGTGGCCAGTTGAATGGAAGCACCTCCCGCGACCGCACCAATTATTATGAAACCGTTCCTTCCAATCAACTCGAAAAAACCATCTGGCTGGAAGCAGACCGTATGGGTTTCTTACTGGATGCTGTTACACAGAAAAAATTCGAGATTCAAAGGGAAACAGTAAAAAATGAAAGAGGTCAGCGCGTTGATAATGTTCCTTATGTTCCGGGTGTTGAACTGATGTCAAAAAGCATGTATCCTTATGGCCATCCTTATTCCTGGCTCACCATCGGATATATTGAAGACCTGAACAGGGTGAATGTAAATGATCTCAAAAACTTTTTCATGCGCTGGTACGGACCTAACAATGCAACACTCACCATCGGTGGAGATGTTGATCCAAAACAGGTAGTGAAAATGGTAGAGAAGTACTTTGGACCCATTCCTTCAGGCCCTAAAGTAGAAGATATGCCAAAGATGGTTCCACAACTGGATTCCCATCGCTTTGTTTCTTATACTGACAATTATGCAAGAGTGCCAATGATGAGAAAAGTATTTCCAGGTGTTCCCAATTTCGACAAGGATATGGCGCCACTGGATTGCTTAGCTCAGATATTAGGACAGGGTAATAATTCAGTTTTCTACCAGGAGCTGGTAAAGAAACAGCTGGCGTTAAGTGCAACAGCCAATAACAGTAATTCTGAATTGAGCGGTGAATTCACTATCCAGGTAGTTCCTTATCCCGGCAAATCACTGGGAAGTATGTTCTACCTGATCGATCAGGCACTGACTGCATTTGAAAAAAGAGGAGTTACTGATGCGGATATCGCGCAATTCAAAGGACAGATTGAAGCACAGAATATCAACGCACTTCAGAGTGTGGCAGGCAAGGTCTCACAATTGGCGTTTTACCAAACCTTAGGTGGCAACCCTAACCTGATCGGCAGGGAGCTGGAAAGATATCGCAATGTGACAAAGGAGGATGTAATGAGGGTTTATAACCAGTATATCAAAATGAAACATTGTGTGGTAGTAAGCATTTTAACCAAGGGCCAGGAAGCGCTTACTACTGGTAAGGATAACTTTAATATCGACAAGAGCAAATATGTAGCTCCGCAATATGGATATGATGGATTGGTGTATACCAAGCCAAAAGATAATTTCGACAGAGGTGTAATTCCATCAGCGGGACCTAATCCTGTGGTGAAAGTGCCTGCATTTTGGAAAAAAGACCTGGATGGTGGCATCAGGATCATCGGCAGTGAGAATTCCGAGTTACCCACAGTTACACTTTCAGTAAAGGTTCCCGGCGGCCACCTTTTACAGGCCAATGATCTTTCAAAAGCCGGTTTGGCTTCATTCTTTGCCACAATGATGGAACAGGATACTAAAGTGCGTAGTGCGGAGGACTTTAATAAAGAGCTGGATAAACTGGGTAGTACCATCAATGTAGTAAGCGGCGTGGATGGTATATCCTTCCAGGTATTTAGTTTGAAAAAGAATTTGGATGCAACCCTGGTATTGCTGGAAGAAAGAATGCTGAGCCCCAAATTCAATGATGATGATTTTGCCCGGTTGAAACGCCAGCGTATTGAAGGTTTCAAACAAATCAAATCACAACCTGCTACTGTTGCAACTAACGTGTTCAATACATTGAACTATGGTCCAAAGAATATTCTGGGCATAAGTCAGAATGGAACAGAAGAAACGGTTGCAGGTTTCACTCTGCAGGATGTACAGGGTTATTATGATAACTATATGACCTCAGATGGAGCATCCATCGTAGTTGTAGGAGATATCAAACAGGAAGAGGTCCTTCCCAAACTTTCTTTCCTGAATAAACTGCCCAAAAAGAAGATACAGTTGCCAACCATTGCAAATGCCGCACCTGTAGATAAAACAAAGATCTTTTTAGTGGATGTGAAGAATGCAGCGCAATCTGAATTCCGTGTAGGTTATCTCACCAATCTTAAATATGATGCCACAGGAGATTATTATAAAGCAGGCTTATCCAATTTTGCATTGGGTGGTGGGTTCAATGGCAGGTTAAATATCAACCTGCGTGAAGACAAAGGCTGGACGTATGGGGCTTCCAGCGGATTTACCGGAGATAAATATACAGGACGTTTCCTGTTCAGTTCCGCCATCAAAGCCGGAGCAACAGACAGCGCATTGTCTGAAGTGATCAGGGAAATCAAAGATTACACAGGCACAGGTATTAAAGATGATGAACTGGTGTTTATGAAAAGTGCATTGGGTCAGCTGGATGCATTGCGTTATGAAACAGGCTTCCAGAAAGCAGCTTTCATAGGAAGAATACTGGAATATGACCTGCCCGGTAATTTCGTGGATACCCAAAATGATATACTGAAGAATATGACCAAACCTGAAATTGATGCCATTGCCAAAAAATGGATCAATGCAGACAAGATGAACATTCTTATTGTGGGTGATAAAGCGAGAATATTACCTGGTTTGGAAAAAATGGGTTATGAAATTGTAGAACTGGATGTGGATGGAAAGCCGGTTGAAAAGAAAGCATTCTAAAATAGACTACTAGCCTCTAGCCACTAGCTGCTAGCAAGAAATTGCCGCGGTTAGTGGCTTTTTAATTTATATGAGGAACAAATTGCAATAAAGTCTAGTGGCTAGTAGCTAATGGCTAGTGGCCTTTTTCCTCCTTATTGATTTTTTTTTCACTTTATCCTTTATCTTTCACGATAAATCACATCACATGCCGGAACCAACCAATAACTTTAAGCCGTTTGTTTCGCCTGAAACGAATATGGCTGAATTTACTGTTAAGTCTGTACTTACAGGTGCTGCTTTCGGGATCATCTTTGGTGCAGCCACTGTATATCTCGCCCTTAAAGCCGGGCTCACTGTTTCAGCATCTATTCCCATTGCAGTTGTGGCCATAACACTGGGAAGAAAATTCCTCCGCACAACTATTCTGGAAAATAATATTATTCAGACAACAGGCTCAGCTGGTGAAAGTATTGCTGCCGGTGTGGTATTTACGCTACCCGGTTTTCTTTTTTTAAGTGAAGGCGGTAGCGCTAGCTACTTTAACTATATTACCATTCTGATACTCTCTATTATCGGTGGTATTATTGGAACATTGATGATGATACCATTGCGACGATCGTTGATCGTTAAAGAGCATGCTACCCTTCCATATCCCGAAGGAACAGCCTGTGCTTCGGTATTGAAAGCAGGAGAGCGAGGAGGTGATTTTGCCAAGACAGCATTTTTAGGATTGGGCGTTGCTTTTGGATACGCCATATTACAGAAGATATTGCATGTAATTGCTGAAGTACCATCTTTTGCTACTAAACAGGCAAACCGGTTTTTCCCTTCTGCTAAAGTAAGTGGCGAGATCACTCCCGAGTACATGGGGGTTGGATATATTATTGGACCGAAAATTTCCGGAGTACTGGTAGCCGGTGGTGTATTAAGCTGGTTTGTTTTTACGCCATTATTGGCAAGCGTGCTCAGTGATAATGCAACACTTGTAGCCAACCAATTGATAAAGCTGGGATACCTTCATGATTTAAATACCGCTGGAGGAGCCAGTGCAGGTAGTTGGGATCCAGTTACAAAGACATTTGGCGATTGGTCTAACGCAATATATCGTGCTTACATCAGGCAGATCGGTGCAGGTGCTGTAGCAGCAGGCGGATTTATCACATTGATTAAAACAATACCTACTATCATATCATCATTTAAGGGAAGTATTGGTTCTCTTAAAAAAGGTGGCGCTGATGGCGCTGCTACAGAAATTCCCAGAACTGAAAGAGATCTTTCAATAAAAGTAGTAGGCATCGGTAGCTTAGTGTTGGTACTCGTAATTGCACTAATGCCTAATACACTTATTCCCGGTACTTCTATTGGAAGTAAATTATTATTAGGATTACTGGTGATCATATTTGGTGCTTTCTTTGTTACAGTAGCATCCCGAATAGTGGGTTTGATAGGTTCATCCAACAGCCCGGTGAGCGGTATGACCATCGCTACGCTAATGGGAACCTGCTTAATCTTTATCATGGTTAAATGGACAGGGCATGTGTATGAACCTATGGCCCTTGTTGTGGGAGGTATGATCTGTATCGCTGCAGCTAATGCCGGTGCTACATCACAGGATTTAAAAACCGGGTATATAATAGGCGCAACCCCTAAATACCAGCAGATCGCATTGTTTGTTGGCGTAATAGTTTCTTCACTTGCGGTTGGCGCTACCATTAAGATACTGGATCAACCAAC
>Ga0207648_10000737_pt1 | contig 36730 bp, 33 predicted proteins | sample KBSMisM32_FD_184310 | JGI IMG/M metagenome (GOLD analysis project Ga0207648, IMG submission 184310) | Miscanthus rhizosphere microbial communities from Kellogg Biological Station, Michigan, USA - KBS Miscanthus M3-2 (SPAdes) (version 2) | ecosystem: Host-associated > Plants > Roots >... | reverse complement strand
GCATCCCGCCGACGAACAGGTTGCGCTTCCAGTTCGGGAAGCGGTCGCCGGTGTAGAACGACATGCCGGAGAGCGCGATGGACGGCACCCACACGATGTGCGGCCGCTCCATGCCGTCGCGATACGGCGTCGGCGACAGATAGTGGCCGCGATAGTCGCGTCCATCGCTCACGAACGGCCAGCCGTAGTTGCGGCCGGGGCGCAGGATGTTCACTTCGTCGCCGCCGTTGGGCCCCTGCTCGCCCGCCCACATCTCTCCGGTGTAGGGGTTGAGCGCGAGCGCCAGCTGTGTGCGGTGCCCCATCGTATAGATGTAGGGCTTGAAGCCCGGCTTGCCGACGAACGGATTGTCGGGCGGTACCTTGCCCTCGTCGGTCATCCGCAGGATCTTGCCGGCGTCGTCGTCGCCGTGCTGCGGCCGATCGAGGCTGGCGGGGGGACCCGTGCCCGGCCCGCCGATCGTCATGTAGAGCATGCCGTCGCGGCCGAAGGCGATGCGCGACATCTCGGTGTCGACGTCGTCCGACACGTAGACGTCCTTGATGTCGGTCAGCGCCGTACCGTTCCATGTGCCGCGCAGAATCGAGTTGCTGGCGACGGGGAAGTCCTTGCCGGTGGCGTCCGGCGCCGTGCCGCGCGGCTTGTGGTACGAGATGTAGACCCACTTGTTCTCGGCAAAGCGCGGGTGCAGTGCGATGTCCATCAGGCCGGCCATCGTCGACACCGAGGTGACCGCCGGGATGCCCGGCAGCGGCTTCGGCTCGAGGACCGCGCCGCCGGCCTTGGTGTGCACGACGCGAAGGCGACCGACGCGCTCGGTGATGAGCAGGTCGCCGCCCGGAAGGAAGGCGAGGCTCCATGGGTGCGACAGCCCCTTGGTGACCACCGACACTTTGATGCCGCGCTGCTCGTAGCTCTCGAACTGCCACGGTCCGTCGCCGAGGGGCGGGCTGTTGTAGGGCGCCACGCGAGGGCCCGGAGGCACCACGCCGCGCATGTCGCGCACGAGCGGGTAGTTCTTCTTGATCGTCGTCTGCTGGGCTGAGGGGACGGCGAGCGCGAGGGCGCACGCCGCGGCCACTCCGGCGATGACGATCGCGCGCCGCGGCCCTGAGGACTGTGACATGGGGACGAGCCTCCGCTGACTGTGCGTCCACTATAGCAGCCGTTTTCGTGCAATCGTGGCGCGTCGGCGCCGTCAATCTGGGCGATAATCGCGCAGGAATCCCGTCGCATGCCGTCGAAGATCCTGATCGTCGAAGACGACCGGGCCTCGCGAATGGGGCTGCAGGAACTGCTGCGGCAGGCCGGCTACGACACCATCGTCGCCGCCGATTTCCGGGCCGGACGGCGTGCGCTCGAACACGAGACGCCCGATCTGCTGATTGCCGACCTGCGGCTCGAAGGCTTCAACGGGCTGCAGCTGCTGCACGTCAACCCGCGCCCGACGCCGACGATCATCGTCACCGGATTTCCCGACGACGTCCTGAAGACCGAAGCGCACAGTCTCGGCGCCGAGTATCTCGTCAAACCCGTCGCGCCGCCGGAACTGCTGGCCGCCATCGAGCGGCTGCTCGCCGGCCCCGATCGTCAGGAACGGCGGCGCTGGCCACGCAAGCGGTTGTCGGTCGACCTGCCGGTGGAAATCGACGAGGTACCCGCCCGCGTCATCGACGTCGGCTACGGCGGCGCGCAGGTGGAATTGTTTCGTCCAGGGGCCACGCGTCTGGCGCCGCAGCTGCGGGTGCTGTTTCCGGTAAACGACGTGGCGCTCGAAGCCGATCTCGTCTGGGGTACGCCGGAGCGCGCGGGCCGCTGGCTGTGCGGCATCGCCGTGCGTCCCGCCCACGAACACGCCTGGCGCGGGTTCGTCGATTCCCTGTAGGGGCCGCGCGTTTATCGCGGACGCAGCACGATCTCGACGAGCCGCTGCGAGGCCACCGGCTCACCGTCTTGTGTCGCCGGCCGATATACCCACTCTCGCGCCGCAGCCAGCACGAGCCGGTCGTACGGCGGGTAGACCGACGGTTCCATCACCGCGTTGGTCACCTTGCCGGTGGCGTCAATCGACAGCCTGACGGCGCCGCTGAATGCGAGCTGCGAAGACAGACCCGTTCCGGGTTGCCACGGCGGCACCACCTGCGTGATCGGAGCGGCCGGGACGAATCCGGGCGGCGGGAGGACCGGGCGCTGCGCCGCGGCCGACGACGGCCTGGCCGCGGGTGGAGGCTGCGTGCCCGCGGCGCGCGCGCTGGAGGGTGCCGAATTCGTCCGCGATGCCGCCGGCGACGGTGTGGGCGGGCCGGTCGGGGCAGCAGGTGGTGGCGTGGCGGCGGCGTTTGCCGGCGGCGTCGGCTGCGGTGCCGGAGCCGCAGCCGCTGCGGCCGCCGCGGCTGCCGCCGCGATCTGCGCCTTCGTCAGCTCCGCGAATGCGGTGGCGGCGAGCGTCAGGTCGTTCAGATCCGTGCGCCCCGCCAGCCCTGGCTCCGACAGCAGCTTGGTCACCGCCTCGAAGCGCCGGTTGGCCGCGGCCGCGTCCCCCTTCGCCATCAGCTGGCGTCCTTCGGCGAGCGCGGCGCGCGCCACCTCGGGGATGAGCCGCGAGCGAGCCGCGCTGAACACCGAGGCCACACGGGGAGAGAGCTCGCTCGTGTCCGGCACGTTGAACGGATCGGCGGAGACGCTGGCCGCGATCGCCTGATCGGCGTCGGCCGTCCGGCCGAGCGCGATGAAGCAGAGGGCGCGATAGTGATGAATCTCAGACGCCTGGGGACCGCTGGTGCCGGCGGTGGCCGCCTGCTTGTCGAGGACGGCCAGCGCCTCGTCGTACGACGCGTTGACGTAGAGCGTCTTCGCGCCGCCGAGATCGTCCTGCGCCCGCACCGCCGTGCCGGGCGCGAGGGCAAGCCCCGCCGCGAGAAGGGCCGCCGAGAAACCGCAGCGCTTCACGTGCTTCATGGTGACTCGATGATCAGGGGCGCCGCATGTCCACGCTGATCCGGTTTGGACCGTTGGTCGTCAGCGTGACGGTGCGGCGGCGTTCGCCGAGCTCGGGATGGCGCAGCACGATCTCGTGCCGGCCGATGGGGCGCGCGAGCGTGCCGATGGGCGTCTCACCCACACGCTCGCCGTCCACGAACACTTCCGCCCACGGCTGTGCGTTGACCGACAGCGTCACGGAGGGGAGGTCGAGGCTCAACTCGGTGACCGCTCCCGGCTTGACGGTGACGGTGCGCTGCGCGCGGAAGCCGAGATCGTCGCTCACGAAGTCGAGCACGTGCTGGCCGGGCGCGAGCAGCAGGCGTCCGATGTTGGTGGTGCCCACCAGTCTGTCCTGCTCGAAGATCTGCAGGGGCGAGGCGACCGCCACCGAGAGCGAGCCGGCCACGGTACCCGGAGTCTGCGGCGCGACGATGTGCACCGACGCCGTCGCGCCCTGCACGACCTCTACGCGCTGCTCGACGGTCGCAGTGGGGAAGCGCACGGCGATCGCGTGCGCGCCCGCCGCGACCTCCGGCAGCGTGAGCGGTGTCACCCCGCGCGTGACGCCGTCCACGATCAGCGCGGCGCGCGACGGGTCGCTCGTAATCTGCAGCGTGCCGCTCGAGGCCAGGACCGGCGCGGCCGGTGTGACGAACTCGAAGCGGTGCCGCACCGTCTCGCCGCGCGTCACTTTCACCGTCACCGTGCGCGACAGCGCGCCCTGCTTGAGCACGACCGAACGCATGCCCTCGGGCAGCGCGAGCTCGATCGGCGATCGGCCGGCGGCGCGCCCGTCCACGATGACGTCGAGCCCGGCGGGATCCGTTTCGATGGCGAGCGTTCCGGTGGCGGCGCCGACCACTCCGGCCGATCGCAGTCCCCAGTACGCGAGGAACGGCGCCTGGATTGCGACGAGCGCGGCGAGCGCCACGACGACCCATCGCCGCTGCAGCCATGAGAGTGCAATGGCCGCGGGCTGCCTCGCGGCGAGTTCCACCGGCGTCAGCGTGTCGCGCGTGGCGGGGACCGATGGCGCCTCGGCGACCACCGGCGGCTGCGCCACCGACGGTACGAGTCCGAGCTCGTTTGCTGCAGCAGCGGGAGCAGCCGGCATGTGCGACGCGTCGTGCCGCGCGGCGCTGCCTGGCGTTTCGGTCGAGAACTCGTCGATGCCCTGCAGGTCTGTGCCGGATCCCTCCGCTGCTGTCGGCGTGGCCGGCGGCGTCGAGCGTTCGAGAGGGCGAAGGTGTGTTGGTCTGGTGCTCACCGGCCGCACTGTCGCGAGCCGCACATCAGGTGCGGGGTCGCCGCATGATTGTGGCCCAAAACGGGACAGCTCGTCTATTTGTCGAACTGGGGCCCGGCTGAGCCGTGGAACTTTAACGAATGATCTGGTTCAGCCGAGCTTCGCCGATGATTCGGACGTTGGTGACGTACCAACGGGCGCCGCGGCGCTGCCAGAACTGAGAGACGCGCGAAACGTGCTCGCCGGCGCCGGACTCCCCATGCTCGGTCATGCGCGCAGTGAACACGGCCACGTCGCCCGTGAGCTCGAGCGCCACCTCATCGAGGTTGCGCTGGACGCCGCCCTGCCAGGCAGGAAAGCGCTCGGTCACCGAGCGCTCGTCGGAAACCGTCACGTTCTCGGTGCCCATCGCGCTCATGGTGTCGCGGTCACGCCGCTGGTAGGCGTCGAGCCACTGCTGCGCGGCCTGCACGAGATCGGGTCGTCCGCCGCCCACGCCGTCGCGGACGGCTGCCGAGGCGTCAGGTGCGCCGGACGCCGCGGCGCGCGGCGCCGAGGCAGGCGGCTGCGCCGCGGGTGGGGGCGCCGACGCCCGGAGTGTTGACGCGGGCGCTTCCGCGACCGTCTGGCGCACGGGCACCTGCGCCGAGGTGGCGGCGGGCGCGGTCGCCGCGGCAGTACTCACGGTCGGCCGGTCGCTGGTGCTCGCGACCGCCGGCGTGACGGCAGCGGAGAACTGCTTCGTCGCCGGCGCGCCGTCGGGGCCGAGCGGCTTCGCCGTGCCTCCATCGAGCCCCACGAACACCGCGCCGGCGTCGCCAGCACGAATCGACACGCTGCGGGCGCCGTAGATGTGCCGCGTTTCGCCCGCCTGGTAGGTTTTCCCCAATTCGTCTTTGCCGTCGATCTGCGCGCGAATCCACGACGAACGGCGCGCTTCGATCGTCAGTGCCAACGTGCCCGGAGCGGGTGCCGCCGCTGGAGTCGCGGTGGCCGATCCTCCGGCCGCCGTCTTCTCGGCGACCACGGGGGGCGTCGCGGCGGACAGCGGCGCGGAGTCGCGGCTCAAGGCCCACCAGAGCGTGGCGATCAGGGCCACCGCGCCGGTGGCCGCGAACAGCCCCACGAAGGTACGCGCGGAGCGCGCCGAATTGGCAGTGTCCTCTTCGCCGAAGAGCCGTGACGGTGGCGTGAACAGCGGCGGCTCGAAGGTGATCGGCTCGTGCGCCGGGGGCTCGACTTCGCGCACCGCGTCGATCGTCTGGTGCTCGGTGAAGAAGTCGGTCTTGGGCGCGGTATCGAACGCGAACGGGCTGGTCGGGAGCGGCTCGACGTCCGGCGACAGCACCGGATGTGCGGCGGGCGTCGACGGCTCTCGCGCATCGATGCGGTCGCGAAGGAGCGAGCGCAGCTCGGACAGCCGCGGGGTGTCGAACGACAGCAGCGGTTCGAAGATCGCGTGCGTGGACGGCGTGCGGTCAGCCGGTGGGGCTGGCGACTCGTGCACCGGTTCGGTGCCGAGGATCCGCGCGAGGGTGGGAATCGGAAGATCTCGCGTCTGGAAGTCGAGAGCCGCCAGCGACTCGTCCAGATGCAGGTCGTGGATCGGGATCTGGTCGCCGAGCGGTCCGGTAGCCGACTCGTTGACCGGCTCGTCGGCTCGCGCGTCATCGTCCTCGTCGTCGCGCGAGGGGGCGTCGTCGTCGGGAGCCGCTGCCGCCGCCGGCGCCGCGTGCGGGCTGCCGCCGTGGCCGAACACCGCCGGGGCCTCCGCGCTCAACGCCTCGATTTCGGCGCGCGCTTCATCGAGCACGCTGCGCACGCCCTTGCGCGCTTCGTGCACGACGTCGCGCGTGATGTCGGGCTCGTGCGACGCGCTCTCGACTCGGGAACGCGAGTCGCCATCGCTCAGGAGCGCAGTGAAGGGCGGCGGTTCGATCCCGGGAGCGTCGGTGGCTTCGACCGCCGCGTGCAGCTGCGCCGTCAGGACGAGGAGGTCGCGCCGCGCCTCGACGATGATCTGGCGCACGTCGCGGCGGGCGGCGGTCACGATTTCGATCGCCTCGCGCTCGGCCGCCTGGCGGACCTCTTCGCGCATCCGCACGAGCGCGTCGGCCTGGGCCAGCCAGGCACGGCGCTGCTCACGGTATTGATCGAGCAGTCCGGGCACGCGGGCGGGATCGGCCTTGGCAGCGGTCTTCGGGTCTTGATCGGCCACGGTAGAGAAAGAGGTTGCCCGAGAACGAAATCCCGCGCAAGCCAAATCTGCTGCCGGGCTGGGCTCCTCTGACCGATCTGAAACGCGGCCGACGAAGATGCCGCGTGCGCGGGCCGTCGATCCGCCCCGGGGCGCTCCGGGGCCTGGAATTCCTGCGTCTTCTGAGCGGTACGTTGGTTGCCCCACGATCTGACAATCGGCTTGATGCCGGTTCGCTCTTAGACCTGGCTGATGGCGAATGCGCAAAACTGTGAAGGAGGACCCAGCCGATGATCCGACTGGTGGTGTTTCTGGCGATCGGTGTGATGGGATTTTTTCTGGTGCGAGTGCGGCGGCAGCGGAAGACGCGAACGGCGGTGCCGGCCGCGGAGTGATCGTCGGCTTAGGGCTTAGGTCTTAGGGCTTAGGCCGGCTTAAGCCCTAAGCCTCAAGTCTTAAGCCGTCTCTAGATCGAGACCGCGTCCACCAGCTGACGCCAGGTCGGCAGGCTGGTGTCGGGAATCGCGGCGCCGCACAGCCAGCCGCTCGTGCCGCTGGGCTTCTGCCACACCACGTTCATGTCGATGGCGACGTTTGACGTCGGCAGCGTGATCGAGAGCAATCGCGGCAGCCGCTCTTTCGGCGTGCGCTCGATTTCCAGCCGGAGACCGCCGTAGCTGACGTCGAGGATGCGCACCGGCAGGTCCTGCACCCAGGCCTTCAGATGGCGCCGCACCGGCTTGCGGGTGTATCGGCGCGTGACACTGAAGAGCGCGTTTGGTGCGCTCGCTTCCAGCTTCTGTTGCACCAGCGCCAGCAGCGATGCCGGGGAAATCGGCTTCAGCAGATACTCGGCGCCCATCTTCCGGGCGTCGGCTTCGATGGACCGATCGGGGTAGCCGGTGACGACGATGGCCGGAATGGGCCGCGCTCCCATGGCCAGAATCTGCAGGCCGTTGTAACCCTGGAGCCGGATGTCCGTGATGATCAGGTCGGGGGCGTCACGCTCGAGAGCGGCGGTGGCCTCATGCAGCGAGCCCGCGGGCAGGGCCACGAATCCGGCACCCGCCATCAGCGCCACCAGGCCGCGCCGCGTGGTGTCGTCGTCGTCCACAATCAGGATGCGTCGGGGAGTAGCCACCGTGTCCATGCGTCTCTAGACACGCAACGCCCATACCGACGCGACTGCTCCGGATGTAGCCGTCCTCCGGCGTCTCTTGGGGCTGTGACCGCCAACGCCCCGACGGTTCCAGTGCGTGAGATCTCGAAGCTGTAGCTGAGGTCGAACAGAACGGCTGAGATAGCGAACCGGCGTCAAGCCGGTTTGCCAGATACTGCCGCGCGGTCCGCGCTCTTGGCGGGCCGCGCTAGCTTCCGAACGCCGAGCGGGGGTCGCGCGTGCCGGCGCGGCGCGCCAGTCCCCAGCTGGCCCAGCGTGCGTGCAGGGCCACACGCTGCGACGTCGAGAACTGCCAGTCGTCCGGACGGTTCCTCGTGAGTTCTTCCGCGGTCCACGTCTCCCGCATCAGCCCCTTCGGCGTGTGATCGTTCGAACCGAGCAGCTGGTGTCCGATCTCGTGCGCGATGGCGCGCCCCAGGACTTCGGCGCGGAGGGCCTTGCCCGTGGACGCCAGCCAGTCCACGCGGTCGACGAACACCGTGGACAGCGTGCCCGTGGCGGTGGTCGCATCGATCAGCGAGTAGCCGAACGCGCGGCTGTTGCCGTCTTCGGCGGTGGAGGAGCTGTGCGTCAGCCGCACGACGAGCTCATGCGACGCGGGCGCCGCATCGCAGCCCGGCTGCGGCCGGCCGTCCCGCGCCGGGGTGCAGACGATCCAGGTGGCGTCGAGATCCGCGCGGGCCAGGATGGCGCCCGCGGTCTTGAGTGCGGCCGAGCGATCGCTGGCCGTCACGCCCGCGCTGTCGTAGATGCGGATCGTGATGTTGTCCAGGATGATGGCGCTGGTGCGGCCGAGCGCGTCCGGCGCCAACGACACGAGCGCCGCGAGCACGAGGAGTGCCGGGACGACCGCCAGGCGCGCGCGGCAGGCGAGTGAACGGGTCATACGTCGTCTCTGGACAACCTGCTGGCCACGGAGGGCTGCAGAATATCACGCGCAGACGCACGTTCGTCCCGCCACTTGCGCCGGCGCGCTAGCGTGGAACCGCCGTGCGGCCGCCGTCGCCGCCGCTCGACCCGCCCGACGATCCCGCGCTCGAGCCGCCGCTGCTCGAGCTGCCGCCACCGCCCGACGAGCTGCTCGAACTGCTGCTGGAGTCGACGGCGGTGTAGCCGCGGGGTGACGCGGCACCGCGTGAGCCGCTCGAGCGTGCGGTGCCGCCGCCGCTCCCAGCCCCGCCATCGGCACTCGCCGCCGACGCATCGCGACGGTCGACCTGCGTGTACCCGAATCCCTTGACCGCGCGGCCGTTCTCGGGCGGCCGGGCCGATCCGCCTCCACCGCCCCCGCCTTCGCCCGGCACGATGACCGCCACGGGCGCAAAGCCGCCGTAACCCCCGTAGTACCTGAGGTACGAATAGCCGAACGGGGAGAAGAAGTACGGCGAGTAGTAGTAGTTCGAGTAGAGCGGCCCGTACAGCGGGGGGTATTCATACGACGCATCGACGAAATCGGCGCCCGTCAAGAACGGCGGGAACGGCGTCAGCCGATCGTCTGGGCCCGACGGCCGGACGGCGAACGAGCGCGGAAACGACAGCGCCACCATCAGATCGATGACGCGGTCGTCCACGCCGGCCTTGTCGAGGTCCACCAGCGCTTTCGACGAGAGCGGGAAGCGCGCCGAGGTTTCCATGAGCGCCGCCTCGATGGCGCGCGACGACACATATTTCGTCGCTTCCTTGACGTGCTCGATCTGCAGCCGGACGGCCGCGGCGGGGACGCCCTTCTGCGCGCGCTCCACCGGCGGCCGGTAGCGCCGCACGCGCACGCTGTCGGTGCCGCCGATCGTCACCGCCTGCACGTCGACCCATTCGCCGTTGGGCGCCATGAGCGCGAGTCCGGTCACGGTGCGCGGCGGCTGGTTTTCACACGCCACCTGCGCGCGCGTGAACAGACGGAGCCCGTCCTCGGACCAGCGCGCGCGCTGGGTGCCGGTGCAGCCGCCGTCGGACACGGGGTGATCGACGTCGTCGGCGACGATCGTCTGCGACAGCACCGGCTCCCCGCCGACGAAGGTGCGCAGCTCCGCGCCGCCCTGGCTCGGCGAGACGCAGACGCGCGCGCTGCGGCTGCCGCCGGGGCGCACCGGCCCCGTGACGCCGCCGGCGGCGTCCTCGGCCGGTGGAAGCCGGGCGACGTTCCCGTCCGCCACGAGCTCCCAGCACCCCATCCAGTCCGTCCACCGCAGGTCCGGCGTCTGCGCGAGCGACGGCGTGGCCGCGGCCGCGAGGAAGGTGAACGCCAGCGCGAGCGAATGCGAGCCTCTCATGCCGCCTCCCGGCGCGGCTCGCTGCTCGCGAGCCGCGCGACAGTGTCTGGCAAACCGGCTTAACGCCGGTTCGCGGCTAGAAGATGATGCTGGCGCCCGCCGCCAGCTTGAATCCGGCCAGGTCGATCGGATCGAAATCGACCCAGTCGTTACCCAACGTCGCCTTCGACCACTGATAGCGCCCGTCGAGCGTGACGTAGACCCGTTTCAGCACCAGCACGTCCACGCCCGCGAAGGCCTGCACCATCGGCGCCCAGCCCGCCGACTTCAGCGTGCTGCCGAAGACCCGGCTGGTACGGAAGTCCACGAAGTCTCCGTACTGCTCCAGATCGTAGCGCAGGGCGCCACCGCCGGCCCCCACATACGGCACGATGTGCTTCGGCACCCAGGCGAGCCGGCTCACTTCGAGCCCGCGCTCGACGAGCGCGAACTTGAGGCTGCCGCTCAGGCCGGTCGTCCAGAGCTGTGTCGTCTGGTTGATCGGCAGCCGGTTGTTGTCGACGAAGTCCCGGTACTCCGACTCCTTCTTCGACTGGTTGAACTCCACGCCCACGACGGCATCGGCGCGGCGCGACACGGCGAAGCCGACGTCGGCGGCAAAACCGGGGGCGTTGAAGTCCTTCCGCGACAGCGACAGCTGGTCGGTGACGAAGCTGTACCACTCGCTGTTGGCCCGCGCGAAGAGCCAGTTGCCGCGGAAGCCGACCGTGCCGCGCGGCCGGCCGAAGAGGAAGTCTGCTTTGGCGAAATCGGCGACCGGCGCCGACGGCGGGGGCGACGTGTCCTGCGCTCGTGCGTCGCCCGCAACCGCCAGACCGAGTACGACGACCACCCAGAGCGTCATCTGCCGCATGCTGCCCCCTGATGATGGTAGTTCGACAGCGGGAAGGCAAAGGGCGCGCCAGCGCATTTCGTGGATTCTCTTCGGTTTTCCCGACGGGCCCAACCTGGCCTCACGCGGTGTGTCCGCCGCGGGCGACAGAGTATCCTTGCGAAACCCGTGACCGTGGCCACTGTCTCGCGCTTCGTCGAGTTCAGCCGCGCGCAGTGGGCGGCCCTGCGCGATTCGACGCCGCTGCCGCTCACCGAATCGCAGCTCCGTGGGCTCGTCGGCCTCAACGAGTGGATGTCGCTCGACGAGGTGACCGACATCTACCTGCCGCTTTCGCGCCTTCTGAACCTGCACGTCGGCGCGGCGCAGAGCCTCCACCGCGCCACCGCGACGTTCGTCGGCTCGGACAGCCCGCGGGTGCCCTACGTGATCGGGCTGGCCGGGAGCGTCGCGGTGGGGAAGAGCACCACCTCGCGGGTGCTCCAAGCGCTCCTTTCGAGCTGGCCAAGCCATCCCACCGTCGATCTGGTGACGACCGACGGGTTCTTGCGGCCGTTGCGCGAGCTCGAGGCGCGCGGCCTGACGCAGCGAAAGGGATTTCCGGAGAGCTACGATCTGCGGCGGCTGGTGCAGTTCATGGCCGACGTGAAGTCGGGCGTGCTGGAGGTGGCGGCGCCGGTGTACTCGCACCTGGCCTACGACATCGTGGCCGGCGAGCAGCAGGTGATCCGCGCGCCCGACATCGTGATCGTCGAAGGGCTCAACGTGCTGCAGACCGGCAGCGGCCGTGCCGGCCAGCCGATGCCGAGCTTCGTGTCGGACTTCTTCGATTTCTCGATCTACGTCGATGCCCTCGAAGCCGACATCGAGCAGTGGTATATCGAGCGGTTCTTGAAGCTCCGCGACACGGTGTTCCAGGATCCCTCGTCCTACTTCCACCGCTATGCGGCGTTGACGCCCGACGAAGCGGCCGCGACGGCGCGCGACATCTGGTCCGCCATCAACGCCGTCAACCTGCGGGAGAACGTGCAGCCGACGCGGGAGCGCGCGCACGTGATTTTGGAGAAGGGGCGCGACCACGCCGTCAGACGCGTGCGGCTGCGGAAGCTGTAGGTCCGCCTCTACATGTTGCGGACTACGACAGGCGGACGTTGCTCGGGGCGCGCTCGAAGGCGCGAGCGAGCAGCGTTTCCGTGGCCTCGGTGGTCCGCGGTTCCGAGAACAAGTGCCCTTGCGCGTGGGGGCAACCGAGTGCCAGCAGCTGCTCGGCGTGTGCGAGCGTCTCCACGCCTTCGGCGATGAGGCCCATCCCCAGCTCCTGCGCCAGCTTCACGATGGCGTTGCCGATCGCGCAGCCGTGATCGGGCGAGCCCATTTTCGCCACGAACGATCGATCCAGCTTGAGCGCGTCCACCGGATACCGCTGCAGCGAGCTGAGCGACGAGTAGCCGGTGCCGAAGTCGTCGAGGTAAACCGACACCTGCATGCGCCGCAGCCGTTCGAAGTTCTGGTGCACGATGTCCGAGGTGTCGAGCAGCGTGGTTTCCGTGATCTCGAGACGCAGAGTCCCCGGCAGCAGGCCGCTCACCTCGAGCGCCCGTTCGACCTCGTCGAGGAAGTCGGGGCGGGCAAAGAGGCGCGACGAGATGTTCACGGAGATCCCGAGCGGCTGGCCGAACATCCGCTGCCACGCCGCCACCTGGCCGCACGCGTCGCCGAGCACGGAGTAGGTCAGGGGCACGATAAGGCCAGTCTCTTCGGCCACCGGGATGAAGTCGGTCGGGCCGATGACGCGTCCGTCGGGGCGCGTCCACCGCACGAACGCCTCGAGCCCGCAGATCTCCGAGGACGGCAGCTCGACGATCGGCTGGTAGACGATGGTGAAATGGTGGCGCTCCACCGCGTGGCGCAGCTCGGTCTCGAGCGTGAGGCGCTCGACCGCCGAGGCGTGCATGTGCGGATCGAAGATCTGATAGCCGCCGCGGCCGGCCGCCTTCGCCCGGTACATCGCGATGTCGGCGTCGCGCAGCAGGTCGTCTACGGTCTCGTAGTGCGGCCCGCCGAACACGACCCCGATGCTGGCCGACGCGTAGAGCTCGCGCCCCTGCAGGCGAATGGGATCGCGCAGCGAGCGCTGGAGCCGCTCGGTCACCGCGCATACTTCGTCGGTCGTGGTGAAGTCTTCGATGAGCACCGCGAACTCGTCGCCCCCGAGGCGCGAGAGGGCGTCGCTCGGCCGCAGCTGCGCCAGCAGGCGCGAGGAGATCGCGACGAGGAACTGGTCGCCCACCAGGTGGCCAAGGCTGTCGTTCACCAGCTTGAAGCCGTCGAGATCGATGAACAGCACGGCGTAGCGCGGCTCGGCGGCGCGCGCGGCCCGTGCCATCGAGCGCTGCAGCAGCTCGCTGAAGAGCCGCCGGTTGGGGAGGCCGGTGAGATCGTCGTGCCGCGCCGCGCGGGCGTAGCGCTGTTCGGATTGGCGGGCGGCTTCGAGCGCCTCCACGGCCTCGCCGTGCAGTCGCATCATCTCCCCATGGTGGCGCTGGTCTTCGGCCACCTGGTCGCGGTAGATGCGATACGACTTGATCGTCAGGTAGACGAGCGCCAGGGCGAGCGGGAGCATCCACGCGCGTCCCGCCAGGGCGAGCAGCGTCGCAAACGTGGTCGCACTGCCGGCGACGACCACGCTGTACAACTGCATGCGGGCGCCGCGGGGCGGCCCCGGAGTGTCCTGGGTCGCGGAGTCGCGCATACGCGGCTCCGCCAAGATCGTCATCGGACTCTGGAGCAGCAATCACGAAGCCAGTCTGTGCGATTACGCTTCCGTCAGCGGTCGGCGTAACTCTGTGTAGCGAGGGCGTTGCGTGGCGTTTGCCCGAAGCGCGAAGGGGTCAGACCTTCTGAGGAACTCAGATCTCTGAGACTGGAGGCAGAGTGGCGGAGAAGGCGGAGAGAGCAGAGATGGTTGACTCGCGCTGCTCGGGACTGACGATGGCGGGCCTCATCGGCGGGACGATGTGGCTCGCGTTCATGTATGGACTCGAGTCGAGGAGTCCGATCACCGGTCTTCGAGTTCTCCCCTGGGAATCGATTGCCGGCGTGTCGTATGCCTCGACGGGCAACTGGTATCGATTCAAGTCCGCCCTCTCTGCCTATCTGGCGAGCCACGCCGCGAGCGAGCGGAACGCGTGGCCTCGATGAGCGACGGCGAGCTTGTCGGCCTCGCTCACTTCGGCCAGCGTCTTGCCAAACGGCGGGTACTCGAAGATCGGGTCGTAGCCGAAGCCCGCGCTGCCGCGCGCCTCGCGCGCGATGACCCCTTCGATCGTGCCGCGCGTCTCGAACACGACGCGCCCCCGATCCACGACCGCCAGCGCGCAGACGAAGCGAGCGGTGCGCGGGGCGGACGGGCGCTCTGCCAGCCGCGTCTGGATGGCGGCGAACCGCTCCGGATACGTCGCCGAGGGCGAGAGAAACCGCGCCGAGTAGACGCCCGGGTCGCCGTCGAGCGCGTCGATGGCCAGCCCCGAGTCTTCGGCCACGGTCAGAATCCGCGCCGACGGCCGCGCCGAGCGCAGCCGCTCCGCGACCGTCCGGTCGTAATACTCCGCCTTCAGCCGTGCGTTCGCCTCGAACGTCTCGCCGGTTTCCACCGGTTCCTCGACGCTCGGGCCGTCGCGCAGCGACAGGAGCGGCACTGGAACGTCCCGCAGGAGGTGCGCGATCTCGCGCGCCTTGTCCACGTTGGTCGTGGCGACGAGCAGAGTGACCAGATCGCGCGTCACGGGCGCACGGCGTGACGTCTACTTGGTGGCCAGGTACTGGCCGACGAGTCCGCGCTGCAGGGCGATCAGCTGGCGGATGCCGGTATCGGCCAGATCGAGCAGCCGGTTGAGCGCCTCGCGGCCGAAGGGGAGCGCTTCGGCGGTGCCCTGGAGCTCGATGTAGAGACCGCCGCCGGTTTTCACCACGTTCATGTCCACGTCGGCCTGCGAGTCCTCGGTGTAGGCCAGGTCGAGCATCGGCTCGCCGTCCACGATGCCCACGCTCGTCGCCGCCACGAAATCGGAGACCGGCATCGTGCGCAGCACGTCGCGCTCGCGCAGCTGCTGCAGGGCGAGGACCAGCGCGACGTACGCGCCGGTGATCGATGCGGTGCGCGTGCCGCCGTCGGCCTGGATGACGTCGCAGTCGAGGGTGATGGTGCGCTCGCCGAGCTCCTCCATCCTGGTGACGGCGCGCAGCGAGCGGCCGATCAGGCGCTGGATCTCCTGCGTGCGCCCGCCGACGCGGCCGGCCGACGCCTCGCGCTGCGTGCGGGTGGAGGTGGCGCGCGGCAGCATGCCGTATTCCGCCGTCACCCACCCCTTGCCGCTGTTGCGCCGGAAGAGCGGCACGCGGTCTTCGACGCTGGCGGTGCAGATCACTTTGGTGCGGCCCGCCTCGACGAGCACGGATCCTTCGGCGTGCACCAGATAGTTGGGAGTGATGCGAGAGGGGCGGAGCTGTTCGGGCAGTCGGTTGTCGGCGCGCATGTGCGCTTACTGTACCGCAGGTGAAGATGGCGGCTCCTGCCGGACGAGCGCCAGGTCGCGCTCGAGCGGACGTCGCACGTCCACGTGTCCGGCCACCGAATCGGCTTCGTGGCCGTCGACGAGCAGCTGCACGCGCTGCACGCCCTGCAGGTTGGTGGTGATGGTGTTGACGATGGCGTACACCGTGAGCAGCTCGGCGTGCGTGCCGCCCGGATGCTTGGCCGTGATGTCGGAGCTCAGGTCGACGAAGGCGTCGCCGCTCGACGTGACGTAGAAGGCCTTGAGCGTGGTGCCGGCCGGAATCACCGGGACGTACGGCGCCGGCGGGGGTTGCAGGAGGGCGCGGACGATCTGGCGGCCCTGGGCGACCGCGCCCTCGGCGAGCGGCACCTCTACGCGCACGGGCTGCAGCAAGAGCCCCTCACGCGCGCCGTAGAAGAGGGTGGCCGTGATGTGTGCGGTCGGCGCCGCCGGAGGCGCGGCCGCCACCGGGGCATCAGGCGACTCCGTGCGGGCCAGATACTGCAGCCCCACGTTCACGCCCCACGCGAGGAGCGCCAGCGCGGAGAACCCGGCGAGACCGAAGAGGAGCGTGCGTTTCACTGCTGGCGTCCCGCTGGCGCGGCCAGGGCGAAGCGGTTCACCGCGTCATAGATCGCCTGCACCAGCACCGAGCGCCCCTCGTCGCCGGTGGCGCTCTTCTCCTGGCCTGCGTTCGTCAGGTAGCCCATCTCGAAGAGCACCGCCGGCATGTTGAGTCCGGCGAGGACGCGGAGTGGTGCCGACTGCACCGGCTGCGGCATCGTCGGCACGTGCCCTTCGAGCGCCGCCGCGAGCAGGTTGGCCAGCCGCCCCGAATCTTCGACGTGCCGGGCCTGCGCGAGATCCCACCGGATGGTCTCGATGACCCGGGTCCCGCCCCCGAGGACGGGCAACGCGAGCGCCTGCGCGCCGGCTTCGCGCCGGGTCTCTTCGCCCTCCCGATCGAGGCGCATGAAATAGACCGCGGCACCGGTCGTCGCCGGTGCCGGCGACGAGCTCATATGCAGGCTCACGAACAGGTCGCCCTTGGCGTTGTTGGCGGTCGCCGTGCGCTCGTCGGGGGCGACGAGGCGATCGTCGTCGCGGGTGAGCACGACGCGGACGCCCATTCGCGCTTCGAGCACGGTCTTGACGCGGCGTGCGACGTCGAGCGTGACCTGCTTCTCGAGCGTGCCGCCGGCGCCGCGGACGCCGGCGTCGTCGCCGCCGTGGCCGGGGTCGAGCACCACCGTCTGCACGCCGCCCTTCGAGGGTGTCAGGACAGGGGGCGCGGCTGGCGGGGCCGGCGCGGCCGACGACTCGGGCGCCTGCGCCGGCGCCGGCGCGGTGATGTCGATCACCACGCGCGCGGCGGTGTCCGTGTTCGAGGTGGAGGCCCGCACGTCGCCAGCCGACGGCGCGAGGCTGATGGTCACGGTGGCCGGCGCGTCGCCGCGCACCTGGGTGATCGTGGGCGAGCTGCCCGTGACGGGCGCGAAATCGATCGCGTCGGCGTCGAGCCGGACCACGACCCGGTCGGCATCGGTGATGGTCATGACGCCGGTGGGGGGCGCCACTTCCACCGTGACCCGGGTGCCGGTGCCCGCGGGTTCGACGCGCGTCGTGACGCGGGGGACGCGAACGGCGCCGATCACGAGCAGGCGGGAGCCGCGGCGGTATTCGATGCGCGACTCGGCGACCAGCCCGAGCGCGCGCGGCAGAAAGTCCACCGGCGCGAGCCAGCGCCCGCCCATGCGGGTGAGGGGGGCCGGCAGCGCCACGACACGCCCGTCCACCGACACCAGCGCACGGTCGCGCGGCGCGACGATGGTTTTGCCCCGGACGGAGATCGACACGCCGCCCTGCCGATCCTCGCGGATGGTCATGGGCACGAAGGCCGCGACGTCGTCGAGCGCCACGTACTCCTGGTCGTTGACGAGGGCGGTGGAGAGCGTGCGCCGGCCGCTCGCGGACACTACGCCGATCGGGGCAGGGCTCTGCGCGAGCGGCAGCGAGGTGAGCAGCAGCGCCAACAGGACGGCCGTAGCGGCGAGAACGCGCAAGGACCCTATGATACGGCCGGCGCTGATCCTTACTTCAGGCCGTGTTCCTTCTTGAACACCGGCCAGGCGGCTTTCATCTTGAGGAACTCGTCCAGCGAGTCGCAGCGCAGGAACGGGTTGGTGGCCCGTTCGAGTGCCATCGTGGAGCTGGGCCTGACACCGTAGTCGTGACCCGGCCAGATGGTGGTCGAATCGGGCACGGCGTGGATGAGCCGTTGCAGGCTGTGCCACTCGAGCTCGGTCGCCGCCTGGTCCGGCGTGCCGCCCACCTTACCCACGAACAGCAGGTCGCCGGTCATCAGCAGCTCGAACCGCGACTCGAAGAGCGCGATGTGGTCGTGACAGTGGCCCGGCACGTGAAAGCACTGCAGCCGCAGGTCGCCGATCGGGAGCACCTGCCCATCGGTCAAGGCAACCGTGGGCTTGCTGGCCGCCTCGGGGTGCGCCGCCAGCCGCGCCCGCGTGAGCATCATGACCTGCGTGTTGCCGTTGGTGTGGTCCGCGTGCCCGTGCGTGTTCAGCACGTGCGAGATGGTGAGCCCCTGCTCACGGGCCCGCGTGACGAACGTGCCCGGCGAGAACGACGGATCGATGAGGACGCCGACGCCGGCCTCGCGGTCCCCCAGGAGGTAGCCAAAGTTGCGATCGCCGCCCGATCGGATCTGCTCGAACACCAGCTGCATCGGAGGAAGGATAGCGGAGCAACGGCCGGGTGGGCCAGATGGGCCTAGCGGGCCGGGTGGGCAAGGTCGGGATAACTGCGAACCCGCTCGCAGGCCACGTTGCACGAATCGCGTGATTCAGACCCGTGACGCCGGTTTCCCCAGTCACCCGTGAGGCGCGGCGCTTGCACCGGGATCCTGTCGTGTCGCAGGACGTTAAGCGGTTTGTGTACGTAATCCACAGTCTGACCAACCCCGATCGTCTCTACGTCGAGGCGGCGGCCAACGTGTCGATGCGGATCGCGGCGCACAACGCGGGTCATTCGCCGCTGACGGTTGCGCATCGCCCCTGGAAACTCGTGGCGGTCGTGCAGTTCGGGAACGAAGGCACGGCGCACCGCTTCGAGAAGTTCCTCAAGTCGAGCGCCGGCCGTGCCTTCGTCAAGCACCACTTCGTCTAGTACGTCACCCGCACTCGATACCGCAGCGTGACGCTCCCGTCGGCCACGACGGGAACGTTGAACTGCGCGGCCCAGGCGTCGGTCTTGGTGTAGGGAAGGGTGGAGCTGATCATGCGCCACGTGCCGCCGATCGGCTCGTTCACCTCCACCGTCACCGGTGCCGTCTTGTGGTTGCGCAGCGTCACTTCAAACTCCATTTCGTACACGTTCGCCGCGATCTTCTGGAAGTCGGTCTGCTTGCGCTCGGCCACGACGTCGAACGCGGTGCCGATCTTCAGATTGAGCGTCTCGTCCTTCGGCGTGTGGTCGATGCGATCCTCGCCGACGAACTGCGTGCCGCCCCGCGAGTCGGCCTGATACACGCGCACGACGCCGGCCGGCATCGGCACGCCCAGCCCGGCTTTGGCGTCGTTGGTGAACTGGTAGAACACCTGCACGTCGTCCTTGAGCGGCGACCCGGGATGCTGGGCGTTGCGGTAGTAGAACGCCTGGCCGTCGACCACGTAGCGCTTGCGCACGGGGAAACCGGTGGCGCCGAGCATGCTCACCTGCTTGGTCTGGCTGTTGTTGATCGACGTCTTCCGCCCCAGCGTGTAGAGGTGGTAGTCCGAGAACGACTCCTGCGCCATCGCCGGCGCGGCGTCCATCTCGCGACGCTCGAGCGCGAGATCGGCCATCTTGCCGAGCACCTGCCGCACCCGATTCACGTTGCCGGCCACGAGCTGCAGCGAGGCATTCCGGAACTGCGTGCCGCTCGCATTGGTGACCGTCACCCAGCCGTCGAGATCCGCGGCCGCGTCGTCGCGCGCCACGGTCAGCACGTAGTCCGCGTTCCACGACAGACGGGTGGCCAGGTACGCCGCCTCGACGCGGTGGCGCGTTGCGCCCTGGTTCGAGAGCGACCAGATCAGGGTCGGCCTCGCAAACAGGTTGCCCGGCAACTCCGGGAAGCGGATGTGATCAGCCTGAAGGCCGGTGACGATCTCTCCGTTGATCTGCCACACCGGCGCGGAGTTGTAGCTGAGGAGACGCGCGGTGACTTCCTCTTCGCGCGTGGTGCCGCCGTCGACCCGGTTGCGGACCAGCGTGACGTCGCGGCCGACATACTTGCGCAGGAGCTTGTCCGGCTCGAGCAGGTCGTACTCGTAGTTCTGCTCCAGTACGTTCACCCGCGAGGGCTCGCTCAGCGAGCGGAAGTGGACGGTGGCCGGATTGACCGTGGCCGCGATGTCCATGAATTTCAGGTCGAAGGTGCCGCGTGGCAGCTCCAGCGATCGCACGTCGCGCACGAGCGCGAGATCCGAGTTGTAGACCGTGAGCGAGAGCTCGCTCTGGTCGTCGAGCGTCGACGTGTCCTGGCCGCCGGCGGCCGCGGGGGCTGCCGCAAGGGCGCGTGACGCGTGATGCTGGGCAGTGCCGACCGCGAGCGCGAGCACTGGCGCGGCCAGCCAGATCCGGGCATTCATGGGCATCTCCTTGCGCGCCCCGCTGATCGCGGGTCGCGCGCAGTGTCTGGCAAACCGGCTTCACGCCGGTTCGCTATTTGGGCTGCAACAGCAGCCTCTGGAGGTAGAACGGAGAGGCTGCCGGTTCTTGCAGGACGGGTGAGACAGGTGGGACAGGTGAGACAGGTGAGACAGGTGGGTAAAGCTCTCCCTACCCGTCCTACCCGTCCCACCCGTCCTAGGGTGCGGGCGACCAGTTCACGCCCGCATCAGTGGTGCGGAAGCGGCGGCCGTCGGCGGCGGTGACGGTGGCGGTGCGCGCGTCGGTGGCGGCCACGGCGACGAGATCGACCGCTGCCGGCGCGGAGAGCCGCACGAAGCGCACGCCATCGGTGCTCACGAGCACGATGCCGCCGCGCCCGACGAACCAGCACACCGTGCCCGCCGGTGCGGAGCCGGCGGCAATGACGTCGGCCGCAACCGGCAGTGTCGCCGTGGTGAATGGCGCATTGTCGCGAGGCGCGAACTCGATCGCGCCGCCCGTGCGTTGCCAGCGCGCGCCGGTCGGTGCAGCGATGACCAGGGCGCTCGACGTTCGCAAGGCCGCGGCGCCGGCAAGAGTCCCGCGCAGGCTTTGCTGTCTGGTGGTCGCGGCGTTTTCACGTTCGTCGGCCCGGGCCGGCGACTGACCGGTCACCGTCAGCGTCTCCTGCAACTTGGATGGCTCCGGTGCGGCAGGTGGCGGCGGTGGTGTCGTCGGTGGCGCCGGCGCCGGCGCTGTTGCGGCCGGCGGCTGTGGCAGTGCCGCCGCGTCGGCAAAACGCTCGCGCCGTTCGAGCGAGGGTGCCGGCTGCGCGTCCGCCTCCTTCTTCTGGAGCGTGGGCGCTTCCGGCGCTGTTCGGCGCGCAGCCTTGGCCTCGGGTTCGGCCGTGGGGCGGGGCGCCGTTTCGGCGTTCCGTGCGGCATCGGGTGCGAACTCGGGTGCGACCTCGGGTGCCGGCTCCGGCTCCGCCGGTCCGCGATCGACGCTGGACTGGAGCTGGTCGGCAGGCGTGGACACGGCCCGCTGCTGCGGGACCGCCACCCAGATGACCAGCGCGGCAGCCGCGGCCACGGTGGCAGGCACCAGCCATCCGGCGCGCAGGCGGCGCCACCAGGCGACCCCTCCGCCGCTTGCGGTCTCCTCCGCAGGCGAAATCCTCGCCAGCGTGGCCAGCATCGCCTGGCAGTCGAAGCAGTCGGCGAGATGGGCTTCCGCCGCGCGCCGCGCGGGCGCGTCGAGCCGGTGCTCGATCCACGCGGCGGCGACCTCCGCATCCAGGTGGGGACCCGAGACAGCTCCGCCCCCGGCGGCGAAGGCCCGCCGCAGTTCCTGGTCAAAGGCGTCGTTCCGGCGCGGTTCGTCCACCTGGGCTCTCTCTACGTTGAACGGCCGGTCTCGGGATTCTTGCCGCCCGCCGGCTCGAGCAGGTCGGTCAGGTCCAAGGGGCCGGGGTCGGCGGCCACGGCGGCAAAGCACTCGGCGATTGCCGCGTCGTTCAGCCCCTGATCGCGCAGCTGCTGTTCGACATCGGCGCGCACGGTTTTCCTGGCCTTCGCGAGCTGCCGGGAGACGGTGGCTTCGTGCTCGCCGAGGGCGCGCCCAATCTGCGCGAGCGTGAGCTCCTGGGCATAGTAGCAGGCAAGCCGCAGCCGCTCGCGTGGCGCCAGACGCTGCACGGCGCTGGCGAGCGCCGTGCGCAGCAGGACGACGAACCGCCCGTGGTCGGCCGATCGCGGAGCGGCGGCGGGCGCCGTGGCGGGTGGCTCCTCGTCGGGCAGCGGCACGAGACGGCGTGACGCCCGCGCGCGGTCCACGCTGCGCTGCGCCAGCACCGCGCGCAGCCACGTCGCCAGGCTGCTGCGCCCATGGAAGTACTCGAAGTGCGAGCGACGGGTGCCATCGCGTTCGGTGAGCCCGAAGAGTTCCGCGTACAGCGCGTCGGCAAGGTCGCGAGCGCCGCCCGAGGCGTCGATCGCCGACGCCGCGCGATAGAGGATGGGCCGGTACTCGCGGATGAAGTGCTCCCACGCGCCCTCGTGCCCGTCCGCGCACGCGCACGCCAGGGCCAGCTCCTCCAGGCGCAGCGAGGAGAGATGCCGCTCGAGCTGGGATGGATCAGTCGGATCGCCGCCGAAGGCGTGGTGCACGCCGCGTTCGAGGGTGCGCGTGAACGTGTCGCGCGACACGCCCCACTGTTCCGCGCGGGCGACACGATGCAGCCGCTCAGCGGTCGCCGTGTCGAGACGCCATGGCGCCATCTCGGCCATTATCCGCCTTCATGCTGGTCCGCTGTTTGAATACTCCAGGTCCGAAAGCCCCCCCCGGCTGAACAGGAGACGAGCACATGAAGAAGCGACTGAGTATGACGATCGCCGCGCTGGCTCTGGCGATCGCGCCTTCTGCAGCGTGGGCGGACGGCTATTTCGTTCCGTTCATCGGTCCCAACTTCGGCGGGAACGTCGGGCGTCCCCTGAGCGAGACAGTCGACGAGCGCAACCGCATGTCCTGGGGCTTTGGTGTCGGCGGCATGGCCGGCGGCATCTTTGGCGCCGAGTTCGACTTCGGTTACACGCACAACTTCTACGCCAGCGACGGAGCGGTGGTCACGAAGAGCAACCTCATCACCGCCATGCCGTCACTCGTCATCGGCATTCCGGTCGGCGGCCAGCACGGCGCTGGCATCCGTCCGTACGTGCAGGCCGGTGCAGGGCTGTTGAGGCGCGACCTCGACTTCCAGACCGTGGATTCGATTTCGCGCAACGACTTCGGGTACACCCTCGGCGGCGGCGTCATGGGCTATTTCACCGACCACGTAGGGCTGCGCGGCGACCTCCGCTACTTCCGCAATTTCAAGGTAGACGACGTCGACCTGACCGGCGTGGACTTCGAGAGGGGCACGTTCAGCTTCGGACGGGCATCGATCGGCCTGCTGTTCCGCTTCTAGGCTCGGCCCGCTTCGCGGGCCTCGCTCCTCCAGCCTTTAGCCTTTTGCCTCTGGTCTTCGAGGCAAGAGAGCTAAAGGCCTCTCAAGATTGGCCGCTTTGGGCCGATTCGTCCATTCGTGCTGCTCTGGCTGGCGCTCGTCGTGCTGGCGGGAATGCTCGGACTCGCCGGCGGGCTCGTCCTGTCGCGCCGGCGTCTGCCCGGCGCGGCGGCGAGCGCCGATCCAGCCGCCTTTCTCTCGTCCAACCGTGCCGTGCTCGACGTGGCGGAGGGCGCGGCCAAGTTCGGCATCTGGGAACACGACCTCCAGAGCCACTGGGTGATGCTGTCGGCGGGCGCCGCGCGGTTGAGCGGCCTGGCGCCCGAGGCGGCGCGCGTGCGCCCCGAGCGGCTGCACGAACGCGTTCACCCCGACGACGTGGCGCGCGCCAACGCCGAGTACGAAAGGGCGGTGGCCGGCAGCGACACGTATCAGATGGAATTCCGCGTCCAGACCGCGGAAGGGCACTACGAGTGGCGCCGCGTCTGCGGCCGTCTGCAGCGGGAAGACGGGCGGATCGTCCGAGTCATCGGCGCGTTCCTCGACATCCACCAGGAGCGGCGCCTGCTCGATCAGCTGCGCGAGAACGCGGATCGCATGGCGCTGGCCGAGGACGTCGCCGGCTTTGGCGTGTGGCACCTCGATTTGCGCAGCAACACGATGTCGCTCTCGCCCGGCGCGGCGTTTCTGTCGGGGTTCCCGCGCGAACGTCTCGACATCGAACGCCAGTTGCTGTTCGCGCGCATTCACGCGGACGACCGCGACGAGCCGATGGAAGCCACCCGGCGCGCCATCGAGGAGCAGGCCATCTACAAGGCCGACTTCCGGATGCTGAAGCCGGACGGCGGCGTCCGCTGGGTGCGAAGCCAGGGGCGCGTCGATCGGGAGCACGGTGAGCCGGTGAGAATCACCGGCGCCATCATCGACCTGACGCGGGAGCGCGAGTTCGCCAGCGAGCTGCGCACGGCCGCCGAGCGCATGTCGCTGGCGGAGGAAACCGCGGGATTCGGCGTGTGGCAGGTCGATCTGCACACGCAGACGGTGACCATCTCCGACGGGCTTCGGCGGATGAACGGCCTGCCCGAGACCGGCTCTCCCACGTTCACCCTCGACGCCTTCAACGCCGCGGCGCACGATCGCGAGCACATCGAGGCGGTGATGGCCGCCGGCGACGAGGCCTTCCGCACCGGCGAGGCCTTCAACATCGAAGTCCGGCTGCGCCGGGCCGACGGCCAGGTGCGCTGGCAGCGCATCCAGGGCCGTCCCCGCTACCGGAACGGGCAGCCGTGGCGGCTCGTCGGCGCCACGCTCGACATCACGCAAGAGATCGAGATGCGTTCGTCGCTCGAGGCGGCGCGCGCGAACGCCGAGGCGGCGGCGCGGGCCAAGAGCGACTTCCTGGCCAACATGAGCCACGAGATCCGCACGCCGATGAACGGCGTGATCGGGATGACCGGGCTCCTGCTCGAGACCGCGCTCACCGACGAGCAGCGCGACTACGCCGAGACGGTGCGCAGCTCGAGCGACGCGCTGCTCACGCTCATCAACGACATTCTGGACTTCTCGAAGATCGAAGCGGGCAAGCTGACGATCGACCGTTCGCCGTTCGACCTGCGCCGCGTGGTCGAGGAAGTGGCCGAACTGCTGGCGCAGCAGGCCGACGGCAAGGGCATCGACCTCATCGTGCATTACGCCGCGGATGCGCCCACGCGCTTCGAGGGCGATGCCGACCGCCTGCGCCAGGTGCTGATGAACCTGGTCGGCAACGCGGTGAAGTTCACGAGCGACGGGCATGTCCTGATCTCGGTGGAGGTGGCCGGGGACGACGCGGCTGCTCCGCGGGTGCGAGTGGCCGTGAGCGACACCGGCATCGGCATTCCCGAAGGCAAGCTGGAAGGTTTGTTCGAAAAGTTCACGCAGGCCGACACGTCCACGACGCGGCGGTACGGCGGCACCGGTCTCGGCCTGGCCATCTCCAAGAGCCTCGTCGAGATGATGGGCGGATGCATCGAGGCGGAAAGCCGCGAAGGCGAAGGCTCCACGTTTGCGGTGGTCGTGCCGCTGCCGCTCGGCGATCAGCCCGACGAGCCGCCGATGGAGCTTGACGTCCTCCGCGGCCGGTCGGCACTGATCGTGGACGACACCGACGTCAACCGGCGCGTGCTGTTCGAGCAGGTGAGCGCGTGGGGCATGCGGGCCAACACCGTCGCGTCCGGGGCCGACGCGCTGCAGGCGCTGCGCGAGGCGTCTGAGACGCCGGCGCCCTACGACGTGGTGATTGCCGACTACCAGATGCCGGGTCTCGACGGCGCCGACCTGGCTGCCGCCGTGCGCGGCGACGAGCGGCTGCGCGACACCGTCTACGTGATGCTCACCTCGGTGGGGCACGCGCGGGAGATCGAGGGCGTCCGGCGGGGACACGTGGATGCCTGCCTCGTGAAGCCGGTACGCTACGAGCGGCTGATGCACGCGCTCGCTACGGCGTGGGCCAAGCGCCACGCGAACAGCGCGGACACGGCCACCGCCGCCGTCGCCGCCGCCGCGCCGGGCGGGGCGGTGCAAGGCGAGTTTGCGGGCGCCAACGCCCGCGTCCTGGTGGTCGAGGACAACGCCGTGAACCAGAGAGTGGCGTTGCGTCAGCTCGCGCGGCTGGGCGTGCAGGCAGAACTGGCTGCCAACGGCCGCGAGGCGGTGGATCTGCTGGAGCGGGTGCCGTACGACCTGGTCCTGATGGACTGCCAGATGCCCGGCATGAACGGTTACGAAGCCACTGCGGCGATCCGGCGCAGCAACGGCCCCAACCAGTCGGTGCCGATCGTGGCGATGACGGCCGACGTCGTGACCTCCGGGCGGCAGCGGTCGCTCGACGCGGGCATGAGCGACTACGTCCCCAAGCCGATCGAACTGGACGATCTGGCGCGGACCCTGCGCACGTGGCTCCGCGCGCCTGTCCGCCGTAGCCCTGGCGAAGGCGGAGCGCCGGTGAAGGACCGCGAAGCCTCACGCACTGTCCTGCACTGACGGCGCGCGCCTGCAGCTCAAGGTTCGCTGCCCGGCCGTCGATTTCTGAAGACGATGACCCCTCTCACCGGGCTGCTCGCCGCGCTTGCGATGGTGGCGATGGCCGGCTGGAGCCTGACCGCGCGGCGCCTTCGAGAGGCGCGCGGTGGCGCGCGGCCGGCCCCGCCGTCGTCCTCCGCCGACGGCCGCCCCGTACAGGCGCTCGCCGAGGAATCGGCACGGTTCGGTGTGTGGGAGTTCGATCCCGCGTCGAGCACGGTGCACCTGTCGGCGGGCGCGGCCCGGCTGAGCGGGTTCCCTCCGGCGGCCATGTCGATTCACCTGGACGAGCTCGGACGCATGGTCCACCCGGACGATCTGGGGCCCTCGCGCCGCGTGTTCGAGGCCGCGCTTCGCGACGGCGGCGACTATCAGGTCGAGTACCGCACGCGCTATCCCGACGGGTCGTACCGCTGGCGGCGGCAGCAGAATCGGGTCTCGAAGGGCGAGGGCGGCCGCGTGCTGGTCGCCGGCGCGATCATCGACATCCACGACGAACGCGAACGCATGCAGGCGCTGGCGGACACGGCGGCGCGGCTCGCGCTGGCCGAGGAGTCGGCGGGGTTCGGCGTGTGGGAGTTCGAGCCGGCCACCGGCCAGGTGCATCTGTCGGCCGGGGCCGCGCGCCTCAACGGCTTCCCCGCGGTCGCGGTCTCGAAAACGAGACTGGAGCTCGGCGCGATCGTGCATCCCGACGATCAGCCCGAGGCGGCGAGGCTCTTCGACGAGGCTTTGAGCAAGGGCGCGGAGTGTCAGATGGACTTCCGAGTCCGCTACCCCGACGGCGCCTACTACTGGCGGCGGCTTCAGAGTCAGGCCAAGCGCGTGGGCGACCGGCTGGTTCTGGTGGTGGGCGCCGTCGTCGACATCCACGACGAGAAGCGGCGCGTGCAGGACCTGGCGGAGACGGCGGCGCGTCTCGCGCTGGCCGAGGAGGCCGGCGGCGTTGGTCTCTGGGACATCGACATGGACGCGGGCACCGTCACCTACTCGGCGGGCGCCGCGGCGCTGCGCGGGTTGCCGCCCGTGCAGATCACGATGCCGACGCCAGCAGTGGACCACATGGTCCATGCCGACGATCGACCGCGCTTCGAGGCGGCGCGTCAGCTCGCGCGGGCGGGGGAGCCGTTCCGCTGCGATTACCGGCTGGTGTGGCCCGACGGCTCCGCGCACTGGGTGCGCAGCCACGCCCGCCCCGTGAAGGTCAACGGCCGCATCGTGCGGATGACCGGGTCGAGCGTGGACATCGATCGCGAGCGGCGGATGCTCGAGGAGCTGCGGGTGTACGCCGCCCGCATGCAGCAGGCCGAGCAGGTGGCCGGCCTCGGCGTGACGGACCTCGACCTCTCGACGGGGCGCATCGAGTTCTCCGAAGGGTGGGCGGTCCTCCATGGCCTCGAGCCTTCGGCCCGCTCCCTGACGGGGCCCGAGATGGACCGGCTGATCCATCCTGACGACCTGACGCGCGTCCACGCGATGATCGGTCAGCTCAAGGCCGAGGGGCGCGGGATGCTCGAGTTCCGCATCGTGCGCCCGGATGGCAGCGTCCGCTGGCACAAGGCGTCGGCGCAGCGGGTGCCGAACGACGCCACGGGCGACCCGGCGGCGAACCGATTCGTCGGCACCGTGCTCGACATCACCCGGGAGCGCGAGATGCTCGATCGCCTGCGGCACAGCGTCGAGCACATGCGCGTGGCCGAGGACATCGGCCGCTTCGGGCTGTGGGAAGTGGACATCCGCGACCGCGAGGTCCGCATGTCCGAAGGCATGCGGCGCCTGAGCCGCCTGCCCGAGAGCACGCCGCTCACGGTGTCGCTGGACGCCTTCTACTCGCTGCTCCAGCCGCAGGATCGCGCCGAGATGATCGAGTCGCACCGCCGCGCCTTCGAGCTCGGCGAACACGTCAGCTACGATCGCCAGTGGGTGCTGCAGGACGGCTCCGTGCGCTGGCACCGCTCGTACGGGCGGCCGGAACACAAGGACGGCAAGCCGTGGCGCATTCTCGGCGCGTCGATGGACGTCACCGAGCGCAAGGAGCTCGAGTTGTCGCTCGAGGCCGCGCGCGTCAGGGCCGAGGCCGCTACGGTGGCCAAGAGCGAATTCCTCGCGAACATGAGCCACGAGATCCGCACGCCGATGAACGGCGTGCTGGGCATGACCTCGCTGCTCCTCGAGACGGACCTCTCGGCCGAGCAGCGCGAATACGCCGAGACGCTCAAGGGGTCGGGCGAGTCGCTGCTCGGGCTGATCGACGACGTACTGGATTTCTCCAAGATTGAAGCGGGACGAATCGCGATTGAATCGGCCGAGTTCGACCTGTGCCGGACCCTCGAAAGCGTCGCGGAGATGGTCTCGCCGCGGGCGGAGCAGAGCGGCATCGAGCTGCTGGTCCGCTATCCGGCGGGCGCGCCGCGGCGATTTGTCGGCGACCAGGCGCGCATGAAGCAGGTCGTGGCGAACCTGGCGAGCAACGCCGTCAAGTTCACTCCGCGCGGTCACGTCCTGCTCTCGGTGGAGTGCGCCGCGCGTACCGCGTCGGTGGCCGACGTGCGGGTGACGGTCAGCGACACTGGCATCGGCGTGCCGGCGTCGAAGCTCGCGCTGCTGTTCCAGAAGTTCTCGCAGGCCGACACGTCCACCACGCGCGAGTACGGCGGCACCGGGCTGGGTCTGGCCATCTCCAAGAGCCTCATCGAGCTGATGGGCGGCACGATCGGGGTGACCAGCGTGGAAGGGCAAGGGTCGTCGTTCTGGTTCTCGCTGCCGATGCCGATCGGGAGCCGGTCCGAGGTGCCCGACGCGGGAACGCTGCCGTCGGGATGCCGCGTGCTCATCTTCGGCGGTTCGAAGGCCGCGCGCACGTTGATGAGCGATCAGCTCGCGGCGTGGGCGCTGCGCCCCGAAGCGTTCGTCTCACCCGAGGAGGCCGCCGATGCGGTCCGGATCGCGGCCGCGTCAGGCGATCCGTTCCAGATGCTGATTGCCGGCGTGGATGCCGTGGGCCGCGATGGTCGCCCGCTCGCCACGGTGATCGGCGACCGCTCGCCGTTGCCGCTGGCGCATGTCGCGGTGGCGCCCCTGCGGCACACGCGGCTCGACCTGGCGGGCGACGTACACATCTCGGCGTACCTGACCAAGCCGCTGAGCCCCACGCGCCTCTGGAACGCGGTCGTGACCGCGTGGGCGAGCCGGAGCGAATCGCTGGCGCGCCGGCCCGAGACCAAACCGGCGGCTGCAGCGGCGACCATGAACGGTGATCTCGCGTCGGCCCGGGACGCCTCGGCGCCCCACGTGCTGATTGCCGAGGACAACTTCCCGAACCAGAAGGTGGCGGTGCTGCTGCTCAAGAAGCTCGGCGTGCGGATGGATCTCGCCGAGAACGGATCGGTGGCGCTCGAGCAGATGATGGCGCGCCCCTACGATCTGGTCCTGATGGACTGTCACATGCCCGAGATGAACGGCTACGAAGCGGCCGCCGAGATCCGGCGGCGCGAGGGGCCGAACCGGCACGTGCCGATCGTGGCCGTCACGGCCGACGTGGCGTCGGGGTCGCGCGAGCGCGCGCTCGAGTCGGGCATGAACGACTTCATCGGCAAGCCGATTCACGTGAGCGAGCTCGAACGCGTGCTGCGCACCTGGATCCGCCCGGAACGCCAGTCGGCGGCCCTGGCAGACGAGCGCTAAAGCCATCAAGCTCAACGGCCTGGCCCGATCCGGGCCAGAGGGAGTCAGCCTCGTCCGTGCGCAGGAGCTGGCCCGATCAGCTACGATGGCAGGGTCGATGCCTCACGCCCTCATCGTGGACGACAGCGCGGCCACCCTCAGCGCGCTGGTCGAACTCGTCAGCGCCGAAGGATTCACCACCTCCGCGGCCCTGACGGTGGACCGCGCGAAGGTCGAACTGTCTCGCCAGTCTCCGGACATCGTGCTGGCCGATCTGAATCTGCCGGACGGTACCGGCATGCACCTGCTCGACGCCGTCGAGCGCAGCGGCGCGTCGCCGGCCGTGGTCTTCATCACCGGTCAGGCCAGCGTGGACACGGCCGTCGAGGCGCTGCGCCGCGGTGTCACCGATTACCTGACCAAGCCGCTCGACGTGAACCGGCTGCGCGAGATCCTGAGCGACGTGTCGCGCACGGGCCACATCGGCGAAGAGATCGTCGAGCTCAGGGCCAAGCAGAAAGGGACCGGCCGCTTCGGCGGCATCGTCGGCCGCTCCGAGCCGATCCTGAAGCTGGGGGAACTCCTCGGACGCATCGCGCCGAGCAGTGCCAGCGTGCTGGTGTCGGGGGAGAGCGGCTCGGGCAAGGAAGTGGTGGCGCGCACCATCCATGAATTGAGCCGCCGCCGCCATGGTCCATTCGTGCCGGTGAACTGCGGCGCGATCTCGCCGACGCTCATGGAGAGCGAGCTGTTCGGGCACGAGAAGGGGAGTTTCACCGGTGCCGAGCGCCGGCACAAGGGCTACTTCGAGCAGGCGACGCGCGGCACGCTGTTCCTCGACGAGATCACCGAGATGCCGGCGGAGCTGCAGGTCAAGCTGCTGCGCGTGCTCGAGACGAGCGCGTTCGTGCGCGTCGGCGGCGAGCAGTCGCTGTCGGTGGACGTGCGCATCGTTGCCGCGAGCAACCGCGACGTGAACGAAGCGCTCGAACAGGGCAAGCTGCGCGAGGACCTGTACTACCGCCTCAAGGTGTTCCAGCTGCATCTGCCGCCGCTGCGCGAGCGGCCCGAGGACATTCCGCTGCTGGCGCAGCACTTTCTCGACGAGCTCGAGCGCGTCGAGAAAGAGAAGAAGCGTCTTGGCGACGACGCGCTGGCGCTGATGCGCGGCTACCGGTGGCCGGGCAACGTCCGCGAGCTGAGGAACGTCGTGCAGTCGGGATACATCCTGGCGAGCGACGTCATCACCGCCGATTGCCTGCCGCCCGAACTGCGCGGGCGCGCCCCCGAGTCGCGACCGGCCACCGCCGTTGAGGGGGTGGTCACCGTCAAGCCGGGCACCACGATTGCCGAGGTCGAACGGATGCTGATCTTCGCGACCTTGCGGCAGTTCGGCGGCGACAAGACCCGCGCGGCCGAGGCCCTCGGCATCAGTCTCAAGACGCTCTACAACCGCCTGCACGCCTACGAAAAGGACGACGCGCCCGAGGCCGAGGGCGAGGACGAAGAAGAGCCCGGCCCGGCGCTCACCTAGGACGGGCCGCCTGAAGGCGGCCCCTACTGGCGCTTCAGCGCCTTCTTGATGTCCACGGCGAAGGCAGGTTGATCCACGGTGCCCGAGACCCGGATCGGCAGCAGCGTGCCGGCGCCGTCGCGGCGGAACAGCGGGTCGATGGGGCGCAGCAGAATCGACTTGAATCCCGTGACGGTGCGTGAGACCGGCGCATCGAGCCGCAGGGCCCCGATGAAATCGAGCCCCTGGCCGCGCAGTGTGTAGCGGCCGTCGAGATCGACGCGCGCGCCCCTGACGCTGAACCGCAGCCCCGGCAGGTGCAGCACGCCGTCGTTCAAGGTGAACGCGCCGCCGAACGCCGAGATGACGTTCGACACGTCCTGGTTTTCCGGCTCGCCGCGGCCGCGCCGGCTCAGCTCGTCGATCTTGTTCTGTGCGGTGTCGTTCGCGAAGCGCCCACCACGGATGGCAAACCGTCCCCGCAGCCGCAGCCGCTGCGGCACGTCCTCGTCGCCGGGCGGCAGCTCGAAGCCGGTATCGATATCGAGGCGCCCCTGCATCGGCGGCTCGACGGACTTCACCGACAGACGCAGCAGATCCTCGAAGCGCGCGTCTTTCATGCTCACGGTCAACGTGACGGTGCGCCCTTTGGCGCCCGGCGTCGACGCCACGGAGCCGTGAGCGCGAATGCGCGACTGGCCGAGCGTCGCATCGACGTCGTCGAGCAGCACGTCGCCGCGCGTGCCGTCGACCGTTGCCTTGAAGGCCGTTCGCAGCGGCATGGGCTGGTTGGCGAGATCGAGCGTGAAGTCGCGGCTCGTGGTTGTCCCTTCGACCGCGATGCGCTCGAGCACGCCGTCGAACTTGCCGCTCGACGTCAGGTGGCCGCCGAGCCCCTTGATGGCGTCGAGCTCGCCGTCGTGGAAGAGATACACGCCCTGCACGGGGGTCGTGCGCGGCGTGGACGTCTGCCACGGTCCGAACCGGCCTTCGGTCTGAATCAGCGCGCGTGGCCGCGGGTTGATCAGCCGCGCGGCAAATACCGTGGACCGATCGAAGCGGAAGTCCGTGAGCGTCACGGTCTGAAGGCCGAACTCCAGCGGAAGTTTCTGGGGGTCGTCTGGAAGGATGACCAGGCGGCCGTTGCGGACGTTCACCTCGCCGACGCGGACGTCGCGCAGCTGTCCGCGCAACTTGGTGGGCTGGCCACGACCGCGGGTGACGAAAATCTGGAGGCCGTCGATGTCGACGCGGTCGAAGCGGCGGCGGAACAGCTCGATTGGCGTTCCCGACACCTCGAACTTCGCGATCTCGAGCATCGGCGCCGCGCCGTCGGCGCGCGTGATGTGGAGGTTGGCGCCCGAGACCGCGACGCGCGGAAACAGCGTCATCGACAGCGATTCCACCTGCACGTGCCCGTCGAAGCGCGCTTCGAGCATCGCCGCGGCCTCGTGCGCCACGCGGCGCGAGGCCCACTCGCTGTTCAGGACTGCCAGCGCGCCGCCGGTTGCGAGCGCCAGCGCGATCGGTATGCCGACTACGACGCCGATGACGACGCGACGCGCACGCATACCCATTGCTGATTTCTCCGCGGTCCCGTTGCCTGTTTCCGGCACCGGGCCGCCTGCTACGGCTTGCGACTGCTGGCGACGATGATAACCACGCCCGCGACGGCTGCGAGGCCACCGACGATCGGCGGCACCGGCAGGTGCTTTTCGCGGTCGGCGGTCACTTCAATCGGTCCAATGTCCACCACTTTCTCGGTCTTCGTGTAGGTGATGACCGGCCACGCCAGCCCCGCCAGGCCCGCTATCAACAAGATCACGCCGAGCAGCACTGTTCCACGCATCGATCCCACCTCCGGCTGTGATCGAGCACGTTCCGTGCCCGCGTACGCGCCGCTGGAGGGGCCCTGCAAGGTCCGCCGTGTAATGCGGCGTGTGATGAGCCTGTAAGCCTTACAGCTGTGCGCGGCACGGACGAGGTTGAGACAGGGGCCGCGTGGCGTCGATGCGTGAGCCCTGGCGGTTGGTACGCAGAATGCTCCAACGAACCTCCAAGAAGTTGGCCGAGGCGAGGCCTCGGCTGCAAGCGAACCTGGGAGGTTTTGAATGGATTCCAACATCCTCAAGGGCAAGTGGCTTCAGCTCAAGGGCAGTATTCGAGAGAAGTGGGGTCAGCTCACCGACGATGACGTGGACAAGGTGAGCGGCAGTGCCGAGCGGCTCGTGGGTCTGATCCAGGAGCGGTACGGCTACGCGAAGCAGCAGGCCGAGGCCGAAGTGGATTCGTTCCTCGCGCGCTACGCCGCGCCGACCCGCTGACGCGAAATCAGGTTCAGGGAGAAACGCACATGCTGTGGACGATCTTCATGGTGTTGCTGGTGTTGTGGCTGCTGGGCGTCGTGAGCTCGTACACGCTGGGCGGCTTCATCCACATCCTGCTGGTGCTCGCCATCGTCACGGTGCTCATCCAGCTGATTCAGGGACGACGGGCTGTCTGACCTAGGACAGGTGGGACGGGTAGGACTGGCCCGTCTCACCTGTCCTTCTTACGCTTTCGCGTCGAACCTCGCGATCGCGTCTTCGTCTTCAATCCGCTCGCGGAAGCCGTTGGTCCGTCCCGCGAACAGTTCGCGAATGCCCGCTCGCACGCCCGCGCTGACTCGCGCGGCCTGCTTCACTCCGCCTTCAACCACGTCGAACGCGAGGCGGACGCCGCGCGTGGCGCGCTCCACTTCGCTCCCGGCCAGATGCAGGGCGCCCTGCGCGATCCGGGTGGCGCGCTCGACCTCCAGGCCGACGCGATCCATACGGTCGGCGACCTTGCGGAAGTCGTCCACGAGGTGCGTCGCCTTGGCTGAGAACTCGGGCATATGGGTGGTTTCGAAACGCGTCAGCGCCTTGGTGACGGTGTCCTGTACGTCCGAGATGCGCTTGGCCGCCCACAAGGCGCCGAAGAAGAGCATCAGAAACTGAGCCGCAGACGCCGCGGCAATGACGGCGAGGATCCAGTTCGTCGTTTCGAGACTTGGCATATCGGGCGCTCCTTCCGCGCAGTCGTACTCTCGAGCATCAGTCGAGCAACCGCTGTGCCACGTCGCAGCGCATTGCCCCCCACGCGCCGCGACATTCTTACAACACTCAGTGATGCGAGGATGCACCGAACACTGGCGCGAGAGGGCCGCAACTGGCGCAAAGACGCACGGCTCCAGAGCGCGGCCGCGCTGGCACGCATCCTGCTCCCTGAGGCGGCGAACTCTAGATGCGCCGGGAGGGACAGGTTATGGACGATCTCAATCGACGGACGTACGAGCTGGGCAGCGGTGGAGGCTCGGGCGCCTTGCTGTTCATCGCAGGCGCGGTGGTGGGTGCCGCGGCGGCGCTCATTCTGGCCCCCGCGACGGGACGCGACACGCGCGACTACCTCAACCGCCGTGGCAAGGAGCTCGCCGACGACGTGGCGAACCGGGGCAAGAAGCTGTGGGACGAGCACGGCGATCGCATCACCGGTGCGGTGCGCCGCGGCTACGAGCAGGCCAAGGGCGCCGCGACGGACGCCGTCAACGGCGCCACGGACACCTCGCACTCGATGTAGAGCTGGGGGGCTCGGCCGCCGTACCGCGGCGGCGAGCCCGCCCGTCTTCGCTCTGCGCGGTGTCGGCGGAGCGTGCTAGCCTTCAGGCTCAGCCGTGATACGCGTGTGTCCTTCGTGCGACCAGAAGAATCGCGTGGCCGCCGCGCACCTGGGCAAGGTCAGGTGCGGCTCCTGCAAAACCATGCTCGGTCCGGTCTCCGAGCCGATCGACGCTGATTCCGACGTCTTCGCCGACGTTCTGGAGTCGTCGCCGCTGCCCGTGCTCGTGGACTTCTGGGCAGAGTGGTGTGGTCCCTGCCGGATGGCCGCGCCCGAAGTGAAGAAGGTGGCCGCCGGCCTGGCGGGCCGCGCCCTCGTCCTCAAGGTCGATACGGAACGCCACCCCGAACTCGCCGCGCGGTTCAACGTGCAGGGCATTCCCAACTTCGTCGTGCTGCGCGGCGGGCGTCTGGTCTTTCAGCACGCCGGCCTGGCGCCTGCCCACGAGATGCAGCGCTGGCTCGAAAACGCGGGAGCGTAGGCGCGGTCCGTTAGCCACGGGTCTTCAGACCCGCGCACTGTAATATTCCAGGCGTGAAGAGACTCATGTGGGCCGCGGTCACGGCCGGGATCGTGGCCACGGGGGCCGGCGCCGCAGCGCAGCGCGGGCAGCCCCAGCCGCTGCCCCCGCCCATGATCAAGGAAGGCGTCACCCAGAAGATCGCCGAGCACGTCTACGTCATTCCCGACTTCGACGTCGTGCTCGTGCCCAACGTCACGATCGTCGTCGGCACGCGCGGCACCCTCGTCGTGGACACCGGCATGGGCGCGAAGAACGGCCAGGCCGTGATGCGGGAAGTGGACAAGGTGAGCCGAGCAAGAGGGAGCAGCGTGCCCGAGCTCTACCTGGTGGCTACCCACATTCATCCCGAACACGACCTCGGCGCCGGCGGCTTTCCCCCGCGGACGAAGATGCTGCGGTCGAAGCAGCAGGAGGCCGACATCCAGGAGACCGGGCTCTCCACGGCCAAGGTCTTCGCCAACTTCTCACCCGTGATCGGCGAGCTGCTGCAGGGCGCCGAATTCCGGAAAGCTGACATCAGCTTCGAGCGCGAGCAGGTCGTGGACCTCGGTGGAGTTCGCGCCCGGGTGATGGCCATGGGCGCCAACCACACGAAGAGCGACATGGCCGTGTTCGTCGAGGGCGATCGCGTGCTGGTGGCCGGCGACCTGGTGATGATGGGTCTGCCGCAGTTCACGGCCCCGTCGGCGCGGATCGCCACCTGGCTGGGCAGCCTCGACGCGTTCGACGCGCTGAAGCCGGTGCGCATCGTGCCCAGCCACGGCGCGATGGGCGACGCCTCGATGATTGCGACCTACCGGTCGTTCCTCACGACGGTGCGCGCCCGCGCCGCGGCGCTGAAGCAGGACGGCAAGACGGTCGACGAGACCGTTCGCACGCTGCAGGACGAACTGCAGGCGCGCTTCAATCGCTCGCAGATGGCCAGCGCGGTGCGGGCCGCCTACAACGAGGCACAATAGCGCATGTACGATTTCGTGCTGCTCGCTCACTCGTGGCTTCGCTGGCTGGTGCTGCTGGCGGCCCTGGCCGCCTTGGCGCGCGCGGTCAGCGGCGTGAGCACCCGTCGCCCCTGGACGCCGGTGGACGATCGCGCCGGGCTGTGGCTGACGGGCGCGCTCGATCTGCAGCTGCTGCTCGGCCTCGTCCTGTACATCTTCCTGAGCCCGGTTACGAAGTCGGCGTTTGTCGACATGGCGGCGGCCATGCAGGCCGCGCCCATCCGCTTCTTCGCCGTGGAGCACCCGGTGGGGATGATCGTGGCGATCGCGCTCGCACACGTAGGCCGCGCGCGGATCCGCAAGGCCGGCGATTCGGAGTCGCGGCACAAGCGGGCCCTCGTGTTCTTCGGGCTGTCGCTGCTCGTGATGCTGCTGTCGATCCCGTGGCCGATCGGCCCGGGAGCGCGGTCGCTCTTC
>Ga0207648_10000732_pt1 | contig 36782 bp, 34 predicted proteins | sample KBSMisM32_FD_184310 | JGI IMG/M metagenome (GOLD analysis project Ga0207648, IMG submission 184310) | Miscanthus rhizosphere microbial communities from Kellogg Biological Station, Michigan, USA - KBS Miscanthus M3-2 (SPAdes) (version 2) | ecosystem: Host-associated > Plants > Roots >... | reverse complement strand
GATGGCGCCGACCCCGATGATGCCGGCGACGCCTGCCGCGACGCCGCTGTTGTCACCACCGGCCGCGCCAAACGCCCCCGCCACGGCGGCAAGCGAGAAAATCCCGCCGATGATCAGCCCCAGGACTGCATAGAGCACGGCGGCGTTCTTGGCGACCGAAAGGGGACCCACACGCTTCACGATCATCTCTGATCCTCCTATGACGCTGGTGCTGCCTCCACGGTATTAACGAGGGTGCCGATGCCTTCGTACGTACACGACGTCTTGTCACCGGGTTTCAGGTAGATCGGGGGCCGCCGCGCCGAGCCCACACCGGCCGGGCTGCCGGTCGCGATGACGTCGCCGGGCCGCAGCGTGAGGATGCTGGATCCGTAGGCGACGAGCTCGAACACGTCGTGAATCATCAGCGCGGTGGTGGCGTCCTGCATCACCTTGTCGTTGAGGACGAACTTCACCGGCAGCGAGCGCGGGTCGGCCACGAACTCCTTCGGCGTGATGAACGGCCCCATTGGCGCAAAGGTGTCGTGCGACTTGCCGATCAGCCAGTCGGTGCCGTAACGCTGATCGCCTCGGCTGCCGCGATCCGACACGTCCATCTCCATCGTGTACCCGAAGATGAAGTCGCCGGCGCGCGCCAGCGGTGCGTGGTTCGCCGGCCGGCCGATCACCACGCCCAGCTCGCACTCCCAGTCGATCTCCGTGCGCCCGCGCGGAATCAGGATCGACTCGCCCGACGCGATGACCGCCGCCGGCGCCTTGAGGAATGCATAGGGGTTCCAGCGCTGATCGTCTCTGCCGCGCTCCCAGATCCCGGCGGCGCTGGTCGTGCCCGGCGGCGCCGTGCCCGGCGCGTTCCCAGCCGGCGGGTCGCCGGGGCGCGCCCCGCGCGCGGCCATCTCCACCGCGTGCTCACGATAGTTCACCGCCACGTTCATCATCGTCAGCGGGTACATGATGGGCGGCATCACCTTCAGCGCCGAGAGGTCGATCACATACGCGGGACGCGTCGTGGCCGTGACGACCGCGTTGACGATTTCGGAGATGCGCTGACGCACTCCGTTGTCGTACCGCGCGATCAGATCCTTCATGTCGGTGGGCGCGGTGATGCGTTTGCCGGTGGACACCGCCGCATTGGCTACCTGGAGGTTGATCACCTGCGTATCGCGGATGACGATGCCGATGAACGTGGTGCCCTGCCGCTGAAAGGTCCCCAGCTTGTAGGGCGTCGGGGCCTGCGCCCCCACGAACACGCTGGCAAGCCCGCAGGCCGCCAGCACGGCGAGAATCGTGCGCCTCATGGTGACCTCCCTGCTGCCCGAGCCGAGAGCATACTCGAACCGAGCCGCTGCTCGAGCAGCGGGCGGGCGAGATCCCAGCGCATCGGTCCGTAGTACTGAGCCGGGCGTGCCGCGGATGCGTACTCGTAGCTCTGAACGTCGCGGCTGTCGTGGATCGGCGCCGTCGGCAGGATCTGGTGCGTGAACTCGTGAACAGCCGTCCGGCCGATGCCGCGCCCAATCGCGGCGACCAGTTCCTCCCGGCTGGCGCCATCAGGCGCCCACGCCATCGCACCGTTGGCGAGAAAGTTGAAACTGATGCTGCCGGAACCGCCGAACCCGGCGATGCCGCGCGACTGCCCCGCCACACCGACCGCACGTTTGAAGCGGAGGTCGAGCACTTCCTGCATCACGTGCAGTCTGTAGCGGGCGTCGTGACGGCCGGAAAGGGTGATGCGCAGCCCGCCGAACGCCTCGCGCACTTCCGCCCTCGCCACCGCCTCGATGGTCGCGACCTCGCCAGGCGTGAGCGCCTCACCGAGCCGGTTGGAGCTGAAGGTCACCTCGTCGAACCAGAGGCCGGCTTCGACGGATTCGGGCTGCGATCGCAGCTGGTAAAGGATGTATGCGGCCGCGCCGGCCACGAGACACGCGACGATCGCCGCCCGCGTGAGCATGGCGGAAGGATAGATCGACGGGCCGCCTGAAGGCGGCCCCTACGACGGAGCGTACGCTTCAACCCCGCCGATGAACGTGCGGACCACGCGCAGGTGGCGGTCGAGCACCGTCAGGTCCGCCACCGCCCCCTCGGCAATCACCCCGTGGCCCGCCAGGCCGAGCGCGCGCGCCGGGTTCGTGGCACACATCAGCGCGGCGTCCACGAGCGAGCCGCCGAACACGCTGACGATGTTGGCGAAGGCGCGGTCCATGGTCAGCGTGCTGCCGGCGAGCGTGCCGTTCTCGAGTTCCGCCGCGTACGGGCCGACGCGGATCGCGCGCGACCCCAGCCGCGCGGACGAACCGACCGGCAGCCCGGCCCCGGCCGTGCCGTCGGTGATGGCCAGGATGCCGCGCGCGCCCTTGGCGCTCATCGCGAGCCGGCACATCGCCGGGTGCACGTGATGGCCGTCGCAGATCAACTCCGCGGCGACGTCCTCACGCGCGAGCGCCGCGCCCGGAAGTCCAGGCGCGCGATGGGCCAGCGCCGGCATGCGGTTGAACAGATGGGTGGCGTGCCTCGCCCCGGCGTCGAACGCGGCGATCGCCTGGTCGAAGTCGGCCCCCGAATGGCCCAGCGACACGCGGTGACCGTCGGCGCACAGCGTGCGCACCAGATCCAGTCCGCCGTCGAGCTCCGACGCCACCGTGACGATGCCGACGTCGGCGCGGCACGCGGCGATCACGTCGAGAATCTCGCGGCCCGAAAACGCGGGCTCCGCGCCGGGCGCGAGCGGCGTCGAACGGGCGTCGAGATCCGCCGGCACGCGCAGGCATTCGAGCGGCTGCGCGCCGGCAAACTCCGGATTGAGGAAGTTGCTCTCGAGGTGCGCGGGCAGCACGCGCGCCGCGCGCGCCGCCGGGGCGAGCCGCGCCCGGCCGACCGCCGCCAGGAAGCCGCGCAGCGCCGCGGGCTCGCAGGCGATCGACGTGGGACAGAAGGCGGCGACCCCGAACGACGGCATGCGGCCCGCAATCTCGGCCACCGCGGCGTCGGAGTCGAAGACGTCGAGCCCCCCGAGCCCGTGCACGTGCACGTCGATGAAACCGGGCACGACGTAGCACTGACTGGCGTCGATCACGTCGGCACCGGCGGGATCGACGCGCGGCTTGGATTCGAGGGCGGCGATTCGCGAGCCGTCGAGCACCAGCGAGCCGCCAGTGACGATGCGATCGGGCAGCACCAGGTCGCCGCCCGCGACAACGATCATCGGCCAGCGGCCTCGCCGGCGCGCCAGTCCACGTGCACGTGGACCTTGTGCCCTTCGAACGGCAGCGCGGACACGTCGGGAGCCGCGCGGAAGGCGTCGCGATCGAGGCGTTTGAGCAGCGCCGCCAGCCCGTTCTCGTTCGGCGCGGTCAGCACCAATACGCCGGGGCTCTCGGCCGGCGGGAACTTGCGGTCGTCGAGGTAGTCGCGATCGAGCGTCACCAGCGTGCGGCGAAACTGGCCGGCGAGCCGGAAGTGGAAGATGTCGGACGCGCGGCGCAGCTCGTCGTGTTCCATCACGAACAGGACGTCCCACTTGAGCAGGGTCCGCATCAGCGACACGAGACGCGCGGGCATGTTGGCGTCCACGTAGACGCGGGGCTGGCCGGCGATGCCGGCCGCGTGCGGGCTCAGTTCAGAGGAGAGTGTTCCCATCTGAGGCCGGTCTGAAGACCGGCAGCCACGTCATTCCACTTCCTCGCGAACCACTTCCTTCGCTTCCTTGCGCAGCGCCGCGACGAGCGCCTCGCGCTTGTGCACCAGCTCCTTGCGCGGCCGCCGTCCGTTCTGCGAGCCGACGGCGTATTCGGAGAATAACGGAAACGCGATGGTCGAGTCGGCGTAGGCCACCACCGTGTCGGGCAGGACGCCCGGGTTCACCTTGCCCCAGCTCACCGCCTCGGACGGCGTGGCGCCTGACAGGCCGCCCCACACCACCTGATCGGTGGTGATCTGGATGAAGTAGTCGTTGCCGCCCTTCGGAATGCCGTAGACCTCCCACAGCGTCGGCTGGCCCTGCAGGTAGAAGTTCTTGGGTGACCCGCCGCCGAGGATGACGCAGCCGTTCTTCTTGCCCGCGAGGATGAACGCACACACCTCGTTGACGTCCTTGTTGGGATCGATCATGAGGCGGCTGTCGTTCATCAGCTCGTGATACGCGATGTTCATTCCGATCGAGCTGTCGCCCGGCGACGACGTGTAGATCGGGACGCCGTTGGCCGCCGCGGCCGCCACCACCGAGTACTCCTGGCACCCCGGTTGCCGCTCGATCAGATCCTGGCCGAGCGCGTAGTGCAGGTCGGCGGTGGAGACGGGGCCGTTCACGCCCCAGCGCACGAGGAAGTCGCGCACGTACTGATCCGTCTTGAGCAGCACGGTGGCCGGGAACAGCACGTCGTAGATGCGGATCACGCCTTCTTCGTAGAGCTCGACGTCGTTGACGAACGGCGAGCCGCGGTGCAGGGTGAAATTCAGCGCGTAGTGCAGGTCGTGATAAAGGTTGGCGCCGGTGCTGATCATGAAGTCGATCAGGCCGCGCTCCATCATCTCCACGATGCAGCCGCCGAGCCCCGCGGGCGTCATCGCCCCGGCCAGCGTGAGTGCAATCGTGGTGTCGTTCTCCGGCGCCAGCATCTTGTCCGTGAAGATGCGGCACGCCTCGCCGAGGCGTGCGGCGTTGAAGGCCTGGAAACCTTCGTCGATCAAATGACGCACATCTGCACTGCCGCGCGGGCGGTAGTAGCGGATCGGCTTACCTGAAAGAGTCTTGGATTTCGGGGGCTCGGGAGCACCAGGTGCACGGTACGGCATCGCCTGAAGCTTAGCATCGCTCTCTTCGAAAACCTGTCGCGGCGTCGTGGCTGAGCCGATACGCAAAGTGGTTATAACTACGTGAACGAGATCAGCTTTTCCGCGCAACGCGCCGCCGCCACCAATCGTCCCGAACCGGACGCCGCCGAAGCACGCTTTCGCGCGCTCGTGCAGTCGCCGCTCCGGGCCGGGCTCGTCCGCTTCCTGAACGCGCAGCCCAACGAAGCCTTCGACGTGGAGACGTTGATGGCCACGTTCGGCCGCATGCGCCTCGACGTCGAGAACTGCCTCAAGGAGCTGGTGGACTTCGGCGTCGCGCGCCGACTGACCGAGCGTCCGACGCACTTCGCCGCCGCCCGCCCGGAGCGGCCCGGAGTCGCCAACCAGCTCGACGCCTTCCTGGAACGGCGCGCCACGATCAGCACCGAAGATCAGGCGCCGTCGGTGCAACGGTTCCGCGAAATGATCGGCCGCGACGAGAAGATGCTGATCGTCTTCGAGTGGATCCGCACCGCCGCCAAGTCCGGCATCTCGGTGCTCATCCTCGGACCGACCGGATCGGGCAAGGAAGTCGTGGCGCGCATGATCCACGAGCTGAGCGCGCGCAGCCGCGAGAACTTCCAGGCCGTCAACTGCGCGGCCCTGCCGGACACGCTGTTCGAATCGGAAATCTTCGGCTACGAGAAGGGCGCGTTCACCGGCGCCGTCGACCGCAAACCGGGCCGCGTGGAGCTGGCCGATCGCGGCACGCTGTTCCTGGACGAGGTGGGCGACCTGTCGCTCATGGCCCAGGCCAAGCTGTTGCGCGTCCTCGAAGACCGCAAGTTCGAGCGCCTGGGCGGCCAGAAGTCGATCGAGGTGGACTTCCGCTTGATCTCGGCGACCAACCGGCCGCTCGACGAGTTCGTCCGCGACAGCCGGTTCCGCGAGGACCTCTTCTACCGCGTCAACGCGTTCTCCATCCGCCTGCCCTCGCTGCGCGAGCGGCCGGTGGACATCCCGGTGCTCGCCAACCGCTTCGTCGCGCGCTATTGCGCGGCCAACGGGCTGCCGCTCGACGCGAAGGTGTTCGCGGACGAGGCCGTCGCCCGCCTTATCAGCTACCACTGGCCGGGCAACATTCGCGAGCTCGAAAGCACCGTGTCGCGCGCGGCGCTGTCGGCCCCGGGTCGCGTGATCCGCGAAGGCGACATCGAGTTCCTGCACGCTCACACTCCGGTGCCGCAGGCGGCCGACGCGCGGCCGAAGCTGCCCACGCTGCGCGACGCCGAACGCGCCCACATCCAGCGCGTGCTCGAAGCGGTGTCGTGGAACAAGAAGGAGGCGGCACGCGTGCTGGAAATCAGCCGCGGCACCCTCTATCGAAAGATCCTGGAGTACCAGCTCGAACAGGACGGCCGCCCCGCCGCGCGCACCGAAACCGTCGCTTAGACCGCCGACCGCGCGGTTCTTGCTCCCAAATTCGTCGGGGGGGTGTGCCGATTCTGCACACCGACCGATAACCCCCTCTGACAGGCGCGGAGCGCTGCCTTCAGCAACCCCGCGTCACTACACGCAGTTTGCATTACGTGCTCTGCCCATGGCCAATCGGCAGGGCGGTTGCGAGAGCGAGGGTTCCATGGTTGCCACCCGCGGACGTCACCTGCGCACATTGGCGCTCTTTTTCCTGGTTGTCTTCGGCATCCCCGTCTGGGCCTCTGCACAGGCCGACACTCCGCGCGTTCCTTCCAAGCTCGATCGGATCCTCAGCGTCCGCGCCCGCCAGTTCACGGGCCAGTCGCGGGTAATCGTGGAGTTCTACGGCTCGCCCGACGTGAGGGCCATCACCGGCGCCCATGGCGTGGCCGCGCGGATCATGCGCGGTCGTCCCGCGCAAGTGGCAGAAATCAGCAACCTGGACCTGGCGACGCTGGCGAAGGACCCACGCGTGGCCCGCGTGATGGCCGACCGGCCGGCGTTTGCCCTGCTCGAACGCACGGGAGCGGCCATCGGTCTGCGGTCCACCAGTCTCGACGTTCCCGATGTGCCCGAGACCGGCTACGGCGTGGGCATTGCCGTCATCGACTCCGGCGTCAACGCGGAGCACGACGACCTCTGGCGCTCCGCGGCCGGACAGCGCGTCGTCGCGTTCAAGGATTTCACCGTCACCCAGATCAACTGGAGCAACGTGCCGCCGCGGGACGGGTTCGGACACGGCACGCACGTGGCCGGAATCCTGGCCGGCAACGGCTACGACTCGTCCGGGAAGCGCAAAGGCATCGCGCGCCGCGCGAACCTGATCGCGCTCAAGGCGCTCGACGACGACGGACTCGGCTTCGTCAGCAACGTGATCGAGGCCATCGACTACGCCGTCGCCAATCGGACCGCGCTCGGCATTCGCGTCATCAATCTTTCGGTGGGCGCCGGCGTCTACGAGTCGTACGACACCGATCCCCTCGCTCAGGCCACCAAGCGCGCGGTGGACGCCGGCATCGTGGTGGTGACGTCAGCGGGCAACCTGGGTCAGAACGCGGCGCACGAGTCGCAGCTTGGCGGCATCACGTCGCCGGGCAACGCGCCGTGGGTGCTGACGGTCGGCGCCTCGAGCCATCAGGGCACGGCGTCGCGCGGCGACGACACGGTGGCCGCGTTCAGCTCGCGCGGGCCGACGTGGCTCGACTTCTCGGCCAAGCCCGATCTCGTGGCGCCGGGCGTGGGCATCGAGTCGCTGGCCGATCCGCACAGCGTGCTCTACGGCGAGCTCCAGAACTTCCTGCTCAACGGCACCAATCCGATGCCCTACAAGCCGTATCTCAGCCTGACGGGCACGAGCATGGCGGCACCCGTGGTGGCGGGGACGGTGGCGCTGATGCTCGAGGCCAACCCGTCGCTGACGCCGAACGCCGTGAAGGCCATCCTGCAGTACACCGCGGAAGCGAGGCCGGGGGACTCGGTGCTCGCGTCGGGCGCCGGCTTCGTCAACGCGCGCGGCGCGCTGCGCCTGGCCCGTTTCTTCGCGCACCCGCAGGACGGGCTGGGCGCACCGTCCGACACCATCGCCGGCCAGTCGATTACGTGGGCACGGCACCTGATCTGGGGCAACTACCGCGTGACCGGCGGTGTGCCGCTGCCGGGCAGCAACGCGTACGCCACCAACGTCGTGTGGGGCGAGACGCACACGCCGGACGGCAGCCTGGTCGTCTGGGGCGCGGCCAATCCCGACAACGTGGTCTGGGGCGAAGCCAACGGCGACAACGTCGTGTGGGGCGAGCTCACGGGCGACAACGTCGTGTGGGGGGAGTCGGGCGACGACAACGTGGTGTGGGGCGAGGCGCAGGGCGACAACGTCGTCTGGGGTGAAGCGCACTCGGACAACGTGGTGTGGGGCGAGGCCTGCGGCGGAGCCAACTGCGCCAACGTCGTCTGGGGCGAAGCCACCACCGACAACGTCGTGTGGGGCGAGGCGCAAGGCGACAACGTGGTGTGGGGCGAGGGCCAGGGCGACAACGTGGTGTGGGGCGAAGGCTTCGGCGACAACGTCGTCTGGGGCGAAGCACTCCGCAGCCGCCAGGTGCTGTGGCCGCGGGGACAGTGAAACCGAATCGAACGAATCAGCGAACCACGCAGGAGACGACCATGAAAGCACGCGTCACGATCATCTGGCTGCCGTAAGGCTTCAGCGCCATACGTAGGGGCCGGGTCTTCAGACCCGGCCGACCAGCCATCGGGGCACCGCGGCCTTATAGCGGTGCCACGCCTCGCCGTGCGTCCGCGCGAGCCACGGCTCCTCTCCGAAGACGACGCGGAGATGGAACGCCACCATGACGGCCGCCACGTAGATCGCCAGCGCACGCGAGTGAAAGCCCGCGGCCCAGCCCCACAGAATCAGCACCACCGACACGTACATCGGGTTGCGAGAGTAGCGGTACAACCCCGACACGACCAGGTGCTTCGGGGGCGACCACGGGGCCAGCGTGCCGCGCCCTTCGACATAGAACGCCCGCACGCACGCGAACAGCCCAACGATGCCGGGCAACAGCAGGATGAAGCCGGGCGAATCAAACCGCCGCGGGTGATCCACCAGGAGCAGAGGGACAGCGAACGCGACGGTTCCTGGAAGCGCGAGAAACGCCAGAACCGCGCGGGCGAGATTCACATGCCGACGGCGTGGTATCCGGCGTCGACCATCAGCACTTCGCCGGTGATGCCCTTGCCGGCGTCGCTCAGGAGGAAGGCGGCGCTTTCAGCCACTTCGGCGGTCTCCACGTTACGCCGCAGCGGCGCACGCTCGGGATACACCTTCAGGATGTCAGAGAAGCCCGAGATCCCGCGCGCGGCAACCGTCTTGATGGGACCCGCGGACACCGCGTTCACGCGGATGTTCTTGGGGCCGACAGAGGCGGCCAGATAGCGCACGCTCGACTCGAGCGCGGCCTTCGCCACGCCCATCACGTTGTAGTGCGGGAACACGCGATCGCTTCCCAGATACGTGAGCGTGAGCACGCTGCCGCCGCCGCGCTTCTCCATCAGCGGCGCCGCTCCCCGCGTGAGGGCGATCAGGGAGTAGGCCGAGATGTCGAGCGCGGTGCGGAAACCGTCGCGCGAGGTGTCGAGAAAGTCGCCGTCGAGCTCGGCGGGCGGCGCGAACGCCGCGCCATGCAGCACGAAGTCGAGGCCGCCGAATTCCTTGTCGACCTGCGCGAAGGCGGCCGCGATCTCATCGTCGGACGTCACGTCGCACGGCAGCACCAGCGGCGTCTCGGGCAGCTCGCCGGCCAGCTTCTTTACGTGGTCTTCGAAACGTCCCTGGTAGGTGAGCGCCAGTCTGGCGCCGCGCCGGGCGGTGGCCTGCGCGATCGCCCACGCGATCGAATACTTGTTGGCCACGCCAACGATCAGCCCGCACTTGCCCGCGAAGTCGTTCATGTCGGAATGAAGATGGGAGAAGAACGAGGCTGCGTCAGCGTCCGCCGCGGCGGCGCCCGGAACCGGGCCCACGCTGCTGGCCTCGCGAATTGCCCATGCCGTCGGGGCGCCCGTCGGGGCGCCCTCCGCGCTGCGCGTTGTTCGGTCCCCGGCCGCCGCCGTGCCGCTGCCCGCCGAACCGTGACTGCCCGCCACCGCCGCCGTGCCCGAACCCGCCCCCTTGCCGCTGCCCCTGGCCCTTCGGGCGGTAGCCGACGCTGTTGCCGTCTATTTCCCTGCCGCCGCCACCGCGCCCGCCCTGCTGCCGGATGGTGAACTCCGGCTCCTTCCGCTCGGGCACGTGTCCTTCCGGCCGCGGCAGCTTCGCCCTCATCAGGGGGCGGTGCACCGGCCCGTCGTCGTCGGCCACGACTGGCTCGTCGTGGCGATCGTCGGCAGCGGAGACATCACCGCTCGCCGCCATCGGAACCACGCCCTCCGGCGCCGCGGCAAGAGTTTCGGATTGTGAGGAGAGTGCAGCGTCGTGGGATTCTGATGCGGCGTCGGGCTCTGGCTCCACGCGGGGTGGCGGCGCCAGTACGGGTTTGCCCTCGAACGACTCGGCGCCGTCGTGCAGGGCCGCCACGGACTTGGGGCGCCGTGGGCTCGGCACGCGTGCCTGCTTGTATTCGTGGTCGGCGTCGCAGGTCGAGCACCGCGTCTGCTTGACTTCGTCCTCGATCATCGCGACGACCACGTGATTGGTGACGCGGCGCTCGCGCGGACAGTAGTCATCCAGAACGTCACCAAGCCGAGGCTGGCGTTGCTGCATCAATTCTCCCGATCGAGTCCCCTGCGGAGGTGGGATGGTTGAGGGGACCGAAGATGGCCGAAGTCTAGCAGAGTCAACTGGCAACCCCCAAGCGGCCGGCGGCCCAGGCGCGGGCGTCGTGCACGGCAGCCGCCACGGCCCCTGGATTGGTGGATTGCGGGGTTTTCCGGGCTTTTACCGAGGCCAGCGCGGTGGCAGCCTGGGGCGCATCGGGGCCGAACACCTCGCTCGCGGCGCGCCATTCCTCGAGGGTGAGGTCGGAGAAGTCGCGCCCTTGCGCCAGCAGCGAACGGACCATGGCGCCCACCACTTCGTGCGCGCGGCGGAACGGCATCCCGTGCGTGGCCAGGTAGTCGGCGACGTCGGTCGCGAGGAGCAGTCCGGAGGCCGCGCGCCCCGATCGCTCGGCGTTGATCGTCAGCTTCGACACCACGGCGTGCGCGGCACGAAGCGAGACGGCAAGCGTGTACTCCGACTCGAACACCGCTTCTTTGTCTTCCTGCAGGTCCTTGTTGTAGCCGGTCGGCAGCCCCTTCATCGTGACCAGCCATCCGGTGGAGCGGCCGATTGCGCGCCCGGTCTTGCCGCGCACGAGCTCGAGCGGATCGGGGTTCTTCTTCTGCGGCATCATGCTGCTGCCGGTGGCCGACGAATCGGACAGCTCGAAGAACGCGTGCTCCTCGCCGGTGAACAGAATCAGGTCTTCCGCCAGACGGCTCAAGTGCACCATGCACAGCGCCACCGCGTGGAGGAACGCCGACACGAAGTCGCGATCCGACGACGCATCCATGCTGTTGGCCACGACGCGCGAGAAGCCAAGCCGCTTCGCGAGCGCCGCGGTGTCGACCGCGTAGCTCGTGCCGGCCACCGCGCCGGAGCCGAGCGTGCAGGCGTCGGCTTCGTCGGACGCGGCCGTGAGCCGCGCGTAGTCGCGCCGCAGCGCGGCGGCGTGCGACAGAAAGAAGTGGGCGACGAGGACCGGCTGCGCCTTGCGCAGATGCGTGTACGACGGCATCAACGCGTCGCCGGCGAGCGCCGCGCGATCGGCGAGCGCCGCAACCACCTCAGCCACCGCGCGCTGCAGCGCCGGGATCTTTCGGCGCAGATAGAGCCGGAGATCGAGCGACACCTGCTCGTTGCGCGAGCGCCCGGTGTGGAGGCGGCGGCCGGCGTCGCCAATCCGCTCGACGAGCTGCCGCTCGACGAAGCTGTGCACGTCCTCGTCGGGTCCGGCCACCCAGTCGGGATTGCGCCGGCCTTCCTCGAGGATCGTTGCGAGCGCGCCGACGATGGCGGCCACGTCGTCCTTCGACAGCACCCCGGCGGCGCCGAGCGCTTCGGCCCACGCGACGCTGCCGGTCACGTCGTCTTCAAAGAGCGCGCGATCGAACCCGAACGAAACGCCGAAGTCGAACGCCGCGGGATCGGGCGCCGACTCGAACCGGCCGGACCAGAGCGTTGTCACGAATACACCGTAGGTGAAAGAGTCAGTGCCCGGAGGCGATGGCGTCGAAGCGCTTCACCAGCGCCCGGGCCTGCCGCGCGCCGCGCGTGATGACGAGAATCGTATCGTCGCCGGCCAGCGTGCCGACCACGTCGGGCAGCCGCGCGCCGTCGATGGCCACGCCCAGGATCTGCGCCTGGCCGGGCCCCGTGCGCAACAGCACCAACTGCTGCACCTGGTCGGCTTTGGTCAGATATTCTGACAGAGCCCGCTGGAGCAGCGAGGCGGCGCCGTGCCCGTTGCCGGCGGCCGGCCCGGCCGGCGGCTGGTAGGCCCCGTCGGGACCGCCCTTCACGAGCTGCAGCTCGCGAATGTCGCGCGACAAGGTCGCCTGGGTGACGTCGAACCCCGCCGCCCGCAGCTGCCGGCGCAGCTGCTCCTGGCTCCGTACCGGCTCGTGCCGGACGGCGTCGAGAATCGCAGATTGGCGGCGAGCCTTCACAGGAATTACCTTACACTAGATCCTTGACTGTTTATGCATCGGACTGTATAAATATTCTTTTCCCCATCACGGCAGAGAGATGACAGTCGCCACATCCCCCGTTTCGGATCGGTCGCCGGCCTCGTCCGGCGCCCGCACCCGCGTCGCCATTGCCGGCGCCACCGGCTACGCCGGCCAGGAGCTCGTGCGCATCCTGGCACGCCACCCGGCGGTCACGCTCACGGCCGCCATGTCGTCGGGCGCCTCGAGCGCGCCGCGCCCACTGCCGGCGCTCAACCGCATCTGGAGCGGCACCGTCACGCCGCTCGACGTCGATCAGCTCGTGGCCGCGGCCGACATCGTGTTCCTGGCGCTGCCCGAGGCGGCGTCGGCCGACCTGGCGCCGAAGCTGCTCGAGCGCGGTGTCCGTGTGATCGATCTGTCTGGCGCCTTCCGCATCCGCGCCGACGCCGATCGGCAGAAGTGGTATCCCGCCACCGCGACGCTGCCCGGTGGCACGGTGTACGGAATGACCGAGGGGCGGCAGGCGTCGATCAAGGACGCGCGTCTCGTGTCGAATCCCGGCTGCTATCCCACCGCGGCGGTGCTGGCGCTCGAGCCGCTCGCCAAGGCGGGGCTGCTCGAAGGCAGCGTGGTGGTGGACGCCAAGTCGGGCCTCTCGGGCGCGGGCAAGGCGGCCACGGATCGCACGCACTTCTCCGAGAACCACGGGAGCGTGGCGGCGTACGGCATCTTCTCGCACCGGCACGTGGCCGAGATCGAGCAGGAGCTGGGCATGCCGGTAACGTTCGTGCCGCACCTCGTACCGCTCGACCGCGGCATCCTGGAGACGATCTACGCCTCGCTCAAGCCCGGGGTCACGGCTGCACAGGTCGAGGACGCGCTGAAGAGCGCCTACGTCGAGACGCCGTTCGTCCGGCTCACGGGCACCGACCTGCCGGAAATCAAGCACGTCGCGCACACCAACTTCTGCGACATCGGCTGGAAGGTGGACGAGTCGCGGCACCGCGTCGTGCTCGTCGCCGTGATCGACAACCTGGTGAAGGGCGCGGCCGGCTCGGCGGTGCAGAACCTGAACGTCCTGCTCGGGCTCGACGAGCGGACCGGTCTGCTATAGGCGTGGCGCGCACCCACGCGCGCCGGGCGCCGAAGGCGCCCTTGGCGCCAAAAGGTAGAGCGACGACGACGCGAAGCGTCGTCGTCCTCAAGCTGGGCGGGGAGTTGCTGGAGCAGCCCGTGGACGTGCAGCGCATCGCGCGCGGCATCCGGATGCTGGCGGCCAAGGCGTCGCTCACGGTGGTGCACGGGGGCGGCAAGGAAATCGACGCGGCGCTGGCGCTCGCCGGGATCCCGAAGCGCCAGGTGGACGGGCTGCGGGTGACCGACGCGCCGACGCTCGACGCGGTGGTGGCCGTGCTCGCGGGTTCGATCAACACGCGCCTCGTGGCGGCCGTGCGGGAGGCGGGCGGCGCCCCGGTTGGGCTGACCGGCGCGGATGCGGGCGTCGCGGTGGTGAAACGTGCCGCGCCGATCAGGAGCACCGCGGGCGAGAGCGTGGATCTCGGCCTGGTGGGAACGCCGGCGGCGGGCGGCGACCCGGCGCTGCTGGTGGACTTGATGGGCAAAGGTTACGTGCCGGTGGTAGCGTGCGTGGGAGCGACGAAGAAGGGGCAGCTCCTGAACGTGAACGCGGATACGCTGGCCTCGCACCTTGCCGTGCGCCTCAAAGCCCGCCGGCTGGTGATTGCCGGCGGCACCGCGGGGGTACTGGACGCCGAGGGGCGCACCATCGCGCGCCTGACATCGCGTGACGCGGCGCAGCTCGTGAAAGCCGGCACGGCCAACAAGGGGATGGTGGCCAAGCTCCAGGCGTGCCGGGACGCGTTGAAACAGGGCGTCGGTGACGTACTCGTCGCCAACGGCCGCCGACTCGAATTCGATACGTTGGCCAATGGAAAGGCCATGCAGCCCGACTGCACACAGGTGGTGCGATGAGAGTGACACTCGACGACATCCGATCGCGCGAACAACAGCACGTCTTGCAGACGTACAAGCGTCAGCCGGTGGTGTTCGTGCGCGGGCAGGGTTCACGTCTCTACGACGCCGACGGCCGCGAGTACCTCGATCTGCTGACCGGGATCGGCGTCGCGTCGCTGGGGCACGCTCACCCGGGGCTCACCGCCATCGTCAAGGAGCAGGCGGAAACGCTGCTGCACACCTCGAACCTCTACTACCACCCGTTCCAGGCGCAGGCGGCCGAACGGCTGGCGCAGCTGTCCGGCCTGCAGCGCGTGTTCTTCTGCAACAGCGGCACCGAGGCCAACGAGGCCAACCTGAAGTTCGCGCGCCGCTACTGGTACACGCTGGGCGAGAAGCAGCGCGTCGAGTACGTGGCGGTGGAAAACGGCTTTGCCGGGCGCACGATGGGCGCGCTGTCGGTCACGCACGACGCGCACTACCGCGAACCCTTCCAGCCGCTCGTTGGTCCCGTGACATTCGTGGATCCGAACCGGCCGGAGACGCTGGCAGCGGCCGTGACCAACAAGACGGCGGCGATCATCGCCGAGCCGATTCGGGGTGAGAGCGGCATCCGCAACCTGCCCGAGGGCTTCGTGCAGGCGGTGAAGGACGTCACCGCCAAGACTGGCACGCTGCTGATTGCCGACGAGGTCCAGTCGGGCCTCGGCCGCACCGGCTACGGCTTCTACTTCCAGGCGCTCGGCTGGACGCCGGACCTGGTCTCGGTCGGCAAGGCGCTCGGCTCGGGCGTGCCGGTGGCGGCCGCGCTCGTGTCCGAGAAAGTGGCGGGCGCCATTTCCGCGGGCGACCACGGCACCACGTACGGCGGCAACCTGCTGTCGTGCCGCGCCGCGTTGTTCTTCCTCGAGCAGCTCATGGACCATGGCGTGCTCGAGCACGTGCGCGAAGTGAGCGTGAACTTCGAGCGCCAGCTGCGCGCGCTGGCCCTGAAGTATCCCGTCATCGAGGAAGTGCGCGGCGCCGGGCTGATGCGCGGCCTGCAGCTCACCATCGATGCCACGCCGATCGTGGACGGCGCGCGCGAGCGCGGCCTGATCGTCAACCGCACGAACGAGAAGGTCGTGCGCATGCTGCCGCCGCTCAACATCGAGCAGGCGGACCTCGATCGCGCCGTGGAGATTCTGGACGAAGTGTTCGCGTCCGTGCCCGCCGAGGTCAGGGCATGAGCACGTCCGTCGCCGATCAGTTCACCGTCGTCGCCGCCACGGGTGGCGCGACCGCGCCGAAGGGATTCGCGGCCGCCGGTCTGCACTGCGGCATCAAGGCCAAGGCCGGCGCGCTCGACCTGGGCATCCTGGCCGCCGACACGGCGGTGCCGGCCGCCGGCATCTTCACGACGAACCTGGCGCAGGCCGCGCCGGTCACCGTGTCGAAGCGTCATCTCGAAACGAACCAGGGGCTCGTCCGCGCGATCGTCGTGAACAGCGGCTGCGCCAACGCCTGCACCGGCACGGTGGGCATGAGCGATGCCGGCCAGATGGCGGCGGAAACTGCCGCGCAACTCGGCTGCCAGCCCAATCAAGTGCTGGTGGCCTCCACCGGCGTCATCGGCGTGAACCTCAAGATGGACAAGCTGGTGCCCGGGATCCGCGCCGCGGCATCGGCGCTCGACCGCGACAACGGGGGCATCCTGGCGCGCGCCATCATGACGACGGATCCGTTTCCGAAGGAGCACGCGGTCACCGTGAAGACGGCGCGCGGCACCTTTACGGTGGGAGGCACCGCCAAGGGCTCCGGCATGATCGAGCCGAACATGGCCACCATGCTCGGCTTCCTCGCCACCGACGCCAAGGTGTCGTCCGCCCTCCTGCAGCGGGCGCTTCGCGAGTCGGCCGCCGGCACGTTCAACGCCATCACCGTGGACGGCGACGGCTCGACCAACGACTGCGTGTTCGCGCTGGCGTCGGGTGCGAGCGGCGTGGAGATTGACGACGAGCTCTATCCGGCGCTGCTCGCCGGTTTCTACGAGGTCTCGCGTGAACTCGCCGTCGGCATCGTGCGCGGCGGCGAGGGCGCCACCAAGCTGATCACGATTGCCGTCAAGGATGCGCGAACCGCCGCCGACGCCATGCGCGTGGCCAAGACCATCGCCAACTCGCCGCTGGTGAAAACCGCCGTGCACGGCGCCGATCCCAACTGGGGGCGCATCGTGGCCGCGGCGGGCCGATCGGGCGTGATGTTCGACGTCGACCGGGCTACGGTGCGCGTGGGCGGCATTCTGCTGTTCGAGAACGGCCTGCCCCACGACGACAACGCGCCCAAGGCGGCCGAACACCTGAAGCAGAAGGATGTGTCGATCGACGTCGACCTGGGCACCGGCGGCGGCGGCGACGCCACCGTCTGGACATGCGACCTGACGGCCGAGTACGTGAAGATCAACGGCGAGTACCGCACATGATGGACACCGTCCCGCCGCCGGCCGCCAAGGCCAAAGACTTTCTCTCCATCCTCGATCTCGATCACCGGTCGCTCGAGCAGCTGCTCGAGCTGGCGCGCCAGATGAAGGCCGACCGGCGGCTGGGCCCCAAGGCGCCGACCGCCGCCGCGCTGGCAGGCCGTCACGTGGCGCTCCTCTTCGAGAAGCCGTCGCTGCGCACGCGCTCGACGTTTGAAATCGCCGTCCGCGAGCTGGGCGCCCACACGCTCGATCTGCCGGCCCAGCTCGCACAGGGCGTGCGCGAACCGCTCGAAGACATCGCCCGCAACCTCGAACGCTGGGTCCACGCGCTCGTGCTCCGTACCTTCGGGCAGGAGAAGGCGCTGAAGCTGGCCACCGCCGGCAAATGCCTGCCGGTGGTGAACGCGCTCACCGACGAAGAGCATCCGTGCCAGGCGCTCGCGGACGTGATGACGATGATCGAGCGCTGGGGCACGCTGCGTGGGCGCACGGTGGCCTACGTGGGCGACGGCAACAACGTCGCGACCTCGCTGGCGCACGCGTCGGTGATGCTCGGCGCGCGGGTGCGCGTGGCGTCGCCGGCGGGATACGGGCTGCCCGAGCGCGTGATTGCGCAAACCCGTGGTATCGCCGCCAACGGCGGCGGGCTGGAGCGCTGCGTCGATCCGCGGGACGCCGTGCGCGGCGCCGACGCGGTGTACACCGACGTGTGGGCGTCGATGGGCGAGGAGCAGGAAGCCGAAGACCGCCGGGTGATCTTCGCGCCGTATCAGGTGAACAGCGCGCTGATGCAGCTGGCCGCGCCCGATGCGCTGTTCATGCACTGCCTGCCGGCCCACCGGGGTGAAGAGGTCACCTCGGACGTGCTCGAATCACCGGCGTCGGTCGTCTTCGATCAGGCGGAGAACCGGCTGCATACGCAGAAAGCGCTCCTTCAGATCCTGCTGGTCAGGTAGGTCGGGTAGGTCAGGTGGGCCAGGTGGGTCAGGTGGGTTCATACACGACGAACCTGGCCAAGACGATCGATTAGACCGCTCAGCGGCGCACCAACCTTCCTGACCTCCAACTCCAGCTCGCCGAACGTCTCGTTGGAGATGTATTCGAGTCTTCGCGCGACGTGCAGGCTGATGAACAGGTCGTCGGCACGTTGCCAGGCGACCAGGGTGTGATGTGTGAGAGCCATGCGGTCGCAGATCGCAATGCCGATGCCCATTGCGTCGAATTCAAGCGGAAGTGCTTAACCACCTGACTCACCTGACTCACCTGACTCACCTGACTCACCTGACTCACCTGACTCACCTGACCCACCCGACCTACCTGACCCATCTGGCCTAGAATGGGCGCCGCATGTCGGTAGACCGCCCATGGCTCGAGCGTTATGACCAGGACGTCAGGCGCTCCCTGGAGCCCTACCCCGAGAAGACGCTTCTCGACTACCTGAAGGCGCTTGCGGCCGAGCACGGTGACAAGCCGGCGCTGCTCTTCAAGGGCGCCACGGTGTCGTACGCGCGGCTCGAGGCCGAAAGCGATGCCTTCGGCGCCGCGCTCGCGGCGATGGGCGTGCACAAGGGCGACCGCGTGGCGCTGGTGCTGCCCAACTGCCCGCAGTTCCTGATCGCCGAGTTCGGTGTGTGGAAGGCGGGCGGCATCGTCGTCGCCCTCAACCCGACCTACAGCGAGCGCGAGCTGGAGCAGGCGCTCGACAGCACGCGGGCCAGCCTCGCCGTCGTCCTCACTCCATTCTACGAGCGCGTCAAGCGCGTGCAGGGGCGCACCGGCGTGCGCCATGTGATCCCCACGTCGATCAAGGACTACCTGCCGGCGCCGCTGCGGCTGCTGTTCACGCTGCTGAAGGAAAAGAAGGAGGGGCACCGCATCACGCCGCAGTCAGGCGACCCGTGGATGTGGGCGATGCTGCGCTCGCACCGGGGACAGCGGCCCTCCGTCGTCGTGAGCCCCGACGATCGCGCCGTCATTCTCTCGAGCGGCGGCACCACCGGCACGCCGAAGGGCGTCGTGGGGCTGCACCGGCACTACGTGGCCGCCGGGCTGCAGCTCTACGAATGGACCAAGTCCGCCAAGCAGCCGTGGGTGGACAACATCATGCTGCCGCTGCCGCTCTTCCACGTCTACGCCAACATCGGCGTGCAGCCGATGGCGTTCGTCGGGCCGAACCCGGTGTCGCTCGTCCCCAATCCGCGCGACATCGACGATCTGCTCGCCACCATCAAGCGCGTGAAGCCGGCGTTCTTCAACGGCGTGCCCACGCTCTACGCCGCCATCCTCAACCACCCCGACGTTCGGGCCGGCAAGGTGGACCTGAGCTCGATCAAGCTGTGTTTCTCCGGCGCGTCGGCGTTGATGGCCGAGACCAAGAAGCGGTTCGAGGCGGCGACGGGCGCGCGGATCGTCGAGGGCTACTCGCTCACCGAAGGCATGATGGCGTGCTGCGTCAACCCGGTGCAGGGCACCGGCAAGATCGGGTCGATCGGCATTCCGCTTCCCGACGTGCAGGTGCGCATCGTCGATGCGGACACCGGGACGATGCCGGTGCCCGCCGGCGAGGTCGGCGAGATGATCCTCCGTGCGCCGCAGTACATGGCGGAGTACTGGAACAACCCGCTCGAAACGGCCGAAGCGCTGCGCACGCACGATGGCGAGACGTGGCTGCACACCGGCGACCTCGCCTACATGGACGAGGACGGCTACTTCTTCATCGTCGACCGCAAGAAGGACCTGATCAAGACCAGCGGGTTCCAGGTGTGGCCGCGTGAGATCGAGGAAGTGATTTCGGCGCTGCCGTCCGTGCTCGAGGTCGGCGTCGCCGGCGTGCCGGATGCGATGAAGGGCGAGGTGGCCAAGGCGTGGGTGGTACTCAAACCCGGGACGACGGCCACCGAGGACGAGGTGCGCGCCTACTGCCGCGAGCGGCTCGCCCCCTACAAGGTGCCCGGGCGCGTGGAGTTCCGAACCGAGCTGCCCAAGACGATGGTCGGCAAGATCCTGCGCCGCGCGCTGGCGGCCAGCGAGCGCGCGGCGTCGTAGAGGGCTCCGCCCGGAGGCCTATCGCGGGCGAGCCTGACGGTACTCAGGGCTGCGCCGCAGCTCGCGGGCCACGTCTTCTTCAGTCCAGCCGTCGCGCATCACCTTGTTGACATACCCCTGCGCTCCGGCATCCGGCTCGCGGTTGAGCACCGACAGGTAGGCTCGCCGCACGATCTCGGACGCGCGCTCGCGCGTGAGAACCCGGTTCTCCGGGCTGCTCCGCAGCGCCTCGCGGACCTGCTGTTCGGACCAGCCGTCCTCGGTGATGTGACGGCGGTAGAGGCGCAGGCCGGCCTCGTCGGGCTCGCGGTGCAGGACGTTCTGATAGGCGCTTCGCACCATGCGCTCCGCCTGCGCGTCCCCGATCTCGAATCGGCCGCGATCGCGACCCCGGTCGCGATCGTCCCGCCGCTCGAACCCGCCGGACCCGCCACGCAAACCTTCGACGCGAAGCGACGAGATGCGATCGTTCCACCCTTGACGCTTGAGGTTTCGTACGTCCTCGAATCGCGCCTCGCGGCCACTGAAGTCCCTGTCCTGGAAGACGGTCACTTCGACGCGACCGAATGTGCGAATCGACGAGATGCGATCGTTCATGTCGCGAGGCATCTGCTCGACCCGGTCGCCCGCGCGGATGCAGAAGTACTCGCCTTCGAAATCCGGATCCTCGTAGAAGCAGGCCCCGGCACCGGGGGTCGGCCCGCGTCCGAAGCGCTGCGCCTCGGCGCGATCGACCAGGCCCGCACACAAAACGGCGGCGAACCCGACCGTCAGCCAGCGATTCACGGCACCTGAAGAGGTCATCTCAGTTCCTCCTGGCAGATGAGCTGCAAAGATCAGTCCGAACTCCTAGCGACCGGAAAGGAGGGTTTCGACGGCGTCGTTGAAAGTTTGGGGTGCATCGAGGTTCACAAGATGGCCCCCGCCAGGCACTCTCGCCAAGCGGGCCCCCGCGATGCCCGACATGAGGAGGCGAACGATTTCCTTGATGTGTGGAAGATCGCGCTCGCCCTCGATCACCAGGGTGGGACTCTTGATCTCGCCGAGCCGCCCGATGGCCGGCGGCGTGAGCGGCCGGGCCGGATTGGAGCGATACGTCCACAACCGGACATTGCTCATGACGAGCGACTTCACGGTGGCCGCCGCGGCAGCGCCGCCGTACACCGCCATGATCGGCGTCTCGGCCCACAGCTTCGCGGCGCCCTCGGCGTCCCCGGCGCCGGCAGCCTGAAACACGGGCTGCGTCCACGTCAACGGCGGCGACGGCACGTAGCCGTTGAGGCCGGGCGACGCGAGCACGAGCCGGCTGACGCGATCGGGATAGGCGATGGCGAAGTCGATGGCCAGTGTGGACCCGGCCGACAGGCCAATCAGCGTGGCGCGGGCGAGGCCGAGCGTGTCGAGGACGGAGCGGAGGTCGTCGTGAGGCGAGTACGGGTCGACGGGCGCGGCGGAGTTCCCGTGTCCGCGCTGGTCGTAGCGAATCACGCGGTATCGGCGCTCGAGCGCGGCGACCTGCGGCGCCCACATGCGCCGATCCACGCTGAACGCGTGAATCAGTACGACCGGATCGCCAGACCCGCTCACCTCGTAGTAGAGACCGCTGGGAGTCGTGCCGGTCGTGACCTGCGCGCCGGCGGCGGCCGGCACCACCAGCAAGAGGAGGCAGAGACGAAGGAGACGGATCATCAGCCTGGCGACGCGATGTCGATGCCCGCGGCGATCAGCGCCGAGCGCACCGCCCGCGCCAGCGCGGCGGCGCCGGGCGTGTCGCCGTGAATGCAAATCGTATCGGCTCTCACAGAGACGCTCGAGCCGTCCACGGAGGTCACGGCGTGATCGCGCGCCATGCCGACCGCGCGCCTCGCCACGTCCTCGATGTCCGTCATCACGGCACCAGGCGTCCCCCGTGGGGCCAGATTCCCGTTCGGCCAATAGCCGCGGTCGGCGAACACTTCGGAGGCCACACGGAGCCCCGCCCGCTCACCGGCGGCAACGAGCTCGGACCCCGACAACCCGAAGAGCACGAGCGACGCGTCGACGGCGCGGACGGCGCGCGCGATGGCGTCGGACATGCCCGCATCGCGGGCCGCCATGTTGTAGAGGGCGCCGTGGGGCTTCACGTGGCTGAGCCGCATCCCTTCGAGGGCGGCCACCCCGGCCAATGCCGCGATTTGATACGCGACGAGGTTCTCCAGCTCGGCCGTGCTGACACGCATCTCACGGCGGCCAAAGCCCTCCAGATCCTGGAAGCCCGGGTGCGCCCCAACCGCGACCCAGTGCCGCCGGGCCAGCTGGACCGTACTTCGCATCAGCGCCGGATTTCCCGCGTGAAAACCGCAGGCGATGTTCGCTGACGAGACGGACGGCAGCACGCCCGGGTCGTCTCCAACCCCCTCCCCGACGTCAGCGTTCAGGTCGATTCGCACCGTCTGCGAGCCTGTCGAGCGGCGGACACCCTTGTAATTCTTCCCTCATAGCCGTCGGGCCTGAAAACAGCGTTTTGGCAGGTTTGGGCGGGTTTTCGAACGGCATGCCGGTTGCCTAGTAAAAGAGCGTCGGTCTGTGGTTTACGGCAGGGCGCCGTAAATGCTGGGGGGAGCCAGGCCGGCATTTCAGGATGGGGTGCTTGCACCCCATCCTGTATTTTTGTACGGCGGTTCGCTACGCCGCGCCCTCCGGATACTCCAGCGCCAGCTTCAGCTCCCGCGACAGCGTGTCCACGGTCGTCCCGGTGCGCTTCCACGCGCCCTCGCTCTCGAACCGCTGATCGCCGATGCGGCGCCCCCACGGCGCAATCACCCGGCCGATGGCGCGGAAGTCGCTGCGGTCGGCGTGCATCTGGTCCAGCTTCCGGACCACGTCTGGCGCCACGCGGATGAACGCGCGCAGCGCGGTGGCCGAGCGAACGCTGTACTTGCGGCCGCCCCACGCCGCGCCGAACACCACCGACACCTGCTTGAAGTAGTTCACGAAGAACTTCTTGGAGTCCTCCAGGAACGCCGCCGTCTTGCGCTGGCTGCCGAAGGCGTCGCTGGCGAACAGCTTCTTGAGCTCCTGCGCCAGCGGCGCCTGAGCCACACGGCCGCGGCCCACACCGAGCAGCTTGATCTCGCCATTGAGTGGCGAGTCCTCACGCTCGCTGAGTGCGCGCACGACGTCGTGCGCCGCGGCCAGCGCTTCGTCGCGATAGAGCTGCCGGCCCGACAGGCTGACGAGGTGCGACGCGTTCAACCGCGTGTGCTTCGCGTTGATCGTCACGAACATCTGGACGATGTGGTCCTCGGGCAGGCGGTCGAAAATGATCGCCGGCACGGTGAACTCGTCGCCCTGGATGTTCTCGAGATCGGCGTGCAGCGCGAGCAGACGGTGCTGGCCGTCGATGGCGCGCAGGATTCCTTCGCGCTCCGGCACCTTCAACCGGCCCACTGACGCGCCGGCTTCGACCGCCTCGAACGTCAGCTTCTCGTCGCACGAGATGATGACGGCGCCGGGGATCGACGGCAGGTCGCGCGCCTGGCGGCACTGCTCGTAGTACTGCACCAGCTCGTCGATCTTCTTGCGGATGATGTGGCGCTGATAGGCCTTCTCGCTCGACGCGATGCGCCGCTCGAGCAGGTCCCAGTTCACCTTGGACGGCGTCTTCTTCTTGCCCCCACGAACTGGAGGCTGAGCAGACTGTCCGTAGTTGAGGACTTCGAAGCGAACGAGCTTGTCGATATCGCCGGCGGTTAGAGAGGCCTGATAGAACTGCACCCCGAACTGCTTCATACGGATGGCAGCGACGTTGATCATGGGTCGTGTCTAAGGGTTCAGGGCGTCTCCAGGGAGCGCCCGAGTGAAGTGCCCTCGGCCGGCCTCATCCGACCAATAAAGAGGCGAATTCTAACCCATGATGGCCGTTTGCCCGATTTTCGCCCGTCCGCCCTGCCAATCCCGCATGACGCGGTTCTTCAACCGGACCAGCGCGAACAGCAGGACACACAGCCCGACGTAGGAAACGCCCACCTGGGGCAGCGTCAGCCCCTTGTGCAGCGGCAGGCTGACGATCCCGTAGACCATCTCCACGTGGATCCAGTAGACGAAGAGCGACGAAACGCCAAACTCCTCGAGCCATGAGGGGCCGCGACGCCGCGCCCCCCACGCACAGGCGATCGGCATCGCCATCAGCAGGATGCCGAGCCGCACCCCGAAAAACGACGGGGCGACGGTCCAGAGCGCGCCGTGGTCGTAGGCCGGCGGAAAGTACGTGGCGGCGTAGCCGGCGGCCACGAGCGCCATCCCGATCGCGCCCAGCTGCAAGGTGAGCCGCTGCTCCGCCGGTGCCGTGCGCGCGCCTTCGAGCCACTCGCCCACCGCGACGCCGGCAAAAAGGAAGGCCGGCCACGGGCTCAGGGTGAACGACGAGCGCCCGGCCCACGGGTGGAAGTACCACTCGAGCGGATCCGGCAGCGCGGCAATCGCCGCGGACGCACGCACCGTCGGCGCAATCGCCGCCACGGCGACCGCGGCGGCGATGAACAGCGCGATTCGCGCGGCTCGCGTGCGCGCCAGCCCCCAGAGCGCCGTGGCCGCGAGCATGGACAGCCCGAGGATGTTCAGGATGTCCACTTTCAGCAGCGTCAGGGCGGGGCCGCGGCTGATGACCCACGACTGGAAGCGGAACAGGAAGGCGAGGCCGAAAATCTGCCAGCCGCGCCGGCGCGCGAGCCGCACGGCGTCACCGGCCGTCAACCCCTTGTTCATGCGCGCGCCCATCGCGAGCGCGAGCGCGACGCCGGCCAGGAACAGGAACGCCGGGGCACCAAAGCCCCCGATGAGGATGAAGAAACGGTAGCCGGCGTTGTTGCGGTCGAGGGGCGCGGTCCAGGCGTCGAACGTGTGCGCCTCGACCATGATGAGGACGGCGACGCCCCGCAGCCAGTCGAGATATCCGCGCCTCCCCACGGAGGCTAATCCTAGCGCGTTGCGGGCTGCTGCGCGGGGGCCGACGGCTTGCGTCCGACGACTGCCGACACCGCCAGCCATGCCATCGGGAGCAGCACCAGCGAGTAGCTCAGATACTGGCCGTAAAGACCGTCAGGGCCGTACGGCTCCGTGGCATCGTGCAGCGCCTGACTGTTCGGCAGCAGGTTGGCCTCGGCCAGTTCGTGGAAGCCGTAGATGAAAAGCTGCACCACGAACACCGCGAGGAACACCGCGGTGACTTGAAAGAACAGCGCCAGGTTCACGCGGTGCCCGAAGCGCGACCACAGGTAGGCGACGAACGCGGCCGCGAGCGTACCCAGCACCGCTCCGGCGATGACGTTGCTGGCCATGCCTTGGAAAAACAGGGTGCCAAGCAGCAGCGCCGTCTCCATCCCTTCGCGCGTAATCATCAGGAGCGTGAAGAGGAACACGCCGAGTACGGCCTTGAATCCAATCTGCGCGGCCGACGCGGCGAGATGGTGCTCGATGTCGCGCTTGATGGTCTTGGCGTGCCGCCACATGTGCACGATGAGCGACGCCACGAGCACGGCGGCGACGATGGCGAGCAGCCCTTCCCACAGCGCCTGGTTCGATGCGCGGCGGAAGAGGAAGGCAGCACCAGCGCTCAGCGCGATCGACGCGGCAATGCCCCAGCGCACCGCCGGGACGAGCTGGTGGCGTCCGCTCTTCCGGAGGAACGCGAGGCTGATGGCGACGATGAGAAACGCCTCGAGCCCTTCACGAAGCGTGACGATGAAGGCTGGAAACATGGACGGACCCGGCGCCAGGAATTAGCGATTCCCGAAATTGAGAATCAGTCTCAGGAATTGTAGTGAGACCGGGGGGCGGGATCAAGCCCACCCGGCTACTGGATGGGGGTCACCCAGTAATAGATGGTCCGGCCGTTGACGTTGAGGGTCTCGAGCGGCTTGGCGTTCCCCATGTCGAACGAGTGCGACACGATGCGGGTGCCCGGCTTGAGCGCGTTGAGCTTGGGAATCAGGCGCAGGTTCAGCGACGGGAGCAGGTACAGCGTGACCACCGTCGCCTCGCTGATGTCGGTCGTAAAGAGGTCCTGATTGAGGAATTTCACGCGATCCGCCACCCCGGCAATCTTCAGGTTCTCGTTGGCCTCACGAATGCGCTGCGGGTCGATGTCGATGCCGACGGCGCGGGCCCCGTACGTCTTGGCGGCCGTGATCGGGATGCGCCCGTCGCCCGAACCGAGGTCGTAGACCACGTCGTTCTTGGTCACCTTCGCCAGCTTGAGCATGGCGTCCACGACTTCCTGAGGAGTCGGGACGAAGATGACGTCCGGCGTCCGTGTCGGCGCAGGCGCCTGCTGCGCCCCGGCTGGCGCGGCGCAAAGCGCGGCAAGAGCGAGAATCGCGGCGATTCGGAATGCAGCCATGCGCGGATTATACAAATCCGCGCCAAGGGCGCTTGGGAGCCTCTCCCAGCCCCAGCCCCCTAGCCCCTCAGCCCTATGTCGTCTTGGAGGCGGCCCGGCGTGTTCTCACGTGCTTGGCGAGACCCGCCACGGCGTCCGTGGCGCTCTTGGCGGCATCCACCACGGCGGTTTGCCACGAGGGGCGGGGCGGAGCCGCGGCCTTGGCCCGCAGCACCGACTGCCGGCGCTCGGGAAGCGGAAACTCGTCTTTGAACTCGCCCACGTTGGCCACTATTGCGGCGATGTCCTGCATGGTGGCGTGCCCGCGGCGATCGGCGTGGGGAAACAGGCGGCAGAACTCGTCGACGGTGTCGATGGGATCGAGTCCGACCGCGCAGGCGTAGGTGCGCACCCAGGCGCGGGCGTAGAGCCCGCGCGGCCACGCCGAGAGGTCGTTGGCTTCCAACGCCTCGAACAGCTCTTTCTTGACCCGGGTCTCGGCGGCGATTTCCTCGAGTGAAATACGGTTGCGCTCACGGTGCCGGCGCAGACGGGTCACGAAGGTTTCCTGAGGAGTCATCGCGGGGTCTCCAGCGAAGCCGCACTTCGTGCGGGCGAATGCGTGTCCGGGAGCAATTCCCGGGCCCCGCGTCCGACGCGGCGAGAGACCGCGATTCAGGCGTCAGCGCGCGCGATCGCGTGCAGAAACGGTGAGAGGACGCCGCGTGCCGATTTCGAAAACGGCACTCGCGATCACGATTTCGTCAGGGAAGCAGAGCGGGGACCTGGCCGGAGAGGAACGCGTCGAGCTGCGAGGCCGAGAAGTGCACGCCGGTGTAGAACGGGCCGAACTCGGCGAACTTGGCGCTCGCCTCGTCGAACCGCATCTCGTAGATCAACTTCTTGAAGGTGACCGGATCCGGCGCGTAGAGGTCCACGCCCCACTCCCAGTCGTCGTAGCCGATCGAGCCCGAGATGATCTGTGTCACCTTGCCGGCATAGTGGCGGCCGATGTGACCGTGCTCGCGCATCATCAGCGCCCGCCGCTCGAACCCCTCGCTGTACCAGTTGAGGGTTTCGCCGCGGCGTTTGTTCATGGGATAGAAGCAGACGTAGCGGAACGGCGGCACCTCGCCCCACAGCCGGTTCTGCACGCGGCCGCGCTGCGTCTCCATCTCGGCGTCGAACGCCTTCTCGAACTCCTCGCTCCCGGGCTTGAACTTCGCCCCGAGCTGCTCGTGGATCTTGGCGGTCATCTCGTACATCCCGAGCTCGACGATCGACACGTACGACGTCGTCGGCTCGAGATACGTCGCCAGCCCGCTGCGCGACCACGCGAGCTGCGACGCGGCCAGCGAGTCGAAGCTGCGGCGGAAGCAGGTGACCATCAGATCCGCCTTGTGGCCGAGCACCTGCGCAAACGCGGTGGGGCCGTCGTTCGACGCCGACACCGCCGCCACGGCCTCCTCGGCCAGGCGCGCGCGGTCCGCGCCGGAGAGGGTGCGGACCGCGTCCCATTTCACGCGGTACATCAGGTGGAGCAGGCTCCACCCCTCGAGGGTCTCGGGAACAAAGGGGTTGTGCATCGGCTATGCGTCGGCCTGGCGGGCACGATCGGGCGCCACCAGCGGCGCGCCGGGCTCGTGAGCCTTCTTATGATGCCTCTTCTCGCCCCGGATGCGCGCGGTGATCCAATCCCGCGTGTCGGCCAGCGACTCATAGACGGTCGGAATCACCAGCAGCGTGAGCAGCGTCGACGTGATTACGCCGCCAATCACCGAAATGCCGAGCGGGGCGCGGAAGTCGCCGCCCTCGCCGCTGCCCAGCGCCACCGGCACCATCCCGGCGACCAGCGCGAACGTGGTCATCAGAATCGGGCGCAGCCGCACGCGGCCGGCCAGGATGAGCGCCTCGCGGCGCTCCATGCCGGCCTCCTCGGACCACTTCGCGAAGTCGATGAGCAGGATGGCGTTCTTGGCCACGATGCCGACGAGCAGCACCACGCCGATCATGCTCATGATCTCGAGCGGGAACTTGGTGAAATAGAGCGCCAGCATCACGCCGATGAGCGACAGCGGCAGCGACAGCAGGATGGAGAACGGTTCGAGGAACGACCCGAACTGCACCACCAGCACGAAGTACATCAGCATCACCGCGACGCCGATGGCGAGCAGCATCTGCGTGAAGATCTCCTGCTGGTCCTTGGTCTGGCCGCCCTGGCTCAGGCCGTAGCCGGCCGGGAACTTCACGTTCTGGTTGATGCGCGCCATGGCGCCGTTCACCACTTCCGACAGCGCCGCGCCTTCGGTGTTGGCCTCGACATTGATCACACGATCGCGGTCGAGGTGATCGATGCGCGCCGGCCCGAGGCCGGGGGTGACGTGCGCCACCTGGCCGAGCGGGATCGTCTTCGTCGTCCCGTCCGGCCCGGGCACCATGAGCGGCATCGATTCCAGATCGGCCACCACCGTGCGCGACGCCGGCGCGAGGCGGATCGTGACGTCGCGCGTCTCACCGGAGGGGTCGACCCAGTCGCCGACGTCGATGCCGGCAAAGGCGGGGCGCAGCGCCTGCGCCACCTGGCCCACGGTGATGCCGAGCGAGCCGGCCAGACCGCGATCGACCTGCACCTCCAGCTCCGGCTTCTGCCCCTTGGTGGACAAGTCGACGTCCACGGCGCCCGGCACCTGGCGCATCTCGTTGGCCACCTGCTGCGCCAGGCGCGTCAGCTCGCCGGCCTGCTGCCCCTTGATCTGGATCTGGATCGCCTTTTCGCCCGGGTTCCAGCCGCTGCTGATCGACGACATCAAACCGCTGATGTGCGCGATCTCCCCACGGATGTCGGCCTCGAGCACGGCCTGGCTGCGCTTGCGCTCCGCCTTTGGCAGCAGCTTCACGAACACCGAGCCCTCGTCCACGACGTCGCCGTCCCGCCCCATCGAGATGTAGGTGTAGGCCACCTCGGGACGCTTCCGCGCGATGCGGGCCACTTCCTGCGCCTTCGCCTTGGCGTAATCGAGATTGGAGCCCGGCGGCACGTCGAGGTCGATCGAGAACATCGAGTTGTCCTGGATCGGCACCAGCGCCGCGGGAATGACCCCCGTGGCGGGCAGCGCCAGGGCACCGATGAAGCTCGCCAGCGCGAGTCCGATCATCGAGTAGCGATGGTCGAGCGCCCAGGCGATCACGCTCTTGTAGCGTTCGGCCTGGCGATCGAACCACAGGTTGAAATATCCGAGCCAGCGGCTGACGAACCAGCGCGTGTGCAGCGGACCGTGCTGGTCGGGCCAGTAGGCCGAGAGCATCGGGTCGAGCGAGAACGACACGAAGAGCGAGACCAGCACCGAGCAGGCGATGGTGAGCCCGAACGGCTTGAACCACTGCCCCGCCATGCCGCCCAGGAACGCAATCGGAATGAAGACCACCACGATCGAGAGCGTGGTGGCGGTGACCGCCAGGCCGATCTCGTTGGTGCCCTCGTGAGCCGCCTTCAGGTGGTCCTTGCCCATCTCGACGTGGCGGACGATGTTCTCGCGCACGACGATGGCGTCGTCGATGAGGATGCCGATGGCGAGCGACAGGCCGAGCAGCGACATCGTGTTCAGGGTGAAGCCGAAGGCCCACACCGCGACGAACGACGCCAGCACCGACACCGGCAGCGCCAGGCCGGTGATGACCGTGGATCGCCACGAGTTGAGGAACAGGAACACGACGGCTACCGTGAGCGCCGCGCCTTCGATGAGCGCTTCCTCGACGCCCTTCACCGACGCGTCTACGCGCTCGCCGCCGTCCTGCGCCACCCGCAGCGTGACGCCGGCGGGGAGCGTGCCCTGGATTTCCTGCACCTTGAGGCGCACCTCGTTGGCCACCTTCGTCGTGCTGAATCCCGTGGATTTCAGGATGTCGAATCCCACCGCCTCTTCGTCGTTGTAGGCGGCGTACGAACGCGGCTCCTCGGTGGAGTCCTTCACGTCGGCCAGATCGCCCAGACGCACCACGCGGCCGCCGGACTGCGACACGACGAGCTGCTTGAAGTCCGTCGGCGAGTCGAGACGCCCCTTCAGGCGGATCGTCCGTTCCTCGAGCGAGCCCGCCAGGCGCCCCACCGGCACGGCGAGGTTCTGCGACTGGAGCGCCTGCACCACCTGCCCGACGCTGACGCTGGTGGCCTCGAGATCCCGCGGCCGGATTTCCACCACCAGCTCGCGCTCGATCTTGCCCACGAGGTTCACCGCCGCCACGCCCGAGATGCCCCGCAGCCGGCGGGTGATGTCGGGATCCGCCATGCGCGTCAGCTCGGCGCCGGTCAGCCCCGGCGACGACAGCGTGAGCGACACGATCGGCCGATCCGCCGGATCGAACTGCGTGAGGATCGGCTCCTCCATCTCGGTCGGCAGGTCGTTGCGGATCGCCGAGATCTTGTCGCGGATCTCCTGCGTGGCGACCTTCGGGTCCTTGGAGAAGTCGAACTCGACGACGATGCTCGCGTAGCTGTCGAGCGAACTCGACCGCAGGCGATCGATGCCGCTGATGCCGGAAATCGCCTCTTCGATCGGATCGACCACCTCGCGCTCGACGATGTCGGGCGACGCCCCCGGATAGGGCACGGCGACCACGACGACCGGAGCATCGATCTCCGGGTACTCGTCGGTGTCGAGCTGCGTGAGCGCAACGATGCCGAACACGACGAACATCAGCATCGCGACGACGGTCAGGACGGGTTTGGTGATGGCGGTATCGGAGATATACATGTCAGCGCCCACTCAACTGAACAGTGGTACCCGGCGTGATCCCTTGTGATGCGCCCCGCAGGAGCGTGTCGTCGGCGGCCAGACCCGACGCCACCAACACTCGCTCGGTGCGAGGATCGCGAAGGCCGAGCGTCACGTTCACGCGCTCGGTCTTCCCGTCGGCAACCCGCAGCACCCACGGGGTCTGCGTGGTGGTGTTCACGGCGTTCACCGGAACGACGAGCCCGTTGGCCGACTGCGCCACCACGCGCCCCTCGGCAAAGAGTCCTGCGACCAGCCGCCCGCCGACGTTCGGAATGGCCACGAAGATCGGCACCTGCCGCGTCGTGGAGTCGGCCTGCGGCGCAATGCGCTCGATGCGCCCCGCAAAGGTCTGATCGTAGCCCCGAACGGTGAATTCGACGGGCGCTCCGATACGGAGCTGTGACAGGTCTTCCGAGGGCACCGCCGCCTCGAGCCTCATCGACGACGGGTCGATCACCGTGAAGAGCTCGGTGCCGGGGCTGACCACGTCCCCCACGTTCACCGACTTCTTCGACAGGATGCCGCCGATCGGCGCGCGGATGACGGCGTCGCCGAGCTGGCGCTCGGCGCTGGCCAGCCGCGCCTTGGCGTCGGCCAGCTGCGCCTCGACCACGGTGACACTGCTCTTCACCTGATCGAGGTCCCGAGCCGCAATCGCGCCCGCGTTGACCAGCTTCTCCGTGCGTTCCACCTCGCGCCGGGCGAGGCCCAGCTGATTCTCGGCGTTGCGGACCGCCGAGGACGCCGACTGGCGGGCGTCGTCGAGCGTGCGCGTCTCGATGCGGCCGAGGAGCGCGCCGCGCATGACGGTCTGCCCTTCCTCGACGTGCACCTCGAGCATCGAGCCGCCCAGCTCGGCGCGGATCTTCGCTTCGCGCTGCGGCCGCAGTTCGCCCGAGAGGATCGGGCCGACGACGATCGTGCCCTTCTCCACCGACACGACGTTTTCCGGACCGATCTGCACCGCCACCGGCGCCGCCGCCGCGGGCGCCTTCTCGGCCTCCGTCGTGCCGCACGCCGCCGCCACCACCGCGGCGGCTATCACCGCGGCCATCGTGATTGTTCTCATGACTACCTACCTGGTCCCCGTCTGCGGCTGCCCCTGTTGCCCCGCCGCGTTCGCAAACTGACTCGTGCCCCGTTGCGGCTGTTGCTGCGGCGGCGCGGGCTGCGCACCCTGCGCCGCCGGCTGACGCGATCCGCCCGTCGCGGCGCCGCCGAGCGGCAGTTCGGGCAGCAGCGCCACGCGCGCGCGCGCCACCTGTAGATCCCGCGCGGCCAGCGCGCGGTTGGCCTCGGCCTGCTGCAGCAGCAGCCGCGAATCCGAGAGCTCGAGCTGCGTGGACACGCCGGCGCGATAGCGGACGTCCGCGATTTCGTAGGCGCGCGTGGCCTGCTGCACGGTGCCGGCGGTGGCTTCCCAGGCGGCGCGTGCCGCGATCAGCTCGGCCCATGCCGAGCGGGTGTCGAGCGCCGCCAGCTCCTGCACCTGCTTTTCCTGCAGCCGCGCGGTTTCGATGTCGGCGCGCGCCAGCATCTCGTCCCCCTTCTGGCGGCCGCCGGTGAGGATCGGCACGCTCATCGAGACGCCGAGCGACCAGTTGGCGCGGTCGAAGACCGGCGCCACGTTCGTCGGATAGGCGATGCGGCTGTAGTTCGACGTGAAGCTGACGGTCGGCATGCGCTCGGCCTGCACGGCCTTGAGCGCCGCCTCCCGCACGCTCACGCCCGTACCCGCTTCCGCCACGACGTTGCGCTCTGGAAGCGGAGCGGTGAGCAGCGCCGCCACGGCCGCCTGCGTCGGTCCCAGCGCCGCCTCCACTGGAGCCACCCGCGTCGCAAAGACGGCCGCCGGCGGCAGCTGCGCGCCGCCCAGATCGTCGGCGAGGCGGAGATCGTAGTCGGCGGGGAGCTCGAGCAGCTGCTTCAGGCGCAGCATGGCGACCTCCTGATTGCTGCGCTGGCGGATCAGCACCGGCGTCTGGCTGTCGCGCGACACGCGGGCGCGCAACACCTCGAACTCGGGCTGCGTGCCGGCGTCGAAACCTGCCTGCGTCTGTTGCAGGGTGGCGCCGGCCTGATCGAGCGTCGATCTGGCAATCGCCACCAGACGTTCGCTGAGCAGGACGTCGTAGTACGCCTGCGTGACGTCGTAGCGCAGCTGCGCGCGCGCGCCGACGAGCGACTGCTCCGCCGTCGTGCGCCCCAGGGTGGCCAGCTGTTTCTGGGCACCGATGCGGCCGCCGGAGTAGAGGTTCTGCGAGAACGACAGCGTGGCGCGCCAGGTGTTGGCGCGGCCGAACGGCAGGTCTTCGAACCCGTTGCTGGAGCCGTCGCTGGACCCGTTGCCGAAGTCGATGTTGTCGAACACCCCCTGGAACTCGTTGGCCAGCGAGCGGTCGTACGAGGCCGCGGCCGAGAGCTGCGGCCGCTCGGCGGCGCGGGCGCGCACGGCATCACCCTCGGTGCGAGTGACCCCGACCTGGGCGATGCCCACCGCCTCGCTGCGCGCTTCGGCGATGGCGAGCACCTGCTCGAGCGAGAGGGGACCTGACGGAACGGCAGGCGCCTGCGGCGATGGCGCCTGCGCACTGGCAGCCACGGTCACGGCAAGCGCAAAGAGGGTCAGCGCAGACACACGACGGGTATGGAGAACAGCGGTCGACATCACGATGTGCTTTCCTGCGGGGCTCGTTTTTTCCTACGCGCGGATCGGCGCTTGTGTTCCTGAGTCCCGCGCCCCGCGGGCTCGCCAAAGGATCCACGCGTCACGTGGGTTAGACGGACCGGGTGCTTCGAATGTGACGGCTGCGTCTGCAGCCACGCCACGAAACGGGCGCCCGCATCGAGCGCCTCGGTCAGATACCGGACGACGATGGCCAGTTCGCGGTTGCTGTAGCGGCCGTGAAGCTTCTCGAGCTCTTTCTGGATCGGCTGATACAGCGGAGCAATGTGCGATCCGCAATGCTCGAGCACCTCGACCACGACGACCCGGCGGTCGGCCGCGTCGCGCTGGCGCCGCACGTACCCGGCCCGCTCGAGGCGGTCGATCATCGCCGTGGTAGCGCCGGTCGTGAGCCCTGAGCGCGCGGCCATCTGGCCAGCCGTGGTCGGCCCGGCCAGTTGCAGCAAATCAAGACACTCGAGGTCGGTGGAGTTGATCCCGACCCGCGTCGCGACCAGATCGCTGATGAGCACGGCCTGCGCGCCCACCTTGCGAATCGCTTCGTCGAGCGCGGTCAGCAGGCGGTCACGTGGCGTTGCACGAGGTGCGGCTTTCGGCATTTCGTTGACTGCGCGGGAGCGCCTGGAGGGGGAGACGCGGACAGCGCGGAATTAGTTCAACCGCCAAGTATCTTGACGGTAAAGATATCTTGCCACGCCGCCGCGCCAGCGGTCAACCTCGCGTCTCGCCGGTGTTACGATGCCCACCGTTGCACCGCGGGTGCCAACGAAGGAGGCGGTCCGATGAGGCTTTCGCGCGCGGCAGAGGTCGTGGCGGTGGCGTTGCTGGCGCTCGGAGCGGGTGCCGTGGCGGCCCAGACGCAGGGCAGCGTCGACGATCACCTGACTCGGGCGCGCGCCGCCTCGGGCCAGGACTTCGACGCCCTCTACGGCGTCACCTGCGACCTGGTGAAGCCTCCGGCCGGCGCGGCGCCCGCCGCACCCGCGGCGGCGGCGTCCGGCCCTCCAGCCCGCGCCACCTGGCACGCCGAACCGGCGAAAGTGTTCGACAACGTGTACTTCGTCGGCCAGTCCGAATACTCGGCGTGGGCCGTCACCACTTCCGCCGGCATCATCCTCATGGATGCCATCTTCGACTACTCGGTCGAGGACGAAGTGGTGAACGGGTTGAAGGCGCTCGGACTCGACCCGGCGCAGATCAAGTACGTGGTCATCAGCCACGCGCATGGCGATCATGTCGGCGGCGCGGGGTTTCTGCAGAAGCGCGGCGCGCGCATCGTGATGTCGGCCGCGGACTGGGACCTGATGGAGCGCACCAAGGCGGATTATCTGAAGCCGACCCGCGACATCGTGGCCACCGACGGCCAGAAGCTCACGCTGGGCGACACCACGGTGACGCTCTACATCACACCCGGCCACACGCTCGGCACGATCTCGTCGCTCATCCCGGTGAAGGACGGCGGCCGCCCGCACGTGGCAGCCTACTGGGGAGGCACCGCGTTCAACTGGGTGCGCGGCCCCGCTCAATACATCACGCCCGATCGCCCGGCCAGCTTCTGGTTCACGCAGTACGCCGCGTCGGCGCGCCGCTTCCGCGACGTCGCCGCCCGCGCGAACGCCGACGTGCTGCTGTCGAACCACACGAACTTCGACGGCTCGAAGACGAAGATTCCCGCGCTGCGCGCGCGGGCGCCGGGTGCGCCGCACCCGTATGTCGTCGGCAAGGACGCCGTACGGCGCTATCTCACCGTGGCCGACGAGTGCGCGCGCGCCGGCCTGGCCACCACCGCCGCCACGCATTGAGCCGGTCGCCGCGGACGATTGCCGTCGTCGCGCTCGCGCTCGTCGCGGCGGTCGCCGCCATCGAGCTGTCGATGGGCCGCGTGGCGGTGTGCCGCTGCGGCGACATCAAGCTGTGGCACGGCGTCGTGCAGAGCGCCGAGAACTCCCAGCACATCACCGACTGGTACACGTTCTCGCACGTCATCCACGGCATCGGGTTCTACGCCCTGCTGTGGCTGGCGGCGCGGCGCACATCGATCGGCACGCGCTTCCTGATCGCGGTGATGCTCGAGGGTGCGTGGGAGGTGTTCGAGAACACGCCGTTCGTCATCGATCGCTATCGCACCGCCACCATCGCCCTCGACTACTACGGCGACAGCGTGGTGAACTCGGTGTCCGACATCGGCGCGATGATGGGCGGATTCTGGCTGGCGCGGCGCCTGCCGCCCTGGGCCAGCGTGTCGCTGGTCGTCGTCCTCGAAGTGTTCGTCGTGCTGATGATCCGGGACAACCTCACGCTCAACATCCTGATGCTGCTCTACCCGCTCGACGCGATCCGGCGCTGGCAGTCCGGTCTTTCGTAGAGGCGGACCTTCAGGTCCGCCTGATCACAACAGCCGATCGACTTCGGGAAGCACCACCTCCGCGGGCGCGTGAATCGCCAGGTCGACCACGGCGGTCGCGGGCGTGGCCTCGGCGTTGATCTCGACCGTGAAGGCCCCGTGGTGGCGTGCCTGCTCCACGAGGCCGGCGGCCGGGTACACCACCGACGAGGTGCCGACCGTCACGAAGACGTCGCAGAGGGTGGCCTGCACCGCAGCACGCAGATCCGCGTCGGCGAGCATCTCGCCGAACCAGACGACGGCGGGGCGGGCAAGCGCCTGGCAGTGCGGGCAGCGTGGCAGGCCAGGCAGCGGGACCCGTTCGTCGCGCCATGCCGTGCGGCCGGCCAGGCACCCGCGCGAGCACGACAGCTCCCAGATGGAGCCGTGCAGCCGCACGAGCCGCTCGGTGCCCGCCTTGAGGTGCAGGTCGTCGACGTTCTGCGTGACGACGGTCGCACGCTCGCCGCCCCGCGACCAGCGCGCCAGCACGTCGTGGGCGGCATTGGGTGCGCAGCCGGCAATCGTCTGGCGGCGCCAGCCGTACCACTCCCACAGCAGCTCCGGGTTGCGGGCGAACGCCGCCGCCGTGGCGAGCTCCTCGGGCCGGTGGTTCCGCCACAGACCGTCCTCGCCGCGGA
>Ga0207648_10000729_pt1 | contig 36820 bp, 39 predicted proteins | sample KBSMisM32_FD_184310 | JGI IMG/M metagenome (GOLD analysis project Ga0207648, IMG submission 184310) | Miscanthus rhizosphere microbial communities from Kellogg Biological Station, Michigan, USA - KBS Miscanthus M3-2 (SPAdes) (version 2) | ecosystem: Host-associated > Plants > Roots >... | reverse complement strand
GTCACATTCGCGAAGTTCGCGTAGACGCCGGCCATCTGCTCGGGGTCGAGGTGGATGTTGAGCTGTCGCTCCTGGGCGTCGTCGTCCACGCCGCAACGATACTACGGCCATGACCCGCTCCCCTGACACGACCGGGAACGCCGTTGCCCGCCTCGCGGAACGCCTCTCGAAGCTCGCCGGAGCACCGGTTGCGCTCGAACGGCCGAGCGATCCTGCGCACGGCGACTATGCGACGAACGTTGCGCTCCGGACCGCGCCTCAACACAAGCTCCCGCCACGCGAGCTTGCAGCCGACCTGGCAGTTCGGGCGGGCGAGCTCGACGAGATCGAGCGGGCCGAGGTCGCGGGGCCGGGATTCCTCAACCTCTGGGTGACGACGGAGTGGTTGGCCGGCGCGCTGGCCGAAGTCGGGCCCGATTACGGAGCCGGCGCACCCGAGGCGCCCCAGAAGATCCAGGTCGAGCTCATCTCCGCCAATCCGGCAGGCCCGTTGACCGTCGGGTCCGCCCGAAACGGAGCGTACGGCGACTCCGTCGCGCGGGTCCTCGACTACGCGGGACACGAGGTCGAGCGCGAGTACTACTTCAACGACTCCGGCCGGCAGGTCGAGCTCTTTCGCGCCTCCGTCGAGGCGCGGCGACGGGGGGAGGAGCCTCCCGAGGGCGGGTACCAGGGTGATTACATCGACGAGCTCGCGAAGGTCGACGGCGACCCGGTCGAGCACATGCTCGAAGAGATCCGCCGCGAGGTCGCGGAGTTCCGCGTTCCCATCGACACCTGGCGTCATCAAGGCGACATCGAGAAGCACGTCGCCGAGGTGCTGCCGGAGCTCGACACGTTCGAAGCGGACGGGACGCTCTGGGCTCGCACTAGCGCGTACGGCGACGACAAGGACCGTCCGCTCGTACGCTCGTCCGACGGCTCGTATCTCTACTTCGCGGCCGATGTCGCCTACGTCCGCGACAAGCTCGAGCGCGGCTTCGACCGTGCCATCTACGTGCTCGGCGCCGATCACCATGGGTACGTCGGACGGCTGAAGGCAGCAGCAGCGATGCTCGGCTACGACCCCGACCGGATCGAAGTGCTGATCTACCAACTAGTCCATATCGTCGAAGGCGGCCAGACGAAGAAGATCTCCAAGCGCCGCGGTGACGTCGTGTTCCTGCACGAGCTCATCGACAAGATCGGGATCGACGCGGCGCGCTGGTACCTCGTCTCGCGCGGTCACGACCAGCCGATCGACATCGACGTCGATCTCGCCGCGGAGCGGACGCAGAAGAACCCCGTCTACTACGTTCAGTACGCGCACGCGCGGATCGCCGGCATTCTGCGAAACGCCGAAGGAGCCGGCGGCGGCGACACTCCCACGGAGCTCGCGGCCGAGGAACGGGACCTCATCAAACGGCTGCTCGAGTTTCCGCTCGTCGCCGCAGAGTCCGCGGAGCGGCGGGCACCTCACGCGATCCCGATCTACGCGATTCGCCTCGCCGACGACTTCCATCGCTTCTATCACGAGCATCGCGTCGTCGGCTCGGAGACTGAGGCCTTCCGGCTGACCCTCGCCCGTGCGACGCAGAGCGTCATCGCCCGGGCGCTCGACCTGATCGGAGTCGAGGCGCCCGAACGGATGTAGGGTCCCGTCTCGTGCAGCGCGCGACGGGCGCCCATTTCGGCAGGAGAGAGGGACGTGTCCGCCCGAGCGCCTGATCGAAACCTTGCACTCGAGCTGGTCCGCGTCACCGAGGCGGCCGCGCTCGGCGCGGGGCGCTGGGTTGGGCGGGGCGACAAGATCGCTGCGGATCAGGCCGCCGTCGACTCGATGCGGGCGATGCTCGACTCCGTGTCCATGGACGGCGTCGTCGTCATCGGCGAGGGAGAAAAGGACGAAGCGCCGATGCTCTTCAACGGCGAATCAGTCGGCGACGGCACCGGCCCTCAGGTCGACGTTGCCGTCGACCCACTCGAGGGCACGCGCCTGACTGCGCTCGGCCAGCCGAACGCGATCGCCGTCATGGCGGTCGCTGAACGCGGCACGATGTTCTTCCCCGGAGCCGCTGTCTACATGGAGAAGATCGCCGTCGGCCCGGAGGGCATCGACGTCATCGATATCAACGCGTCGCCCACCGCGAACGTCAACGCGGTCGCCAAGGCGAAAGGAGTGTCGACGCGTGGGATCACGGTTATCGTGCTCGAGCGCGACCGACACGAGGCGTTGATCGGAGAGCTTCGTGAGGCCGGCGCCAAGGTTCAGCTCATCCGCGACGGGGATGTTGCACCGGCCATCGCCGCGGCGCAGAGCGGGACCGGGGTGGACATGCTCTACGGCATCGGCGGCACACCCGAGGGCGTCATCTCGGCCGCGGCGCTCAAATGCGTCGGCGGAGGCATCCAGGGCAAGCTCTGGCCGCGTGACGACGACGAGCGCGCGCGGCTCGTCGACGCCGGGCTCGACCCCGAACGTGTGCTGACGACCGACGACCTCGTCGCCGGTGAAGACGTCTTCGTGGCGGCGACCGGCGTCACCACCGGCTCGCTGCTGCGCGGAGTCCGTTACCTGCCGAATGGGGCGCTGACGGACTCAATCGTCATGCGCTCGAGGTCCGGCACGTCCCGCCGGATCGAGGCGAACCACCTGCTGGACAAGCTCGAGGCCCTGACGGGCCGGCAGTACCGCTAGTCGTTCTAGGCCGGGACCGCCTCCCGCTCCATGTCGGGAGCGTAGGTGCCCGTCTGTGCTGCGCTGTTCATCTTCGCCCGGTGATAGTAGGCGCGCTGTGCCGCCTCGACGTTCTCCTCCTTGCCGCCCCAGGCTTTGAGCGCAGCCGCCTGGAGCGCACGGCCGTAGGAGAACGACAGCTTCCACGGGTGCTGGCCGAGCGCGTTCATCACGTTCAGCCTGCTCGTCGCCTCCTCCTCCGACTGGCCTCCGGAGAGAAAGACGATCCCCGGAACGGCCGCCGGTACGTGGCGAAGGAAGCACCGTAAGGTCTCGTGTGCGATCTCTTCGTCGGAGGCCTGCTGCGGGCAGTCGTAGCCGGGCAGCACCATGTTTGGCTTCAACAGGATTCCCTCGGGCTGCACACGCTGGTCGCGCAGTTCGGTGAAGACGGCGTGCAGCGTTCGTGACGTGACTTCGAAGCTGCGCTCGATCGTGTGGTCGCCGTCCATGAGGACCTCGGGCTCGACGATCGGGACGATGCCCGCCTCCTGACACAGCGCGGCGTAGCGAGCGAGTGCGTGAGCGTTCGTCCAGATGCAGTACTCGCTCGGAATGTCCTTGCCGATCGTGATCACGGCGCGCCACTTCGCGAACCGCGCGCCGAGCTCGCGGTACTCGTTCAGCCGTTCGCGGAGCCCGTCGAGGCCTTCAGTGACGGTCTCACCCTCTGCAAGCGCGAGCGGCTTTGCTCCGGTGTCCACTTTGATCCCGGGGACGATTCCCTTCGACCCGAGCAGCTTCGGGAAGGGGGTCCCGTCGGCCGAGCTCTGGCGGAGCGTCTCGTCGAAGAGGATGACGCCGCCGATGTACTCCTCAGCGCCTTCGGTCGTGAAGAGGAGGTCGCGGTAAGCGCGCCGCGCCTCTTCGTTCGACTCGACGCCGATCGAGTCGAAGCGTTTCTTGATCGTGCCGCCGCTCTCGTCCGCCGCGAGGATTCCCTTGCCGTCCGCGACGATCGCCTGGGCGGTCTTCTGCAGCTCCTGAACGTCCATGTTTCCGGCCCTCCTGGTCTTTTTCCGGGAGGAAGTATCGCCTAAGATCATCAATCCGGAGGGGCACCGCTGCGGCGGGCGCCCCTCCTTTTCCGCCGGGACCTTGGTAAGTGCCGCGGCCGTGAGTACGATTCGACTCCGTTGATCCGCCGTCTGGCCCTCACGGTCCTGGTCGTTGCAGCTCTCGCCCCCGCCCTGCGGGGGGATGCGGCTGCGCCTGTGTTGATCGAGCCGGGCGTCACGCTCGCGGGGGTTCCGGTCGGCGGAATGTCGAACGAGCAGGCGCAGGCGGCGGTCGGACCTGCTTTCGCGCGACCGGTGCGGCTCGTTTATGGCGATCAGGCCTGGACGCTTCACCCGGCCCGCTTCGGCGCCCGCGTGGCGATCTCCGACGGTGTGCTGCGTGCTCTCGGCGCGAAGGCCGGCTCGGAGGTCTCGCTCGTCCCGGCGGTTGACGCCCAGGAGGTGCGGAGGTTCGTAGGTGCTCTCGACAAGCGCGTCTCGGTCGCGGCGACCGATGCAGAGCTCAGCGGCCTCGAGGGGCTTCAGCCGCAGTTCACGAAAGAGCGGACGGGCATCCAGGTCCTGCGCGGTCAGACCGCGCAGCGGATCGTGCGCGCGCTCCAGTCACCGCAGATCCGTCGAATCCGCGTGGCCGTCACGACCCTGCAGCCCGCGCGAACGGTTGCGCACTTCGGCCCGGTGATCGTCATTCGCCGCGGCGTGAACCAGCTCCGCTACTACCGGGGCGCGCGTTTGGTGCGACTGTTCGGAGTCGCGACCGGCCAGGCGATCTATCCGACACCGACCGGAACCTTCAGCATCGTGGACATGCAGAAGAACCCGTGGTGGCTACCACCGGACTCGGCGTGGGCAAAGGGCGAAAAGCCGATCCCGCCCGGCCCGGGGAACCCGCTCGGCACGCGCTGGATGGGCCTGTCCACCCCGGGAGTAGGCATGCACGGAACCCCCGACGACACGTCGATCGGCTATTCAGCCTCACACGGCTGCATCCGAATGCACATCCCAGATGCCGAGTGGCTCTTCCAGCACGTGGAGATCGGCACCCCTGTCGTAATAACAGACGCTTAGAAGGTTTCATCGCGCCGCCGATGCCGGCTTTGCCGGCGTCGGCCGCAAACGCCTCGGATCGACGGCGAACCGATCGAAGTCATCATGGCTCCGCGGAAGCGGAGCCGGACTTCGATCGGAAGAGCGGACGACGAGGCTCGAACTCGCGACCCTCAGCTTGGGAAGCTGATGCTCTACCAACTGAGCTACGTCCGCGTGCGTCCTGATTGTAGCTCCAGCCCTGGCACGGTCTCTAAGCTCTGAGCATGGACGCAGACGCCGTCGAGATCCGCGTCCTCGGCTGCTTGATCGAGAAGCAGCGGACGACGCCGGATGCCTATCCGCTCTCGCTGAACGCGCTTCGCCTGGCGTGCAACCAGGCGACGAACCGGGATCCGGTCGTCGCGTACGAGGAGCGCGAGATCAAGGCGGCGCTCGAGCGGATGTCGAATCGTGGCTGGACGCGATTTGCGAGCGGGGTGAGCAGTCGCGCTCTGAAATACCGGCAGCTGCTCGACGAGGCGCTCGGGTTGTCGGAGGCGGAGATCTCACTGCTGGGCGTCCTCATGCTCCGGGGGCCCCAGACGGTCGGCGAGCTCAAGCAACGCAGTGAGCGGCTGCACCGCTTCGGCTCGATCGCCGAGGTTGCAGAGACCCTCGACGGGCTCACTCAACGGGAGCTCGTCGCGCGGCTCGAGCGGCGGCCCGGTCAGAAGGAAGAGCGCTGGCAGCAGCTGCTCGGAGGCGATGCCGAGTTAGCCGCAGCCGCCGAGCCTGTTGCGCCGCCCGTGCCCAGCGAGGGCGCCGATCGGCTGGGCGCGATCGAGGAGCGGCTCGAGCGGCTCGAGGGTGCCTTCGACGAACTGATCGCGCGCCTCGATAAGGTGCCCGACCGTGGCTGACGCGTTGGCACAGCTCGAGGAGCGGCTCGGCAAGATCACCGACCTCGAGCGGATCAGCCGGGTGCTGAGCTGGGATCAGCAGACGATGATGCCGCCCGCCGGCTCGGACCACCGCGCCGAGCACCTCTCGACTCTCCGGCGCCTTTCACACGAGCTTCTGATCGATGACGAGACGGGTCGCTTGCTCGACGAGCTTCGTCCACTCGAGGAATCGCTCGAGCCCGACTCGGACGACGCATCTCTCATCAGGGTCGCCCGGCGTCAGTACGAGAAAGCGTCTCGCGTCCCGACGGAGCTGCGCGCGGAGATGACGCGCGCGTCCGCACAGGCACGTCCGGTCTGGGTCAAAGCAAGAGCCGAGTCGAACTTCGAGCTCTTCTTGCCTGTCCTGGAAAGGACCGTCGAGCTGCGCCGGCGCTATGTCGACTGCTTCGACGGCGTCGAGGAGCCGTACGACATCCTGCTCGACGACTTCGAGCCATACACGACGACTGCGGAGGTACGCGAGATCTTCGCCGAGCTCAAGGCGGAGCTTGTCCCGCTGATTGCAGAGCTCCGCGACATCGAGGTCGACGACTCGTTCATGACCGGGAACTTCCCCGTCGACCGTCAGGAACGAATCGCGAAGGAGGTCGTCGCCCGGTTCGGCTTCCGTCCCGACACGTGGCGACTCGATCCCACGGAGCACCCTTTCGCATCGGGCGCGGGTGTCGACGACATTCGGATCACGACCAACTACGACCCGCAGACGATGAAGTCGTTCTTCTCGACGATGCACGAGTACGGCCACGGGCTCTACTCACATCAACTGCCACGACATCTCGAGCGGCTGCCAACCGGGAGCTCCTGCTCGCTCGGAATCCACGAATCGCAAAGTCGGCTCTGGGAGAACCTCGTCGGCCGAAGCCCGCAGTTCTGGCGGTTCTTCTATCCGCGGGTCCAGGACGCATTCCCCGATCAGCTCGGCGGGGTGGAGCTCGATCGCTTCGTCGCCGGAATCAACCGCGTCAAGCCGTCACTGATCAGGATCAAGGCGGACGAGGTCACGTACGGGATGCACATCATCCTCCGCTTCGAGCTCGAGCAGGACATCATCAACGGGCGCGTCGACCTGCGGGAGCTGCCGGAGGTCTGGAACGAGCGGATGAAGGAGTACCTCGGCGTCGACGTCCCCGACGATGCCCACGGCGTCCTGCAGGACACGCACTGGGCGTCCGGGCTAATCGGCTACTTCTCGACCTACCTACTGGGCACCGTTATGTCGGTGCAGATCTGGGAGAAGGTGCTCGAGGACGTGCCCGACCTGGAGGAGCAGGTCGAACGCGGCGAGTTCGGCGCGCTGCGGAACTGGCTGGGCAAGAACGTGCACGCATACGGCATGAAGTTCTCGCCGCAGGAGACGCTCGAGCTCGCCACGGGAAACCGGATCGACGCCAAGCCGTACCTGGCCTATCTCCGCGCGAAATACGGCGCGGGCGTCGCCGCCTAGAGGGTTGATGCGAAATTGGGCCGCCGTCGGGGGCGCTCCAGACCAAGCCGGGCAGCGCGGTCGTTCGCGGTGCGTAGCGGCGCTACGTGCCGCGGGCGAGCGTGCTGATCCGGCGCCGTGTCTGGTGCGTCATCCGGCCCGGCCGAATTTCACATCGGGCCTCTCGACCGGCCAGGCTTCTGCGATCCGGCGGCGCGTCTCTTCGAGATGCTCGGGCAGCACCTTGACGTCGGCCAGCACCGGCATGAAGTTGGTGTCGCCGCCCCACCGCGGCACGACGTGCAGGTGGACGTGGTCGACGATCCCCGCTCCGGCAACCCGGCCGAGATTCCAGCCGACGTTGTAGCCCTGTGGTGCGTAGAGGTGTGCGAGTGCGGCCATGCCCGTGGACGCCAGCCGATGCAGGTCGAGCACCTCGTCGTCCTCGAGCGCTCCGTACTCACCGACGTGCCGCTTCGGCGCGACCATGAAGTGGCCCGACGAGTAGGGGTACTTGTTCAGCAGCGCGATCGCCTTCCCGCCACGGCGGACGACCAGGCGCTCTTCGTCGTCGCCTGCGACCGCATCACAGAAGACGCAGCCGGGCTCATCGTCGGCCGACTTGATGTACTCGAGGCGCCAGGGCGCCCACAGTTGCTTCACCTTGCCGAGTCTAGAGCGGGCGATCCAGGGGCTCGACCGGGACCGTCTCCGCCGCGACTCGCTGGCGGAGGGTCGCCAGGAAGAGCAGCGATCCGACCATGGCCATGACCATCAGGAGGGAAGAGGTGAGGAGGATCGCCTGAAGAGTGAGCATGTGTGTTCAGTGGAACGCGTCACGCACGATTTCGGGTACGCGGTCCGGACTCCTTCAGGGCCATTTCCGCGGGAGTAAGCTCGTGCTACCACGACCCGGGAGGAGCCATGCCCGTTGGGATGCTTCAGATGATGCAGGGAGTGACGAAGGACCAGTACGACCAGGTGAACGAGCAGATGTTCGGGCAATCGGCGCCCGCGATGGATCAGCTGCCGGACGGCATCATCGTCCACAGTGCCGGCCCGGTCGAAAACGGCTGGTACATCTATGACATCTGGGAGTCGCGCGACCACTTCCAGCGGTTCATGGACGGGCAGCTTGGCGAGGCGATCCGCGCGGTCTTCGGCGATCAGCCGCCGCCTCCCGGCTCGGAACCGCAGTTCTACGAGATCGAGAGCCTCGCGGTCGCCCAGTAGCAGCTTCAGAACCTGGCCCGCCAATCGGAGCGTAGGGGAATCGCGAACGCTAGACGTGTTCTCTAGTTCCGGAACGCGAGTTCACGCGTGCCGGCGAATGTCATACTGGCGCGCAGATGGCAGGAGAGGAGAACAGCACCCTCACGCCTCGGGACGAGGGACTCGGTGCGGGCTTCTTTCTCAAGATCGCCGGGGTCGTCGTTGTTGCCGGGATCATCGGGATGATCGTTTTTCTGGTTTGGTGGCGTGCGGTTTACGCCTGGGGCTTTTTGGGCGGGTTCCTCGCTTTCGCGGCGGTGCTGTGCCTGTTCGCCTGGCTGTACGACCGCCGGAGCGCGCGCAGGTAACAGAAACACCCCAGGCGGACCACACATTCATCGGGGGCCCCTAGCGTCGACTACCAAAAGAGCTCGCAACACGAGTCACAAGTGGCTGTATGATGGCAGTCGCCCGCACTGGCCCTGCAGCCAGAATTCCGGCCGAAGCCCCAAGACACGCCGACGCGCTTTCTGGCGCGCGAGGCATCAGAGCTAAGGCAAACAGAGTTCTCCGTAGGGCCAGTTTTCTGTTTGCGCTGAGGCCTACTCAGAGCCAGCGCTTGTACTTGAAGAAGCCGATCATCCCGACGATCACCCCGACCATCAGGCCGACGATCGCCCAGAAGGCCGCGTGGGTGTGCTCGCCGGGGAAGAGCACGTTCATCCCGAAGATCCCCGAGATGAGCGTCAGCGGCAGCAGGATCACCGAGAAGACAGTCAGGATCCGCAAGACGTCGTTCTGGCGATGTGAGATGACCGACTCGTTCGTGCTCTCGAGCGCCTCTACGACTTCCTTGTAGTTGTCGAGCAGATCCCAGATGCGTTCCGACGCGTCGACGAGGTCGTCGAAGTAGAGCTCGAGCTCCTCAGGTAGGAAGCGCTCGATGTGCCGCTCGAGCAGTCGCAGCGCGGGACGCTGCGGCTTGATGATCTTGCGATACGAGATGATCTCTTGCTTCACCTTGGAGATGTCGGTGACGATCTCCTCCGAGCGGCGGTCCTCGATGTCGTCCTCGATCGAGTCGAGTTTGTAGGCGATCTTGTCGAGGATCGGGAAGCAGTAGTCGAAGAGATCGTCGAGCACCTCGTAGAGGAGTCGGCCCGACCCTTTGCTGAACAGCTGCTCACGGAAGCGCTCGTCCTCCTGCACCCGGTTGAAGAGGCGCGTCACTGGGAGGAGCTCGACGTTGGAGATCGTGACCAGGTAGTCGGGCCCGAGGAAGAAGTCGAGCTCGCCGGCGTTCAGGCGCTGGACGTTCTTGTCGTACGCAGGGAAGTGGAGGACGCCGAAGAGATAGCCGTCATCGAGGTAGTCGTCGACCTTCGGCCGCTGACGCTTCGAGAGGACGTCCTCGACGTCGAGCGGATGCCAGCCGAAGCGTTCACGGAGCGCATTGACCGTCTCCGGGTCGATCGGTGGGTCGAGGTGGATCCAGGTGAGGCCGTCGGCGCTGAGCTCAGCGACGCGTGGTTCCGGGCGCGGGGCTACCGCCTCCACGAATCCGTGAGGCCTCGTCCGCCGGATGCGGGGCAGGCTGGGCATCGGTACTGAGGGGATCGTCGGTCGCTAGCGCCATATTCGGCATGGTACCCGGGACGCCTGCGAGCGAATCTACGCGGGGGGTGCGCAGCAGCTGCGCGGGGATCCGTCGTTCGATCGCGAGGGCATAGACCGATGCGAGCACACAGACGGCGCCGGCAGCCGGCCAGAGCGCGAGCGGCTTGTGCTGGAGGACGAAGCCGCCGATCGCCGGCCCCGCGAAGAAGCCGATCTGCCAGGTGGAGCTCGAGAACGCCATGTAGCGACCGAGTAGCTGCGGCTCGGCGAGATCGACGACGAGCGGGGCATAGATCGCGCCGTGGAGGCACTCGGCGAGCGCGAAGACGCCGACGGCGACCGCGAAGACGATCGCAGCCTGATTGCCCGTGAACCAGGCGCCCCCGGCGAGCACCCCGAGAAATGCTCCGGCCCAGACGACACCCATCAATGCCAGGCCACGCAGGCGCCGCTTGCCTTCGACGAGCTTCACCATCGGAAGCTGGCCGAGTGCCACCACCGCCGAGAAGACGAACCAGATCACGCCGATCGCGGGCTCGCTCACGTGCGCGGTGTTCTTTGCGAACGGCGGCAGCAGCTCGCTCATCACCGCGATGCCGGCGCCGATCAGGATCACGTTCAGAAAGACATACGAGATGAACACGCGGTTCCGCGCAACGTCCGCGTAGCGGCCCGGCTCGCGCCGCTCCTCGCGATGGCGCGTCGACGGTACGAACTGCAGTACGACGACGAAGACCAGGAATGTCACGGCGTTCAGCAGGAACAGGAAGGTGAAGGTGCTCGGGTGGGCGGTGCGCGCGATTGCACCTGCGACGAGCGCGCCGAGTGCGAAGCCGACGTTCATCGTCATGCGCTGCTGGGCGAACGCGGCGTGGCGGCGCCCGGGTGGCGTAAGCGAGCTCAGCAAGGTGGACTGACTCGGCCAGAACGCACCCGTTGCAACGCCGACGAGGAGGTTCAGCGCAAACGCCTGCCACGTCTCTCGGATCAACGGAAAGAGTGCGAACGCGACCGCGGCCAGCACGAGCGCACCGCTCAGCACGACCCGGGGACCGAGCCGGTCCGACAGCGCGCCCCCGACGAACCCGGACCCGAAAGCCGCCAGCGAGCCGGTGGCGACGACGAGGCCGGCGATGCCGAGCGAGATCCCCCGGACGTTGTGCAGGTAGATGATCAGGAACGGCCCGATGACGCCGTTCCCGAACATGTTCACGAGCCCGCCCGCCTGCAGGATCCAGACGTCCCGCGGAAGTTGCGGATTCAGGCTGCGAAGGTAGGCCCGCACTGATCGAGATTATCCGGGCAAGGCGGCTACACTGGCCTAGCGCGTCTGTAGCTCAGGGGATAGAGCGTGCGCCTCCGGAGCGCAAGGTCGCAGGTTCGATTCCTGCCAGGCGCACTCCGCCAGGAGATCCGGCCGCTTCGCGGCCATGATGATCTCCTGGCGTTCGGTTTCCATTCGGCGCGGTTGTGGCCGACGCCGGCACAGCCGGCATCGGCGGCAGTCAACATCGGGAAGCAGGCCGTTAGGGTTCCGGTCGTGGAAGTCACTGCTCGCATCGCTCGGCTCGAGCTCGCTGAGACTTTTGTGATCTCTCGCGAGTCCACTGACGTCGCGGAGGTGGTGCAGGTCGAGATCCGTCACGGGCAGGTCTCCGGTTTTGGAGAAGGGGCGCCCATCGACCGCTATCAGGAGACGGCCGAGTCCGCGCTTGCCTATGTCGAGGAGTACGCAGACGCGCTGGGAGACGATCCGTTTGCCCTCGACGAGATCGAGAACCGGCTGCCGCCCCGGGAATGGGCTGCGCGCGCCGCGATCGACGGAGCGTTGCACGACCTCCAGGGCAAGCTCGTCGACCTCCCGGTGTGGAAGCTGCTCGGTCTGGAGCGTGAAGGTCCGCCGACGTCCTGGACAATCTGGCTCGGAGATCCGGACGACATGGCACTGCGTGCGGTCAAGGCCGTGGACTTCTCTCGCTTGAAGTTGAAGCTTGGGGCGCGCGACGGTCTCGACGTGGAACGGGTGCGTGCCGTGCGTGAAGTGACACAGGCGTCGCTGCAGGTCGATGTCAACGAGTACTGGACGTTCGACGAAGCGCTCGACGCACTGCCGCAGCTCGCGGAGCTCGGCGTCGAGTACTGCGAACAGCCTCTGCCCGCCGGCGACCCCGAAGGTCCGCGCCTGAAGGCCGCCTCGCCGATCCCGATCTACGTCGACGAGGACTGTCATCGTCTCGCCGACGTTGCAGCCTGCGCCGAGCGTGCACACGGCGTCAACATCAAGCTCGCCAAGTCGGGTGGCATCCGCGAATCGGTGAGGATGGCGCACGCGGCGCACGCGCTCGGTCTCGGTGTAATGCTCGGCTGCATGGTCGAGTCAGGTCTCGGGATCGCCGCGGCCGCACAGATCGCGAGTCTCTGCAACCACGTCGACCTCGATGGGAACCTTCTCCTCGCGGACGATCCGTGGCCCGGTGTGGAGTTCGACAACGGCGTTCAGCGGCCGTCGGAGCGACCGGGCCTCGGCGTCGCCGCCGCGGCTCGTGCGTGACGCGCTCGTAGCCGGCCTTTCGCAGGACTACGGCGTTCATCCGTACGGCAAGTGGCGCGGCGCGTTCTGGCGGCTTGCCTCGCTCGTCGAGCTTGGGGTGGCGAGAAACGACTCGATCGACGCCGCCGCGGACAGTGTCCTCGCGTGGCTCGCGAATCCGCGGCGACTGCGCTCGTTCCCCACGCTCGAAGGCCGGGTCCGCCGTTGCGCCTCGCAAGACGGGTTGGCGCTGTACGTCCTGAGCACTCTCGGTCTCGATGACGAGCGGCTGCAGATCCTGGCCGAGTCACTCGTAGCGAGCCAGTGGCCGGACGGCGGCTGGAACTGCGACCGGCGCCCGGCTGCGGCGCATTCGTCCTTCAACGAGACCTGGGGGCCGACATTGGGTCTCGCCGCGCACGGTCGCATCGCGGGCGAGCGCCACGCAACAGTCGCCGCCGACGCGGCCGCGGAGTTTCTCCTCCGCCATCAGGTCTTCCAGTCGCACAGGACCGGCGAGCCGGCGCACCCCGCGCTTCTCAACCTCCGCTTCCCGCCGTACTGGCACTACGACGTGCTCGTCGGGCTCGTCACACTGGCGCGTAGCGTTGGCCTCGACGACCGGCGGGTTGCAACTGCGCTCGATCTCGTCGAGTCGCGACGGCTACCCGATGGAACCTGGCACACCGAAGGCAAGTGGTGGAAGCGGCCCGGCTCGAAGGGCAGCAACGTCGAGGCCGTCGATTGGGGCGACACCGCGGACGAGCTGCTGACCGACCGCGCCCTGGAAGTCCTGCACGCAGGAGGACGGCAGTAGGGTTGCGCGCGTGAGCGAGAAGCGCTACTTGATCCTCGCCGAAGAGTTCTCGCACGATCCGCACTACGCGAAGACCGCGCGAGGCGTCATGCGCTACCGGCGTGACGACGTCGTTGCGATGCTCGACTCGAAGCGAGCCGGAGAGTCGGAGGACGGGGTGCCGATCGTCGGCACGGTCGACGAAGCCCTCGCCTTCGAGCCGAACACGGCGCTCGTCGGCGTCGTCACCCAGGGTGGCCGCTTTCCGGGCGACTGGCAGGAGCTGCTGAAGAGCTGCGTCTCGTACGGCCTCGATCTCGAGAACGGCCTGCACGTGCGACTGCGGGACATTCCCGGCCTCACCGAGCTCGCGGCGGAGCACGGCGCCGAGCTCCGAGACCTGCGCGAGCCACCGGCGGATCTGAGCACCGCGACCGGTGAGAACCTGGAGGTCGACGCGACGATCGTCCTGACGGTGGGCTCCGACTGTGCGATCGGAAAGATGACCGCGACCTGTGAGCTCGACCTGGAGTCGCGCAGGCGCGGCCTGAAGTCGGTGTTCGTTCCCACGGGGCAGACCGGCGTTGCGATCGCCGGCTGGGGAATCTCGGTGGACGCCGTCGTGTCGGACTTCCTCGCGGGCGCTGCCGAGCGCCTGGTCGTCGAAGGCGGCAAGCGCGGCGATCTGCTGTGGGTCGAAGGGCAGGGCGCGATCCTGCACCCGATCTACTCGGGTGTGACCGTCGGCCTCATGCACGGGAGCGCCCCACACCTGTACGTGCTCTGCCACGAGGTGGGGCGGACCGTCGTCGAGGGAGACCCGACGGAGTCCCCGATCCCGACCCTGTCGGAACTGGTCGTCCTGCACGAGCGCATGTCGCTGAAGCTCCGGCCCGCGACGGTGGCGGCGGTTGCGCTGAACACCTCCACCGTGTCCGAGGACAAGGCCAGGGAGGCGATCGCGGCGGCCGAGGAGGAGACCGGTCTGCCGACGGACGATCCGGTCCGGTTCGGGGCCGAAAGACTCCTCGATGCAGTGCTCGACCACCCTCGACAGAGGACTTGAACTCCGGCTCTGATCTGCCGAAGAGGGAGGCATGTGGCGGATCACTGCGGTCCTGGCGTGCGCCTGCGCGGCACTGACCCTTGCGGGCGGGGCCTCGAGCACCACCTTCGGTGTCGCCGACGATGCCGGCAAGTACTCGGACGACAGTGGCGGCACGTTCTTCCACATGCTCACGGATCTCGGGATGACCGAGAACCGCATGGCCGTCTTCTGGGATCCGACGCAGCCGAACACGATCGTCGACCAGGCGTTCCTCGACCGGTCGCTGCCGCAGGCGATGCGCCGGGGCATCGAGGTGATCTTCGCGATCTACCCGCAGAAGGCCCGGTTCCTCGTCGACACGCCGAACGGCGTCCAACTCTTCGCCCAGTACGCGGCGAAGGTCGTGCAGCGCTACCCGTACGTGCGCAAGGTGATCTGCCTCAACGAAGGCAACCAGCCGCGCTTTCACCAGCCACAGTTCGACGACAGCGGCAAGGGTATCTCCGGGTACGTGCAGGAGCAGGCGATGGCCGCCTGTTACGACGCGGTCAAGGCTGTCGACCCGAAGATCACGGTGATCGCCTTCGGCCTCTCGCCGCGCGGCAACGACGACTTCGAAGCGTCGAGCAACGTGTCGCACTCCCCGATCAGGTTTCTGGAAGAGGTCGGTGAGGCGTATCGTGCGAGCGGGCGCACCAAGCCGATCGCGGACGAGGTCTCGATCCATTGCTATCCCAATCTGAACACCGACGCTCCCACCGTCGGCTACGCGTGGCCGAAGATCGGCTGCGCCAACTTCGACCGGTTCAAGCAGGCGTGGTGGGACGCGTTCCACGGCACGGCGCAGCCCCTCTTTCGTGAGGGGGGTGACTCGAGCCCCGGGCCGTACGTCCATATCTACGTCGACGAGGTCGGCTACCAGGCGAAGATCGCGCCGGAGAAGACTTCGCTCTACACGGGCAGCGAGAACGTTCCCGTTCTCGACGAGGCCACGCAGGGGAACTACTACGCGCAGTTGATCGGCATGATGGCCTGCGATCCGAACGTCGCGCTGCTCAACTTCTTCCACGCCGTCGACGAGACGAGCCTGCCGGCCTGGCAAAGCGGGCTGGTCCTTCCAGACGGGACACGTCGCGCCTCCTTCAACGCGGTCAGGGACGCGATCATGGCCAACCAGGAGTGCAGGGGAAAGCTGGTGGAGTGGCGTCACACGGACCGCGTCGTCGGCGCCGGTGTGAGCTTCAAGACCTTGCCACGCTCGTTCCTCGTGCGCGCCGACGAAGGCTTTTCGTACGAGGTGAAGATCACGCGCACGAGCAGCACGCGCAGGCTTACAGGTGCAGTGGGGCAGGGTGAGGCCGCACGTGACCTGCTGTTCAAGCTGCCGCGCCTCGGTCGCGGTGCCTACCGCGTCACCGTCACGCTTCATGCCGAGACGAACGCGCAACGCGTGACGACGTTCTCCCGCACCTTCCGCCGCTAGGCGCAGGACATGTCCGATCTGGCCACTTTCAAGGCGGCCGGGATGCGGTATAAGAATCGACATGACCGATCCGCGCGTGGCGACGCTGGCCGACCTGCTCGTCAACTACTCGCTGGAGCTGCAACCCGGCCAGATCGTCCGGCTCGACGGCGGCACCGTCGCGGCACCGTTCGTGCGGGAGCTCTACCGCTCGGCGTTGCGCGCGGGCGCCAATCCCCGCACACGCATCGAGGTCGAAGGACTGGACGTGATCGCGGTGGGCGAGGCGACGGAGGAACAGCTGACGTTTATCTCCGAGATCGATCGTTTCGAGATCGAGAACGTGGATGCGATCGTGACCATCTGGGCCGATCGCAACACGCGCGCATTGAGTCGGGCCGATCCGGATCGCGTGAGCAAGAAGATCGCCTCGCGGCGCCAGTTGACGAATCGCTTCTGGGAGCGCATCGACGAAGGGAAGGCGAAGTGGATCGGCACCCGCTTCCCGACCGAGGCGCACGCACAGGACGCCGAGATGTCACTGCTCGAGTACGAGGACTTCGTCTACGGCGCGTGCCACGTGCGCGCGGAGGAGAACCCGGTTGTCCACTGGCGCGCCGTTTCCCTCGAGCTCAGCGCACGCGCCCGTGAGCTGAACACCTTTACCGAGCTGCGTGTCGTCGGGCCCGACACGGACCTGCGGCTGAACATGGCCGGGCGCGAGTGGCTCGCCGCCGACGGCAAGCTCAACATGCCGGACGGCGAGATCTTCACGAGCCCGGTCGAGACCGAGACCGAAGGGGAGATCCGCTTTTCGTTCCCGGCGATCTTCCAGGGGCGTGGGGTGGACGACGTCCGGCTGCGTTTCGAGGGTGGGCGCGTCGTGCAAGCCGAGGCCGGCAACGGAAACGAGTTCCTGCAATCGCTGCTCGACATGGACGAGGGCGCACGGATCCTCGGCGAGGTCGCATTCGGGCTGAACTACGAGATCGACCGCTTCACGCGCGACATCCTCTTCGACGAAAAGATCGGCGGCACGATGCACTTCGCGCTCGGGTCGAGCTTCAAGATGCTCGGCGGCCGAAACGAGTCGGGGCTCCACTGGGACATGATCTGCGACCTTCGCGCCGACGGCGAGGTCTATGCCGACGGCGAGCTCGTCTGGAAGGCGGGGAAGTTCCTGCACGAGCCACGCGCTGTTGCCGAGCGCGAGCCGGTCACAGCTTCCTGACCCGCATCGCCGTCATCTCAGACACCCATCTCCCGCGCGGCACGCGGGCGCTGCCCGGCGAGTGTGTCCGCCAGGTGGCCGGGGCCGATCTCGTGCTGCATGCCGGCGACTTCGTGTCGTTGCAGTTCCACGACGAGCTCGCGAAGTTCGGGCCGCCGCTCGAGGGCGTGGCCGGGAACATGGACGAGCAGGCGCTGAAGCAAGCGCTCCCGAAGCAGCGGGTCGTCGAAGTCGCGGGGCTCCGAATCGCCATGCTCCACGACCCCGGCCCGCGGCTGCGGCGGGAGGCGCGCCTCGCGGCCAGGTTCGAGGATTGCGCTGCCGTCATCTACGGCCACACCCACGTCCCGCAGATCGAGCGCTTCCAGCACCTCTGGGTGCTGAACCCGGGCTCGCCCACCGAGCGCCGGAGCGCACCGACCCACTCGATGATCGTCCTGACCGTCCGGGGGAGCCGGATCACCCCTGAGCTCCTCACCCTGTAACGGGCCTTGACAGGGCGAACAGATGTTCGGTACTCTACGAACACATGTTCCCTCGACTGGCAGTCCTCCTCCTGGCCATCTCCCTCGTGGTGGGCGTCGTCGCCCGGCCATCCGGCGGCGCGGGCAAGTCGATGCCCTACCTGGTGAAGCCGACGGACACCCTTTGGTCGATCGCGGCCGCCCACTACGCGGGTGATCCCCGGGAGGGGATCTGGAAGCTCCAGCATCGCAACCACCTCCACGGGACGACGCTCGTGCCCGGGCAGCGGCTCGTCTTGCCCTAATAACGGTTACGAGCTGGAGCTCTCCCGCCGGCCGCGCGACAGAATCAGCCAGGCCACGAGGATCGCGATGAAGGAGACGCACAGCGCGACGGCGCCGGCGAGTTGCGCATCGACTTGGTGGCCGCCGAAGGTGACGTACGTGTCTCCGTTGCCGCCGCTGTCTCCGCGGTAGAGGACCGCAAACAGTCCGTAGACGCCGAGCAGCAAGCTCAACCCCAGCAGGGCGAGGCCGACGAGGGACCGCAGATGGCGGCCCACTACGAGAGCTCGGCCAGCGGAAGTCCGGCGGTGTAGACCTTCTCGCCGCGGAACAGCCGCTGTGCCGGATCCCAGGGAAAGAAGATCACGACCTTCCACGCGAGGCGCTCGCCCGACGGCGGGATGCCGAGCCACTCGGCCTGGTGCGTGCCGGTCACGTCTGCCTCCTCACACACTCCCTGTGGTCCGATCACGATGTCCGTCAAGTCGAAGTGGATGTCGGGAAACGCCGAGAGCAAACCCATGTAGAAGCGCGCGGCGCCCTCGTGACCTTCCCAGCGGTGCCCGGTCTGGGCGAGCTCGTAGACGCAGTCAGGCGTAAGCGTCGAGATCAGACCGGGGAGGTCGCGCTCGTCTTCGGCGATCGAGTGACGCTTCCAAAGCTCTCGGATCTCGTCGAGCTCGCCGGCGGACAGATCGCGGCGAATCAGGTCGCGGACATCTTCGGTCACGTTTCCTCCCAGAAGGCGCGCAGTCGCTCGTTGAACGGCGCACCGAGCAGCTGCGGGTTGTGTGCGCCGGGGAAGATGGCCGACTCCGCGTCGAGCTCTCGTTCCAGCACGTCGCAAATGGCGTGGAAGATCGTCTGTCCACGTTCCTGTGCCCGCGACGGAGCCTTCGACCAGTCGCCTCGCACGACGAGCGTCCGCACTCCGCGCAACGCTCCCAACGGGATCTGCGCGTCTGCAGGATTGCGTTCGCCCCAGGACGAGCGTGCTGCTTCGAGGCCCGCGCCCTCGAGCTCCTGCGGCTGGCCTGCGAAACCGAAGTTCCGGAGGAAGCGGGCGCGATAGTCGCTCGGATCGTCGGCAGTGCGCATCGCCTCGTCGACGCCGGTGATGAACGTCTCGACAAACGGATCTTCACGGACGAGGCCAAGCGCAGGTGGCTCGATCACGGTCAACGAGCGAACGGCATCAGGATGGCGCGCTGCCGCAAGGAGCGAGACCACTCCACCGTAGGAGTGGCCGACGAGATGTGCGCCGTCACCGAGCACGTCCGCCACGTCGTCGGCGTCGCGGTCGAAGTCGACGGGCCCGTCGGGTCGGCTGCCGCCGAAGCCACGCCGGTCGACGAGCAGCAGGCGATACGAATCCGCAAGCGGCCGCTGCTTCGCCCAGGTCTCCTCACCCCAGCCGAAGCTGCCGTGGACGAAGACGGCAGGCTCGCCTTCGCCCCAAACGGTCACGTGCAGTCCCGTTGCGGTGCGCACCCGTCGAGCCTAACCGCAGGAAGGCCGACCTAGAATCGCCCAATGGATCTCGACATCGTCTTCCTCGGAACCGCAGGATCGATGCCCACAGCCCAGCGCGCGCCGGCCGCCCTCCTGCTCCGACGGGGCGGCGACCGGCTGCTCTTCGACTGCGCTGAAGGCACCCAACGCCAGCTGCTCCGCTCGTCGGTCGGTCTCGTCGATCTCCCCGAGATCTTCTTGACGCACTTCCATGCCGACCATGTGCTCGGGCTCCCCGGCATGCTCAAGACGTTCTCGCTCCGCGGGCGCGAGCTGCCAATGGATGTCTACGGCCCTCGCGGGCTCGGGGACCTGATGTCGTCGCTGAAGCGGGTCGTCGGCAAGCTCTCCTACGAACTGCGGCTCATCGAGCTCGAGCCTGGCGACGTCCTCGAGCGTGACGGGTTTCGCCTCGCCGCTTTCGCTGTCGCACACGGCGTCACTGCGCTCGGCTGGTCCCTGATCGAGGCGACCAGGCCGGGGCGCTTCGACGTCGCAGTCGCGGACGCTCTCGGCGTACCGAATGGGCCCGAACGCGGCCGGCTGCAACATGGAGAAGCCGTGACGCTCGCGGACGGCACGACGATTGCGCCCGAACAGGTGGTCGGTCCGCCACGGCCCGGACGCAAGCTCGCGATCACCGGTGACACGGCGCCGTCCGAGACGATTGTCGAGGCGGCGTGGGGAGCCGAGGTGCTGATCACGGAGGCGACTTTCTCAGAGGAGGAGGCCGAGCGCGCCCGCGAGACGATGCACCAGACCGCGGCCCAGGCTGCAGACGTCGCGAGGCGCGCGGACGTCCGCCTCCTTGCGTTGACGCACCTGTCCAACCGGTACTTCGGGCCTGAGATCGCACGTGAGGCGCGGGAGCTCTTCCCCGAGACCGTCGTGCCGAGGGACTTCGACGTCGTCGAGGTGCCCTTCGAAGAGCGCGGCGCTCCTCAGCTCGTCAAGGGTGGGGCGCTCCACCGGCGCGAGCCTGAGGCCGTATCATCGGCACAGGAATGACGGACATGGTCCAAGTCGCGGTCGCCGGCGACGTCACCGAGGGGGAGGAGATCCAGGGGATCCTTCGCTCGGCGGGGATCGACGCCGAGATCGGCGACGGCGAAGACGATTCGGTGACGATCTCGGTGCCCGAGGACTCGGTCGAAGAGGCGCAGGATGCGATCGAGGCGATGACCGAGCCCGACGACGTCATCGGCGAGCCCTAGCAGTAGGATCCCGGCTGACTATGTGCATGGTGTTCCTCCGTGGCCGTTCGACCGCGACAACGTCGCGGCCTCGGCCAGCACTTCCTCCGCAGTAGCAAGCTCGCGGCGGAACTCGTCCGCGCTGCCGGAATCCGGCCGGGCGACCTCGTGCTCGACCTCGGTGCAGGCACCGGGGTCCTGACCGGCGCGCTCGCGGGTGTCACACCGCGCGTGATCGCCGTGGAGATCGACAGTGCTTTGGCCGTGGCGCTGCGGCAGCGGTTTCGCGAAGTGCGGGTGCTCCAGGCAGATGCGCTCTCGATCGCACTCCCGCAGGAGGCGTTCAAGGTCGTCGCCAATCTTCCGTTCGACGGCGGGACGGCGATGTTGCGACGACTGCTCGACCCGCGCATCCTGCTCGAGAGCGCCGACGTGATCGTCAACTGGGGGCTCGCCTCGAAGCGGGCGGCCGTCTGGCCCGGCACGCAGCTGAGTGCGTACTGGGGCGCTTGGTTCGAGCTCTCGATCGGCCGGCGGTTGCCGAGCGCCGTCTTCGCTCCGCCGCCTGCAACGGACGGAGGCCTGCTTCGGATCCACCGCCGGCCCGAGCCGCTTGTTCGCGAACAGGACCGCCGTGGCTACGAGGCATTTCTCGCGCGGGGGTACCGGGAGGGGCTCCGATCGGTCGTGACTGCGCACCTGCTGAAACACTGTGCCGGGGAGCTCGGCTTCGACCGGCGAGCCCGTCCGCGCGACCTCGACGCACGGCAGTGGGCCGGCGTCTGGCACGCCGTCCGGCGAAGCATCTAGAGTCCCGCGCAACCGAACCCCTTTAACCCGGTCCAGTGAGGCCGGAAAGGAGTCAGATGCACCTGCCTGCCCGCACCCTGTCGACCCTGCCCGCGTTGTGAGCGCGGTGGAGGCTCCGGCGGGAAGAATTCTGCTCGACGCTGATGCGCTCCGCCGCACGCTCTCGCGGATCGCGCACGAGATCATCGAGGCCAACCCGGATCTCTCGCGCGTCGCTCTCGTCGGGATCCAGACGAGGGGCGTGCCGATCGCCCAGCGCCTGCGGCGCCTTGTCGAGGAACGCGCCGGCTCCGCGCCGGACATCGGTGCCGTCGACATCACCTTCTACCGCGACGACGTCCAGGTACGCGGCGGCGGGGCTCCGCTCCACCCGCAGCCGATCGTGCGCTCGACCGCGCTCGACTTCCCGCTCGAGGGCAAGACCGTCGTGCTCGTCGACGACGTGCTCTACACGGGACGGACGATTCGCGCCGCGATCGAGGCGCTCTTCGACTACGGCCGTCCCGAGCGCATCCAGCTGGCGGTCCTCGTCGACCGCGGCCATCGCGAGTTGCCGATTCGTCCCGATTACGTCGGCAAGAACCTCCCGACTTCACGCGACGAGCGCATCCAGGTGCAGCTTGTCGAGGTCGACGAGATCGACCGCATCCTGCTCATTCCAGCCTCAGAGGAGGGGAGCCACGATGGCTGACATCCGCGTCATGCGGGAGGACCTACGTCCGCCCGCCACGCCGCCCCGGCGGCACTTCATCTCGATCAAGGACATCACGCGAGACGACATCGAGCGGTTGCTCGCCACCGCCCGTACGTTCGAGCGGAGCCTCGAGCGAGAGGTGAAGAAGCTGCCGACCCTCAAGGGCCGACTGGTGATCAACGTTTTCTACGAGTCGTCGACACGGACGTCGTCGAGCTTCGAGTTGGCTGCGAAGCGGCTCTCGGCCGACACGATGTCGATCAAATCCAGTGGCTCCTCGGTCGACAAGGGAGAGTCCCTGAAGGACACGGCGATCACGCTCGGCGCCTACGACCCCGACGTGATCGTCATCCGGCACCCGCAGATCGGCGCTCCACAGCTCGTCGCGCGTGTAACAGAGGCGCATGTCGTGAACGCCGGCGACGGCAAGCACCAGCACCCGACTCAGGCGCTGCTCGACCTCTACACGATGCGCGAGGCGCTCGGCCGTCTCGAGGGGCTGCACGTGGCGATCGTGGGCGACGTCCTGCATTCGCGAGTCGCTCGCTCGCTGATCCAGGCGCTCGCACTGGTCGGCGCGCACGTCACGCTCGTCGGACCGCCGGCGCTCCTGCCGCGCGAGATCGAGGAGATGGGCTGCGAGGCCACCACGGAGATCGGCACGATCGCCGGTGCAGACGTCGTCTACATCCTCCGCATGCAACGCGAGCGGATGCAGGAAGGCGCGAACTACGTGCCGTCACTTCGCGAATACACGACGCGGTGGGGAGTCACTCCGGAGCGGTTGCGGCCGGGCCAGAAGGTGATGCATCCGGGGCCGATGAACCGCGGCGTCGAGATCGACCCCCGCGTGGCCGACCACGCCGACGCGCTGATCGAGACGCAGGTGCGCGCCGGGCTCGTCACGCGCATGGCAGTCCTCTACGACCTGCTCACGAACGGCCCGATCGAGGTCAAGACCGAGTCAGTGCTGGAGGTGGCGTAGATGCTGTTCGGGGCTGAGAAGACGAAGGAGAACATCGTCGTCCGCGGCGCCCGAGTCCTCGACCCGGTTGCTGGTATCGATGCGCTGCTCGACGTCCGGGTGGACGACGGCGCGATCGCAGCGCTCGGCACCGAGCTCGACACGAACTCACACCGGGTGATCGAGGGGGAAGGCCTGCTGCTTGCGCCGGCCTTCGTCGATCCACACGTGCACCTGCGCACTCCCGGACGCGAGGACGAGGAGAACATCGCGTCCGGCACCGCCGCGGCGGCAGCGGGCGGTTACTGCGCGATCCTCGCGATGCCGAACACGGATCCGGTCGTGGACTCGGCGGCGACGCTCGGCTCGCTCATCGAAGCTGCGCACGCCGAAGCGGAGATTCCGGTCGGATTCCTCGCTGCGATCACGAAGGGACAGTCGGGAGCGGAGCTCACCGAGATGGCCGAGCTCGCTGCCGCAGGTGCTGCGGGCTTCACCGACGACGGCATGCCCGTCGCGGCGCCGGGCTTGATGCGGCGAGCGCTGCAGTACGGCTCGGTCACTGGGCGGCGGATCGCACTCCATTGCGAGGAGACGACCCTTTCCCGCGACGGCCAGATGCACGAGGGCGCAGTCTCGGCCGAGCTCGGCTTCACCGGCTATCCGTCGGTTGCGGAGAGCCTGATGGTCGAGCGCGACCTTGCCCTTGCCGCGTACGAACGGCAGCCTCTCCACCTGCTGCACCTGTCCGCGTGGGAGTCGGTGCAGGCTCTCCGGCGCGCTCGAGCCGAGGGGGTTGAGGCAACCGGTGAGGTCACGCCGCACCACCTTTGCCTGACGGACGAAGCGATCCGGTCGCTCGACCCGAACCTGAAGATGAACCCGCCGCTCCGCTCCGGCTCGGACCGCACGGCACTGATCGAGGGGTTGAAGGACGGGACGATCACCGTGATCGGGACCGACCACGCGCCGCACGCGCGACACGAAAAGGACGTCCCGTTCGAAGCAGCGCCGTTCGGCGTTACCGGCCTAGAGACGGCGTTCGCCTCGCTCTACACCCACCTGGTCGACCCCGGGATCATTGTGCTCGAGACGCTGCTCGAACGTATGTCGACCGGTCCCGCTCGGGCGTACGGGCTTCCCGAGCCGCGCATCGCGGTCGGAGCGCAGGCGAACCTCGTCCTGCTCGACCTGAATGCGAGCTACCGCATCACCGAGGAGACGTTCCGCTCCCGATCGGTGAACTCGTGGCTCCTCGGCGAGACGGTCAAGGGCAAGGTGCGGGCGACGATCGCCGCCGGAAGGCTGGCGTTCTCGGCATGAGCGGCTTCCTCGCGCTCGAGGACGGAACGGTCTTCCGGGGCGACTCGGTTGCGGCCGAAGGCTTTGCGGTGGGGGAGGCCGTCTTCACGACTGCGATGACCGGCTACCAGGAGATCGTCACCGACCCGAGCTTCGCGGAGCAACTCGTCTGCTTCACGGCACCGATGGTCGGCAACTACGGCGTCGCCGAGGGCCGCTCCGAGTCGACCAAGGCACACACGCGCGCGGTCTTGATGCGTGAGGCTCGCGGGCCGGCGTGGACGGATTGGCTCCACGAGCGCGGCATCGTCGCCCTCAGCGGGATCGACACGCGCTCGCTTGTCCTCAAGCTGCGCGACTCCGGGGCTCTGCGGGCCGTTGTGGTTGCAGGCGCAGGGTCGGTCGAGCAGGCGGTCGAGGTGGCGCGCGCGCAGCCCTCGATGTCCGGCCGGGCGCTCGCTCACGGGGTCTCGACCGCACTCCCGTACGTGTATTCCGACGCCGGCCGCACACGAGTCGCCGTCGTCGACTACGGCTGCAAGCGCTCGATCCTGCGGCGACTCGCCGGGGCAGGCGCGGCTGTGACGGTGTTCCCTCACGATGCTACGGCTGACGAGCTGCTCCGCTTCGACGCGGTGCTCCTGTCGAACGGGCCGGGCGATCCCGAGCCGCTCGAGCAGGAGGTGGCGGTCGTACGCGAGCTGCTCGGCCGCGTGCCGATCCTCGGCATCTGTCTCGGACACCAGCTCCTCGCTCTCGCCGCCGGTCATGAGACTTTCAAGCTCCCGTTTGGTCATCGCGGCGCGAATCATCCGGTGCTGGAGCGCGCGTCCGGCCGCGTGCTCGTCACGAGTCAGAACCACGGGTTCGCGGTCGCGCCGTCAGACGCGCGTGAGGCGACGCACGTCTCGCTCTACGACGAGACGGTGGAGGGGCTCGACTTCCCGCTCGAGCACGCGCGCTCGGTTCAGTTCCATCCGGAGGCCGGGCCCGGCCCGCACGATGCGTGGTCGATCATCAGCGAGTGGGTCGAGGAGGTGGCGTATGCCACGGCGGCATGACCTAGAGTCGATCTGCCTGATTGGCTCCGGTCCGATCGTGATCGGGCAGGCCTGTGAGTTCGACTACGCGGGGTGCCAGGCGCTAAAGATCTTGCGTGAAGACGGCTTTCGCACGATTGTCGTGAACTCGAACCCGGCGACGATCATGACCGACCCGGGGTTTGCGGACCGCACGTATCTCGAGCCGCTCGATCTCGAAGGTGTGACGGACGTGCTCGCACGGGAGCGGCCGGATGCGCTGCTGCCGACGATGGGCGGACAGACGGCGCTCAATCTCGCGCGCGAGCTCGCGCTCGAAGGCGTCCTCCACGAGCTCGGCGTCGAGCTCATCGGCGCACCACTCGACGTGATCCAACGGGCAGAGGACCGTGAGCTCTTCCGTGCCGCCGTGCGCGAAGTGGGTCTGCAGGTTCCGAGCTCGCGGATCGTCACGAGCCTCGACGAGCTCGGCGGCGTCTCGCTGCCGGCGGTGATCAGGCCGGCGTTCACGCTGGGCGGCCACGGTGGCGGGTTCGTCGAGACGGTCGACCAGCTCTACCGGCAGGTTGAACGGGGGCTCGGTGAGAGCCCGATCGGCCAGGTGCTCGTGGAGGAGTCGGTGCGCGGGTGGGACGAGTTCGAGCTCGAGGTCGTTCGCGACAGCAAAGACAACGTCGTGATCGTCTGCTCGATCGAGAACATCGACCCGATGGGAGTGCACACCGGTGACTCCGTCACGGTTGCGCCGCAGATGACGCTCTCCGATCACGCGTATCAGGAGCTGCGCGATGCCGCGGCAGCGGTGGTGCGTGCGGTCGGCGTCGAGTGCGGTGGCTCGAACATCCAGTTCGCCCGCGAGCGCGATACCGGAGAGTTGCGCGTGATCGAGATGAACCCACGCGTCTCGCGCTCGTCGGCATTGGCGTCGAAGGCAACCGGGTACCCGATCGCCAAGGTTGCCGCGAAGCTTGCAGTCGGCTACACGCTCGACGAGATTCCGAACGACCTCACCGGTACGACCCCGGCGAGCTTCGAGCCCACACTCGACTATGTGGTCGTCAAGTTCCCGCGCTTCGCCTTCGAGAAGTTCCCGGGCGCCGACACCACACTCGGCACGCAGATGAAGTCGGTCGGCGAGGCGATGGGCATCGGCCGCACGTTCCTCGAGGCCTTCCGCAAGGCCCGGCGCTCGCGCGAGCTCGACGGCGGCGAGACGTGGGAGCTGGAGGAGAGCGCGCATCCCTGGTTTCACACCGAGCTCGCGAACGAGCTCGACGAGCTGTCGCTCGACGATCTGGTCGCCGACGACTTCCTCCGGCTGAAGCGCAGCGGCTGGTCGGACGCCGAGATTGCGGCCGCCTCCTCGGCAAGCGATGACGCGGTCCGAGCTCGCCGCCGCGCTTGCGGCGTTCGTCCGTCGTACCGCCGCGTGGACTCGTGCGCAGGCGAGGTCGAGGCAGCTTCCAGCTACTACTACTCCACCTGGGGCGAAGCGGACGAAGCGCCGCCGCACGGCGAGAAGCCGCGCGTCGTCATCCTCGGCTCCGGCCCGAACCGGATCGGCCAGGGGATCGAGTTCGACTACTGCTGCGTTCACGCAGCCCAGAGCTTCCGCCGGCTCGGGTACGAGGCCGTGATGGTGAATTGCAACCCGGAGACGGTGTCGACCGACTACGACACCTCCGACCGGCTCTACTTCGAGCCGCTCGGGCTCGAGGAAGTCCTGTCAATCTGCGAGCGGGAACGGCCCGAAGGGGTCGCGATCCAGTTCGGCGGCCAGACACCGTTGAAGCTCGCGCGCGGCCTGGAGGCCGCCGGTCACCAGATCATCGGCACGCCGTTCGACGCCGTCGACATCGCTGAGGACCGCGAACGGTTCGGCGCCTTGCTCGAGCATCTCGGCGTCCGCTGCCCGGAGTGGGGGATCGCGCGCACCGAAGCAGAGGCGCGGGCGATCGCGGAACGCATCGGGTACCCGATCCTGGTTCGCCCTTCGTACGTGCTCGGTGGGCGTGCGATGCGCGTCTGTTACTCGGCAGAGGACCTCGGGCCGATCGGGAGCCCGGTCCTGATCGATCGCTTCATCGAGAGTGCGATCGAGATCGACGTCGACGCGGTCTCCGACGGCATCGACACCTATGTCGGCGCGGTGATGCAACACGTCGAGGAAGCCGGCGTGCACTCCGGCGATTCGGCGTGCGTCCTGCCGGCCCCCTCGCTCGCACCGGCGCAGGACGCGGAGATCCGCCTGATCGTCCGCACGCTCGCGCACGCGCTCGGAGTCGTCGGTCTGATCAACGTGCAGCTGGCGGTCGTCGACGAAAGCGTCTACGTGCTCGAGGCGAACCCGCGCGCGTCCCGAACCGTTCCTTTCGCCTCGAAGGCGACCGGGGTCAACCTCGTCGACGCGGCGTGCCGGGTGATGGCGGGAGCTCAGTTGTCCGAACTGGCGCTGTCCCAGGGACAGTCCCTCGGACACGTCTCCGTCAAGGCGGCGGTCCTGCCGTTCGCCAGGTTCCCCGGCGCCGATCCGGTCCTCGGGCCGGAGATGCGCGCTACCGGCGAAGTGATGGCGAGCGCAGCCGATCTGCCCACCGCCTTCGCGAAGGCCGAGCGTGCCGCTGGAAGACCGCTACCCACCGGCGGGACGGCGTTCCTCTCGGTGCGCGACGCCGACAAGCAGGCGGTCGTCAACGTGGCGCGGACGCTCGTCGAGCTCGGGTTCAAGATCGTCGCCACAGCGGGCACGGCCCAGACGCTCGTTGCCGCCGGTCTCGACGTCGAGCACGTCCGCAAGGTGACCGAGGAAGGGACGGGGCCGACGGTCGTCGACCTGATCCGTCGCGGGCGCTGCAACCTCGTCGTCAACACGCCGCAGGGATCGGGCGCGCGCACGGACGGCTACCTCATCCGCGAGGCCGCGCTCGTGGCGCGCGTCCCGTGCATCACGACGCTTTCCGGCGCTGCGGCTGCGGTGCATGCGATCGCAAACGCCCGGAGCGAGGAGTCGCTATCGCTGCAGGAACTGCAAGAACGGATCGTGCATGAGACGCGAGCGGCTTAAAGCAGTCGCCCGCGAAGAGATCGGCCCGTACACGCTCCTGCGCGTCGAGCGGGGCGGGCTCGATCCCGGTGCGCCGGGACAGTTCTTCATGCTGGAAGCGCCGGGCCGGCTGCTGCCCCGGCCGATGAGCCTCTGTTTTGCACCGCGCGGCGAGCTCGCATTCTTGATCGATCCGATCGGACCCGGAACCCGCGCGATCTGCACCCTGGAACCGGGGGACGAGCTGCAGGTGCTGGGCCCGCTCGGGAACGGCTTTCGGCTCGAGCTCGGCCGGCCGCTGCTCGTCGGCGGGGGGATCGGCATCGCGCCCCTGCCGTATCTGTCCGAAGCTCTCGGCCGGCCACCGGCGGTGCTCGGATTCCGGTCGGACTGGCACGCCCAGGCAGCAGAGCTTGTTCCAAACGCGCAGACCTGCGTCGAGCCCACGCTCGTCACGCAGCTGATCCCGGACGGCATGGACGTCCTTGCCTGCGGGCCCGAGCCGATGCTCGAGGCAGTCCGGGCGGTCTCGCCCGACGCGCAGCTCGCATGGGAGGCGCCGATGGCCTGCGGCTACGGCGCCTGCTACGGCTGCGCCGTCGAGATCGGCGGCGAGCTCAAGCGCCTCTGCGTTGAAGGACCGGTGCTCTGTGCTGCTTAACGCGTCCGGCTGCCTCGACGCATTGACCGCACCTGACGTCGCACGCGCTCTCGACGCGTTCGTGACGAAGACGGTGACGCCGCTACCGCGCGACGGCAACACTCCCGTGCGCATCGCGGAGACGGATGTCGGGATGCTCAACTCGATCGGGCTCGCGAACCCGGGCATCGACCGCTTCGTGACGCGCAACCTGCCGCCACTCGGCGAACTTGGCGTGCCGGTCTGGGTTTCGGTCGGCGGATTCGAGACCGACGACTACGCCGAGATCTGCTCGCGGCTCGACGACCACGCCGAAGTGAGCGCGATCGAGCTCAACGTGTCGTGTCCGAACGTCGAAGCGCCGGCGGAGAGCGCGGCGCAGATCGTCGCCGCTTCACGCTTGGCGACCCGCAAGCCGCTCTGGGCGAAGCTCTCACCCGCGGTCCCCGACATCGCGGAGGTCGCGCGCGCCGCGCAGGCGGCGGGCGCCGACGGCATCTCGCTCGTGAACACGATCCGCGGGCTCAAGCTCAGCGCCCGTACGCTTCGGCCGGTTCTCGGCCCGGGCCAGGGCGGTCTGTCCGGCCCGGCACTGAAGCCGATCGCGCTTGCAGCCGTCGCCAACTGCTACCGCGCGACGCAGCTTCCGATCGTCGGGATGGGCGGCGTCCAGTCCGGTCTCGACGCACTGGAGCTCATCGCGGCAGGCGCCCGGCACGTCGCGCTCGGCACCGTCTTGTTCGCCGATCCGGATGCGCCGGCGCGTGTGCGCGCGGAACTGCACGCCGCCGCAGCAGAACGTGGTTGGCGAGCATACGAAGATGCATATGCAGTCGCCCATGAAGAAGCGTTGTCCGTCGGGACAACTCTCGATCACAAGTCGAGCGTGTAAGTCTCAAAAGACCTGCACAGAACCGTAAACTCGACGCTTGACCCCTGCAGTTCGCTTGTTAGACTCCCGCGCTCATGGTGTCAAAGACCCAGGCCGAGGCACCCATTCGCTCGCTCGACCAACGCATGGAGGCGTTGAAGCGAGCGAACGACATCCGCGTCCGGCGCGCACGCTTGAAGAAGGATCTCAAGGACGGCCACGTCCAGATCGAACAGATCCTCAGTAACCCTCCCGAGTATGTCTCGACTGCAAAGGTTTTCGACATGCTCATGGCCGTGCCGAAGTTCGGGAGAGTGAAGGCAGCACGTTTCCTCAACATGTGCCGGATCAGCCAGTCGAAGACGGTGGGAGGCCTCTCCGACCGTCAACGGTCAGAGCTGATTGGCCTCTTCCACCGCTAAGCCCCTGGTCGTCGTCGTCACCGGCACGTCGGGTGCCGGCAAGGGCACGCTCGAGAAGGTTCTGCTCGAACGGATGCCGGAGCTCGAGCTCGCCGTCTCGGCGACAACGCGAGATCAGCGACCGGGAGAGGTGAACGGACGCGAGTACTGGTTCATCACGGGCGAGAAGTTCGAACGGCTCGTCGAGGACGGGGAATTCCTCGAGCACGTCGATCTACCCTGGGGCGCGAGATCCGGGACGCTGCGTTCGGAGATCGACCGCATCCAGGCTCACGGACATGTGCCGCTCCTCGACCTCGAGACGGACGGCGCGCTTCGTGTGCAGGAGACGATTCCGGGCGCCGTAACGATCTTCGTCGACGCGCCGACCTTCGAAGAGCTCGAGCGACGCCTCCGCGAACGGGCGACCGAGAGCTCCGGCGAGATCCAGGTGCGACTAGACCTCGCACGAAGGCAGCAGACTCAAAAAGGGCTCTTCAACTACGCGATCGTGAACGACGATGTCGGGCGCGCTGCGGACGAGCTGATCGGAATCGTCCGTCGAGAACTTCAAACCGCAGGTACCATGAGCCGCCCATGATCCATCCCCGCATAGATGAGCTCCTCGACAACGTCGATTCGCGCTACGCGCTCGTGATCGTCGCTGCCAAGAGGGCCCGCCAGATCAACGACTACCACCACCAGCTGGGCGAGGGCATCGGCTTCGACCAGGCCCCGCCGCCTCTGGTGGAATCCCGCTCGAAGAACTATTTGACCATGGCCCTCGAGGAAGTCTCCGAGGGCAAGCTCAAGTACAAGTACCCGAAGTAGTTCTTCCGCCCTGGTCGCGAGCTCTGCCAAAAGGGCAGAATTCCGGCATGGCTCGAGTGCTGGTCGGCGTCACCGGCGGGATCGCCGCCTACAAGGCGTGTGAGCTCGTGCGCATGCTCGTCAAGGGCGGGCATGAGGTCGTCCCGCTCGTCACGCCCGGCGCGGACCGGTTCGTCCGGGCCGAGACGTTCTTCGCGCTCGCCCGGCGCTCGCCCGCTGAGGATCTCTACGCCCACCTGACCCGCGCCGATCTGCTCGTCATCGCGCCGTTGACCGCGAACACGCTCGCGAAGCTCGCACACGGGCTCGCAGACGACCTTGTCGCCGAGGCCGCGCTTGCGCACCGTGGCCCCGTGCTGCTCGCGCCCGCGATGAACCCACGCATGTGGGCAAATGCTGCGACGCAGGCAAACCTCGAGACCGTCCGTTCGCGCGGAGCGGAGATCGTCGGCCCGGACGAAGGGGAGACGGCGGAAGGGGAGTGGGGGCTCGGGCGGATGGCCGAGCCCGAGGAGATCTATCGGCGCTGCCGCAAGCTGCTCGGTGAGACCGACTCGCTCGCGGGGCGCCGGGTGCTCGTCAGCGCGGGTGGAACCCGTGAGCCGCTCGACGCCGTTCGCTTTCTCGGCAACCGGTCCTCAGGTCGCATGGGCGTCGCCCTCGCCGAGGAAGCGCGCAAGCGTGGCGCCGAGGTGACCCTTCTCGCCGCGAACCTTGGTGTGCCCGCGCCACCCGGCGTCGAAGTCGTAGAGGCTCCCACGGCTCAAGCGATGCTCGAGCAGGCGCTCGCCCGTAGCGACGCCGATCTCGTGTTGATGGCAGCCGCAGTCGCGGACTACCGTCCGGCAGACGTCAGCGGCGACAAGCGCCCGAAGGACGACGACGCGTGGGAAGTCACGCTCGAGCCGACCACCGACGTGCTCCGCACACTCGGTGAGCACCGTACGAACGGCCAGGTGCTGATCGGTTTTGCTGCGGACCACGGAGAGCGGGGTCTCGCGCGTGCGAGGGAGAAGCTCGATCGGAAGCGTGTCGACCTCGTCGTCTACAACGATGTGTCGCGCGAGGACATCGGCTTCGACGCCGAGGACAACGAGGTCGTTTTGATCTGGATGGGCGGCGAGCGTCGCATCGACAAGGCCTCGAAAGACCGGATCGCGGCGGCGATCGTAGATACGGCTGAGGAGCTGTTGCGTGAGCGAGCCCGGTAGTCAACGAGTCGAGACGGTGGCCGCGGCGGAAACGATCCGCGGGATCGTCGACAACCTCGGACGCGTGGTGCACGCCCCCGACGAGACACTCCGGCTCTGCGTGCTCTGCCTCGTCGGGGAGGGTCACCTGATCCTTGAGGACTTCCCGGGCGTGGGCAAGACGATGCTCGCGAAGGCGCTCGCACGCTCGTTGGACGTGTCGTTCTCGCGGATGCAGTTCACGCCGGATCTGCTCCCCTCGGACGTGACCGGCGTCAACGTCTTCAACCAGCGCTCCAACGAGTTCGAGTTCAGGCCGGGTCCGGTCTTCGCCAATCTCCTGCTCGTCGACGAGATCAACCGAGCTTCGCCGAAGACCCAGGCGGCCCTGCTCGAGTGCATGCAGGAGCAGCAGGTCACGACCGACGGGGTGACGAACGAGCTCGACCGCCCCTTCATGGTGATGGCGACCCAGAACCCGATCGAGTACGAGGGCACGTACCCGCTGCCCGAAGCACAGCTTGACCGCTTCACGATGCGGATCGCGATCGGCTATCCGCCGCTCGCCGAGGAGGCCAAGATGCTCACCGAGCAGACCGCGGATCCACCCTTGGACGCGCTCCAGCCGGTGGCCAATGCCGCGGATGCGATCGCGCTTGCAGACGAGGCGAAGGCGATCTTCGTCGAGGAGAGCCTCAACCGGTACGTCGTCGCGCTCCTGCGTGCGACCCGTGGCGATTCGCGGCTCTACCTCGGCGCGAGCCCTCGTGCCGGCATCGCCTTGCTCCGGGTCGCGAAGGCGCGCGCACTCGCAGATGGGCGCAGCTTCCTCGAGCCCGACGACGTCAAGGCGGTGGCGGTTCCCGTCCTCGCGCACCGGTTGATCCTTGCGCCCGAGGCCCGCGCGACCGGGGTGAGCGGGGAGCAGATCGTCCAGGAGACGCTCGACAAGACTCCGGTCCCGGTCTAGACGTGCTCACCCGACGCGGTCGCTTCATCTTCGCGCTCGGCTTCGGTGTCTACCTGGCCGCCTGGGCATTTGGCTCGAAACCGCTCTACCCGGTCGCGACCGGGCTCCTGCTCGCCGTCGCCGTTGCGTGGGTCTGGGTGCGACTCGCAGACCGGCCCATCCGGGTCCAGCGTGGCTGGGGTGACCGGGAGCATGTCGAGGGCGACGACGTGCCGATCGTCGCCGAGCTCTTTCCGACCGGGAAGGTCATGCCGGCTGCGGTCACACTCGTCGAGCGGGTGGGGCGGCTCGGCGAGCAGCGGCACGCGATGCGACGGAGCGGCTCGCATTTGAGCGTGCGCTACGTGCTCGAGGATCTTCCACGAGGTCGGTACGAGTTCGCGGACGTCCGCGTCGAGCTGTCGGACCCGTTCGCGCTCGAGTGCTCGGTCGTGCCGTTACCACCGCCGGGTGCGCTCCTCGTCTACCCGCGGCTCGTCCGGCTCGGACCGCTTTTCTCCGAATCCGGCGAGAGGTCGCACGACGGTCGCCGGCTCTTGCTGCGCCGCAACAGCGGCTTCGAGCTGCACAGCGTGCGCGAGTACGAACAGGGCGAATCGCTCCGCCGGGTGCACTGGCCGTCGACGGCACGCCGTTCCCAGCTGATGGTGAAGGAGCTCGAGGACTCGCCTCGTGACGAGATCGCGGTCCTCCTCGACGCAGATGCGAAGGCAGTAGTCGGGGACAGCTTCGAGGTGCAGGTGCGAGCGGCAGGCTCGCTCCTGGACGCGTACGTCCGCCGCGGCCGGCGCGCCGTGCTGGTGGTCAACTCCGCACGGCGCGAGGTCCAACATGTCCACTCGGCGGGCGCGGACTGGCGGCGCGCCCTCGAGCTACTCGCTGCGGTCGAGCCGACGGGGAACACGCCGGTGGCGCGGCTCCTGCTCGAGGAGGACAGTCCCGCGGCACGGGCGCTCGAGCTCGTCGTGGTCACGGCTCGTCTCGAGCCGGGACTGATCGATCGGCTCGTTCAGCGAGCCCTCTCCCGGCGGCGGGTCTCTCTCGTCTTTGTCGACCCGGCGAGCTTCAACGGTGCTGCCGGCCGCGCAGAGTCCGGGCTGCTGCGCCTACAGGCCGCGGGAGTCCCGGTCTCCGTCGTACGTGCCGGCGATCAACTCGCCGTGTGCCTCGCCGGGGAGTCGACACCGGGTGCCGCACATGCTTAAGACGGTGGCGCTCTCGGCGGCGGCGGCGCTCGTGATGGCCGTCGACTGGCTTCGGTTCGAGGAGCCGCGGTCGGGCGGCGGCCGCCCGCTCGTGCTCGCTGCCCTCGCCATCGCAGCCGTGCTGCTGCGGCCGCTCTGGCTGCGGCTTGTGGGCGTCGCGCTTGCTGCACTGATCGCCGCCAGCGTGGCGTTCTCGCTCTCTCCGCTCGCACTCTGGCCCGGCGGCGACGGGTTCTTCGGACCGATCGGCTCCCGCTTCTCGCGCGGCTTCCTCGACTTCTACGACTTCCGGCTCCCGATCGACCCGACGGCCCATCCGGCGATGCACTCGGTCATCCTCGTTGCGATCTTCGGCTTCACGCTTGCTGTCGCACTCGCGGTCGCATCGCGTCACGCACTCCTGGCTGTTGTGTTCTTCTTCATTGGCGCCGGCTGGCCTGCCACGCTCCTGTCGGGGGGTAGCGAGCTCGGTCGCGGTATCGCAATCCTTGCGGTGGCCCTCGCACTGCTCGCAGGCATGACCGAGCGTCCGAGCAAGCTGGCGCTGATCGCGACCGGAGCGGTCATCGCATGCGCGTTGGCGCTCTCCAGTTCTCCGGCGGTCGCGAAGAGCGCGTTCCTCGACTGGCAGCACTGGGACTTCTATACGCGTCCACAGAAGCCGGTGAGCGTCAAGTACATCTGGGATGCGCGCTACGACGGAGTTCACTTCCCGAAGAAGAGGACGACCGTGTTGACGATCCGCGCGCCGCGTCGGCCCTACTACTGGCGCGCCACCATCCTCGATCGCTTCGACGGAACGCGCTGGCTCGAGCACGTGTGGCGCGACACTCCAAGTCAGCGCCGGCAGCTCGAACCGCCGGCTGCGCGCGACCGAGCGAACCTCGTCCGGCAGGAGGTGACCGTCGCCGCCCTCGAGGACAACCATGTGATCGGCGCGAGCATGCCCATCTCGAATGATCTCCGTAACCGCGCGGCCTACGAGGGTCAGGGGGTCGCGCTCGCGATCGGCGGGCTGCACCGCGGCGAGCACTACGCGGTCTGGAGCTACGCGCCGCAACCGACTCCGGAGGAGCTCGTGCGCGTGAAGGCGGTGTATCCAAAGGCCCTCACCCGGCCCAAGCGCGAGCTCGACGTCGCGCCGGGCGTCACCGCGCTGCCCTTCGGGACGCCGGGCCGCGACGGAAAGCTCTTCGCCTCACTGACCGGACGGCTCCAACCGTACGCGGACATGTTCCAGCGCGCGCAGGCCGTCGCGGGGGAGACGAGCTCGCCGTACGCGGCGGTCGTCGCGCTCGAAGCCTGGTTCAGGTCGACCGGCGGCTTCACCTATTCGGAGCAGCCGGGCACTGCTCCCGGACTGCCGCCCCTCGTCGGCTTCGTCGCCGTCACGAAGAACGGCTACTGCCAGCACTTCGCGGGAGCGATGGCGTTGATGTTGCGCCTGCTCGGGATTCCGGCGCGCGTCGCCGCGGGCTTCGTTCCGGGGCGCTATCACGACGACTTCTGGCAGGTGACCGACCATGACGCGCACACGTGGGTCGAGGTCTGGTTCCGCGGGTACGGCTGGCTCCCGTTCGATCCGACACCCGGGCGCGGCCGGCTTGCCGGGACGTACAGCTCGACGTCGCTCGGCTTCAACGCGCAGAGCGCACAGAAGTTGCTCGCGCTCGTCGTGCGCGGCGGAGCCGTATTCGGACGTGGGGGCGCGTCAGGCGTGCTCGCCCACGACTCAGAGCGCCGGAATCCACGCTCCACCGGCGACCTGCCTCTCGGGATCGGCGGTCGCCTGACGCCCGGGCCGAAGAAGCGCTCGCCGAGCCTTCTGTTCTTCCTCTTTCTGCTCGCGTGTGCTCTCGCCGCGGTCATCGTCCTCTTCAAGACCGCGCGGCGGAAACTGCGTTACCTAACGCGTGATCCCCGGCAGATTGCGGTCGCGTGTGCACGCGAGCTCGCCGAGTTTGTTCACGACCAGCGGGTTCCCGCCGAGAAGGCTGCGACCTTCCGCGAGCTGGGTGGGACCGTTTCTGCCCGGTTGGGCGTCGACGCGAGTGGCTTCGCACGCGCGGCGACCGCAGCGCGCTACGGACCTCCCGGGGAGGCGAGCACGGCTGCAGCGGCCGCGCGAACCGAGCTCCGCGACTTGAAGCGCCGGCTTCGCCGCAGCCTCGCGACGTTCGATCGCGCGCGCGGATTGTTCTCCGTTCGTTCGCTCGGGCTGGGCTAGGTCGTGGAGGCCGTCGTGATGGCGGCGGGGGAGGGGATGCGTCTCCGCCCACTGACCGAGCGCTGGCCGAAGCCGGTCCTGCCGATCGACGGGCGCCCCGTACTCGCGACGCAGCTGAGCGAGATTGCCG
>Ga0207648_10000727_pt1 | contig 36875 bp, 26 predicted proteins | sample KBSMisM32_FD_184310 | JGI IMG/M metagenome (GOLD analysis project Ga0207648, IMG submission 184310) | Miscanthus rhizosphere microbial communities from Kellogg Biological Station, Michigan, USA - KBS Miscanthus M3-2 (SPAdes) (version 2) | ecosystem: Host-associated > Plants > Roots >... | reverse complement strand
CCAGGATTCGAGGAACCGCCCCAGAGTGTCCCGTGTTTCCAGTCAAAATAAATTGCATTGATGGGACCAGACGTACGTTCTTCAAAACTTAATGTATAGCCCATGCGCTTTAGATCTTTGCGTATATAGTCAGGGGTATTTTCATTTAATAAAATATAACCGGGTTTGGGCTTGCGGTCGTCCATTTTTGTACCGCCAAGTGAAAGATATAATTGATCTGTATTAATGTTTGGCGCTTCTGTTGCTTCCTGTACGGTCATGCCGAATTCGACGATGTCTAAAAAGAACTGCAATAAGTTTTGATCCTGCGTATCGCCTCCCTGCACAGCAAACGCAAGAAACGGTTTGCCATCTTTCATTGCAAGCGTAGGTGTGAGTGTGACTCTTGGTTTCTTGCCTGGTTCTACAACATTAAATGGATTTAAGGTCGAATCAAGAACGAAACTTTGCATCCGCTGGCTCATTCCAACACCGGTATGCCCGGCGATGCAGGCAGGCACCCAACCGCCGCTCGGTGTTATAGAAACAACCCATCCTTCTTTATCGGCGGCTTCAACAGAAGTTGTACCGCGCCACAGCCGGTCTTTGTATAATTCTTCCTCTTCTGCAGAAGCAAATGGCACATCCACCATCGACGTCGCATCATGTGCCGGTGTAGAGCTATTCTTCCTGTCTTTATCGTCAAAGCCAAAGCCTCTTCTGTTCAATAAATTCATGTATGGGTTGGTTTTATTTTCAAAAGGATAAGGATCGCCCGGGCCGATGTTGGGGTTGTTGTGATCATATTTTATCAATGCCGCCCTCTGCTTTGCATATTCTTTCGATAATAAACCTTTAATCGGTTCTTCAGGCGGAAAATAAGGATCACCGTAATAAAAATCACGGTCAGCAAAGGAAAGACTCATAGCCTGGTAAACTGTATGTATGTACCGGGTAGAATTGAAACCCATGCTTTTTAAATCAAAATTTTCGAGTATGTTCAATGCCTGCAACATCGCAGGTCCCTGCGTCCATTGTGAAAGTTTATATACATCAATTCCCTTGTAGCTTACTTTCATTGGCTCTTCCTGGATCACTTTCCATTTTGCAAGATCATCTGTTGTAATCAAACCGCCCTGTTCCTGGCATCCCCGTACAAATTCCTTTGCAATATCCCCTTTGTAAAACCGGTCATACGCTGCATAAATCGCTTCTTTACGGCTTTTCCCTTTTTTCAACGCCTGCTGTTCTGCTTCCACCATCTTACTCAATGTTTCCAGCAGGTCTTTTTGTACGAAAATTTCGCCGGCTTCGGGTGCTTCGCGGTCACTTCCTAAATGAGGAAGGAACACGGCTTTTGAATACGGCCATTCTTTTATTCTTTTTTTCTGTCTTTCTATGCTGTTTGCAGTTTGCGCTTCCATAGGATATCCTTCCGCCATTTGCATGGCAGGCGTTAAAACCTGCTTTAAACTCATCGTTCCATATTCCGCAAGCATCGTGCAAAGGCCTCCAGGTGTTCCCGGCGTGACAGCGGCCAGCGGTCCATATTCTGGAGGAAAGTTCATCCCTTTGTTTCTGAAAAAATCGGGTGTAGCACCGGTCGGCGCCATTCCGAGGGCATTAATGCCAATCACCTTCCCGGTTTTTGGATTGTAAATTAATGCCTGCGTTTCCCCGCCCCAGCTCAGCACGTCCCACATGGTGCAGGTTGCAGCAAGCATGGCGCAGGCGGCATCCACCGCATTGCCTCCCTGCTGAAAAATAGTCGCACCTGCTTCTGCAGCCATCGGTTTGCCCGTAACGGCCATCCAGTTTTTGCCATGCAATGGCGGCTTTTGTGTTTGCTGGGCAATTGTTATTGTACTGAACAACAGGAAGCAACAGGAATAAAACAGGGAAAGATTTCTCATAAAAACAGTTTTAACTTTCTAAAGGTAGCATCAAATGACAGGACAAGGATCGTTCGCATTTTAAGCTAATCTTATAAATAGACGACAGGTGCTGACAAAAATCTGCACGAAATGTGATCTATTTTTTGCAAAACCTAAAATATGAAACATTTGAGATTGAGTTGGAAACAAATTATACTGTTTTCTTCCACGTTATTTATATCAGTAGCTGGTCTGCACGCACAGTCTCAGGATAAGAAAATCAGGGATAGTGTTATCAGAAACATCATCGAAACGAAGACATATACGTTTGTAGCGCAAACAGCTCAGCCCACGGCGGGAAGAATACGCCAGTTAACGTCCACTTACCAATTGGACGTAAATAAAGATACAGTTGTATCCGACCTTCCGTATTTTGGCCGCGCCTATACCGCGCCGATAGATCCCTCACAGGGCGGTATACAATTTACGTCCACACAATTTGAGTATGTAACAACACCAAAGAAAAAAGGTGGCTGGACAATCTTAATCAAGCCAAAAGAAAATACAGATGCCCGGCAGCTGATACTGGATGTGAGTTCCAGCGGATTTGCCAACCTGCAGGTGTTGAGTAATAACCGCCAATCGATTTCATTTGCGGGTTATGTCACAAACAGGAAGAGGAAATAAAGTAATTGTGGCTTTGTCTTAATTTCACAGGATGAGAAAATTGTATCGCAAACAACAGTTTGAAAGGATCTTATTTTTTTTCGTCGTTTATATTTTTTCTTCCTGCGCAACAAAGCCTCCTCATGAAACCGGCAATTTCCGGCAAACGGATCTTGTGGAATTGATCAAACTCGATAGTACGATTAAACTCGATATCCGTTATGCCACAAATAATAATCTTGCCGGGCGGCCGGTATATAGTGAAGCAAGAGCATTTCTGCAAAGGCCTGCCGCTATTGCTTTGGTAAAAGCGAACCAGGAACTGAGAACGTTGGGATATGGCTTACTCATCTTTGATGGATATCGTCCCTGGAGTGTAACAAAACTTTTCTGGGAGATAACTTCTGACGAGAACAAAAAGTTTGTTGCCGATCCTAAAAAAGGATCTAAACATAACCGCGGTTGCGCCGTGGATCTTAGCTTGTTTGAACTTGCGTCAGGTAAGGAAGTAGAAATGACGGGTATATATGATGAGATGAGTGAACGATCCTATCCATACTATGCAGGTGGCACAGAACAGCAACGCAAAATGAGAGATCTGCTGCGCGCAAAAATGGAGGCGAACGGTTTTAAGGTGTATGAATATGAATGGTGGCATTTCGACTATAATGACTGGCCTTCTTATAGAATTACGAATGTGCCCTTTAGTGAGATTAAATAACCGGAAGAAGCAAAAATCAAAAACCAGGAACCAATGGACGGCATCCGGATGTTGTACAATGCAACGATGAAAACTGGACTGGCTTTTGGATTTTTATCAATAATACCTGCCGATATATTTATTCTCCACGATCAGTCTTTTTAACTCTGCCGCATTGATAGCGCCTTGTTTTGAATAAACGATTTTCCCTCCCGGCTCTACCAGTATCGTATAGGGCAAAGCGCCTTGCCATTTGGGATCAATGGCATCAATGAGCTTGTATTTATCGTCGGAGCTGAAAATATAATTCTTAACAGCAGAATTCTTTTGCTTTAAAAATTTCAACGCCTTATCCTTTTTTTCGGGTTCATCGGCGCTGACGCTGATAAACTCAAAATCCCGCCCGCGATACATTCGATTCATGACGATGAAATGCGGATACTCAACAATACAGGGTCCGCACCATGTGGCCCAGACATTTATCAGGCGAAGTTTGTCGCTGCTGTTTTTTATCAGGTCTTTAAGACCAGCCTCGTCCAATGTTTCCAGTGTTACAGGTTCTTTGGCCCAGTCTTCATCTGCCTTTTTGTTGAGGTCTTCTTTCTCTGCCCACTTTATCGAGCAGCCAAACACTTTGGTCGTTTCAACGGGTACCGGTTTATTCGCCAGGAGTGCATCAATTGCATTTTTTGTATCAAAATTATTTGGCGTTTTTGTTGGTTTTTCTACATCATCAATACGTCCCTGGTAACGCAGTTTTCTTTCTTTATCAAAAATAAAAGCGTGCGGTGTAGCGATTGGACCATAGGCTTTGGACACTTTTTCATTGTCGCCGTCATAGAGGTATGGGAAATTATAGTTCTTTTCCTTAGCCCTTATTTTCATTTCTTCAAATGAATCGCTGAGATCAGTATAACCAAGCTCACTTAATTGTACAGATTTAGGATCGTTTGGCATAATGGCCAAAACGGAAACTTTTTTTGATTTATAGTCATTCACCAGTTTAATAATCCTGTCTTCGTAAGCCTGTGCAGTAGGGCAATGATTACATGTAAATACAATCACTAAAATATCGGCATTCTTAAATGAAGCCAGCGTATATGTCTTTCCGTCAGTAGCGGGGAGTTTGAAATCCGGCGCCTTTTCTCCAATGGCTAACGTCTTGTGTTCCTCGGGAGAATAAGTGAAACTATATAGAACCAATAGGGGAAGAAATGTAAGAAGGCTAAGTAAAACCGGCTTTTTCATACAAAATCATATTTCTGAAAAGATAAAATTTTTTCCTCAGATTTATCTTACTTCATAGTATGCAAACAGTGTACAGAAGGAAAAATTAAGTAATCATTATTTCATTAATAAATTTTCAATAAGGCCAACCGCTATTAATTTTTTGAGGAAGTCTGGCATAAAATTTTCGGCCTTTTCCGTTACTCTTCCTAAATCTTTCTTCTATGAATAACGCTGCACAATGGAAACTTTATGATGAAATACCGCCGGCTGATGAACCTTCTCTTGCCCCGGTAATTCCAATTAAATCAGTAAAGGAAGAAACAAAAAATGCAAAGCCCGGTTCTTCATTAAAAAAAGAACTGAAGAAAACTGTTCCCGATTTCACGGAGCCGGTTTTTAGACCCAGGAAGCATAATATGCTTCTTTAAATTCCTGTACTGATTTATTTAAAAAGCAAACGCCCCGAATCAAATTCAGGGCGTTTTTTATTTTAAGATCAGTAGAGTTAATTACCTGTTTTCGTCCAGGTTCAGCGGATATGTGTATACGCCGTCATACCCATCAAATATACCTTCAAGACGAACAGTACCTTCAGCATTTGAAAGCGCTTTCTTCAATTCTTCCACAGAATTTATATCTACGCCGTCTACACTGGTAATTATAAATCCTTCCTGGACTCTGGCCTTTTGCATAGCGCCGCCGTTTTTGATATTGGTAACTATAACACCACCTCCGATGTTGTTTTTCTTCGCAATTTTTTCATCTACCGTTTGAAACGTTGCACCTAATCTTTCCACCGATGTTCCGTCACTATTGCCTCTCGCCGTTTCATCAAAAGCCGTCGGCTTTGTTTTCAATGTTGCCGTTGTCACGAGGTCTTTGCCATCGCGCCTGTAAGCAATTTTTAATTTATCACCTACATTATACGACGCAACCGCGCCTTGTAGTTCCGGCCATGAGCCTACGGGAATGTCGTTGATTTTTGTAATAACGTCCCCTGCTTTCAGACCAGCTTCCGCCGCAGCGCCATCTTTTACCACAGTGCCTAAACGGGCGCCTTCACCTGCATCGCTTCCGTCGGCTTTATCTTCTGCGCCGTATATGCCGAGATATGGTCTTTTTACATCGCCGAATTTCACCAGGTCATTTACAATTTTCTTTACGAGATTAATGGGGATAGCAAAAGAATAACCGGCATAAGTGCCGCTTGGGGCAAGGATAGCGGAGTTAATACCGATCAGTTCGCCATTGGTATTGATCAACGCACCGCCACTATTACCCTGGTTTACGGCCGCATCAGTTTGTATAAACGATTCAATCGGCGTTCGGCTCTGGCGTTGATTGATGCCTATCGCACGGCCTTTTGCGCTGATTATACCAGCTGTAACGGTTGTCTCGAGTGTCAAAGGATATCCAATCGCAAGTACCCACTGACCCAATTTTGAGTTGTCCGAATTGCCATATACTAAATACGGAAACCCATGACCATCAATTTTTATGACGGCAAGATCGCTGCTCGCATCACGTCCGATCACTCTTGCCTTGTAGGTCTTTTTGTTGCTGAGTGTCACCGAAATTTCATCGGCAATACCAGTTCCATTTTCACCATCGGCGACAACGTGGTTATTGGTAACGATGTAACCATCTTCACTTATGATAACGCCACTTCCGGAACCTCTTTGCTCCGGAATGATGCTTGGTCCGAAATTGAAGAACTGGTTGAAGAAATCATCAAAGCCACCCTGGTTATTGCGGGGCAATTGATTACTTACTTTTTTGGCGGGAATCTTTGTTTTTACATGCACAACAGCCGGAACCGCAGTGGCAGCAGCTTCTGTAAAATCAATCGCTGTGCCGGCAGCAGCTACGTTATTTTTGTCAATAAAACCTGCATAGTTGGCAGGCAACTTCGTCTCGGCTGAAATCAATACGGATTTTGGGTTCACAAATTTGCTATAGCACCAAACGCTGCCCACAGCTGAAACGGCGCTCACAGCAACGACCAGAAAAAATTGTCTCCACTTCATGGCGTTATTAAATTTTATTTGAAAATAACATTGTCAAATTCTGTGCCTTTAGAATACAAAATAACAATACATGACAAAGAGTGATCGTCCCTTCAGTTCAGTTTAACAAATATTTACTAAGAGTTTCGTAGATTGGGACTCCCGTAAAATTAGTAACATTTATACGGATTTAAAACAGTTGAATCGCCCAACCTGACAAAACTGTGGATGACCGGTAAGCTGCGAAAATGAAAAGAGCATATTAAGTAAAACTTTTGTCTCCGTCATTCCGGCAAATTAATCCGCTGCGTTTACAGGCTCAAAAGAAATTTCAATGTATTTACACCGTCGGCAAAGTCGTCAATAGCTGGATATTGTGCCTCGCCAAAAGGAATATGGCCGTGGCCGACTATACATTGAAGGTCATTATTACCGGACAATTCACTTTCTATAACCTGCTTTGATGTATAAAATTCATAGTTTAACCGGCTGATGGGAGAAAACACTGACTTATCTTCTGTTAGTAAAATTGATTCGTTGCTCATATAGAGCTGCTTATTCAACATCAGCAAAGCCAGGTTATAATCGTAATTGTTTTTATACTTGTTAAGATCGGCGAGGTAATTATATTTTCCGAATGCATTCAGCAACGGAACAAAATCATATCCGGCCGGAACATAAAGCTTGGTTACGTTCCTGCAGCCTAATCCAAAATATAGATAGACATCATCCGCGAGTTTGTCGAGTTCGCCAGGCGATTCGTCTCCTTCGAGTATAGCAACCGATGTGCGGTTGCGGCGGATGATATTCGGGTATTTGCCAAAATAATAGTCAAAATAACGGGACGTATTATTGCTGCCGGTTGCAATATAGGCGTCGCATCCTTTCAACATATCGGCAATAAAAATGTAATCTTTCAACAGAGGCTCCCACTCGATAAGTTTCGCAATAAGATGTTTTAAAATCGTGTCATCTTTTGACGACAGCTTGATTGCGATCTTATGTCCTGTAAGAAAAACGGTCATGAAATCATGAAAGCCCGCCAGCGGAATATTTCCCGCCATTACTACACCGATTGTTTTCGGCTTTTTATTTTCTGCGGGCACATTGTATTTTGCTACCCATCCGGTTAAAATGGTTTTCTGAAGAAACAGGTCAGCGATATTACGGGTAGCCAGATCAACAAAAGCGGGAATGAACCAACTGTTTCTATGACCGGCCTCATCTTTTACATCTTGCCAGCCGGCCTCGTCTGATAAAATATACCCGCCCAACCTTAATAATAAATCAATACGATATTGTAAATTCATGCGGTATAAATAAATTTGCAGCAAAAGTAATTATCAACCCAGTAATTAAATTTTAATATGGCTATTAAGATAACAGAAGAATGTATCAACTGCGGGGCCTGCGAACCGGAATGCCCCAATAATGCTATTTACGAAGGCGGGGTAGAGTGGGCGATTGCTGATGGAACAACCGTAAAAGGATCTTTTACATTGTTGGATGGAACCGTTGTAGATGCAGAGCAAAAAAACGCACCATTAAGTGTTGATATCTATTACATCACACCGAATAAATGTACAGAATGCCAGGGTTTTCATGAAGAACCGCAATGTGCTGCTGTGTGCCCTGTAGATTGTTGTGTGCCTGATGAAATGTTTCAAGAGACTGTTGATCAATTAATGGCGAAAAAAGAGAAACTGCATATCTGATTTTGTGCATAATTTCTTTATTTATATGCTGCGGCATGTAAAAAATATATCTATCTTAGAGTATCGTAAACAAAGCGGCAACCGCTGCTTATCGTAGGAACGGGTGATATTTCCCGTTGTAAAAAGGTGAAGGGAGAACGTCCTTCACCTTTCTTATTTTGTATGCACATAGCGGGGTACTATACCGTTCATGTCAATTAATAAATCAGCTTTCGATAATTCAATTCGGGCATTAATGAAATCAATCGTGTTGTCGAATTGTATCACTTTTATCTTTTCACTTCGTTTACGGTTTCCTGTCAGCTCAAATAAATATTGTTTGATCAAAGGTTCGGGTACCCAATCTTTATTCGTTGAAGGAAGCCCAAATTCATCCTTATAAGGACGTGTATGAAATAAATTATCGAATAAAAACCGGTCGGCCCTGATAAAATAAACGGTATCTATTTCTGCATTCATATTCGATTTCATATCTGCCATGAATGCTTTGTGCTCCGTTTTTACGGGGTTTACAAATTGAAAATTATAATTGTAAAATCCTGTTACAATCAAAAACAGGCATATCGCGTATGGAAATATTTTTTTGATACGTGGTTTTTTCAAAAAGAAAAAAGCCTGGTCCACCAGTAAATAAAATACAGCAAGATGAAATGCAAACAGCGTGCGATAAGAAGCAAAATTTTCAATCGCAATCATAGAGGGTATATACATCAATACAAGAAAAAATAAGACCGCGATAATGTAAAGCAGATTGAAATAAAATTTCCTGTTCTTAAATCGTATGAAAACTGAAATCATCCAGGTCGCCATCATAAGCGGCGCCAGCACCTGAGAGAAAATACTTCGGGCAGTATACAACAGGTTTACAGAAAATGCCGATGGAAGCGGATCTGAAAAAAGGAATGATAATTTACCCAATATATCATAGCTGATACCAACCCGGTTGCTTTCCTGGATTCCTCCAAGTTTCATTGAATATTTGAAAACGAAATAATAAATGAGGTACACAAGTAAGTAAAAGAATGCAGCTTTAAGTATTGTTCCCTTTGGTTTGATTATCTTTTGCTGCAGGTAATATATAAAAAACGGTAAAAGAAATATTCCAAATGTGTTTTGGTATATAAATAAGGAAGCCAATCCTAAAAACGTGCTGGTCAAAACCAACAGGGAAAGTTTTATATAGCTTACTTTTTTTAAAACAGCCATAAAAAACACGTGCCCGCTTAATAACCCTGCGGCCACACCAAAAAACATTTCCACGCAGGAAGCCCAGCCTACATATACAGCCACAGGAATGCAGCAGGTGATGAATATGGTTGTGATGATTTCATATTTTTTGTCTATCTGCAGCAGGCGGCTCCACCTGCTGAATAGAATTTGCCATAAAAGAGTGACTGCAACCCACCCGCAAAATGAAAAAATCCGCAGATATTTTATTTGATTTATTTCAGAAATAGAAGCAAACAATTTGTCGAACAGTATGCCGGACAATAACCGGCCCTGTGTTGTGAACATGCGGAAATTTCCACCATCATTATTATACCATAATTGGTGAATTTCATCCAGGTAACAGTAATCCGTGATAAAGACCTGGTAATACAGCAGCGTAAACAGCAGGGGAGCGACCAGAAACCGGCCGGGAAATTTTTCGGGCATCAGTTATTATTGTGTTATACCTGTTAATCAATTACAAATCCGCGCTTTTTGCAGGGCAAAATGGGATTTTTTCTGAAAGCATTGGCTCATAAAGCGTTTCAACGAAAAAATATAAGATTTTTACCTGACTTAATTTGTGCTCTTACAATTTTTCTTCAATATTTGCGCAGCAAATCCTCTAACTAAATGAAGAAAACAATAGCCCTTGTTACGGGCGGTTTTTCGGGCGAAGCTGTAATCTCCTACAAAAGCGCCGTTACTATTGATAACAACCTTGATAAGACAAAATTTAACGTTTATAAGATCGATATAAATCCCTCCGGATGGTTTTATGAAGATAATAATGGCAAAAAAACAGAAGTCGATAAAAATGATTTTACACTTACCCTTAATGGCGATAAAATAAAGTTCGATGCCGTATTTATCGGCATGCACGGCACACCCGGGGAAGACGGTAAACTGCAGGGTTATTTTGATACATTGAAAATTCCCTACACATCCTGCGATGCCGGTACATCTGCAATAACATTCAATAAGCGGTACACTGTCGCAGTTGCGTCCTTTTCAGGTATCAAAGTTGCTAAGTCAGTACTGTTGATAAAGGATAATTTTGGCAGCCCGGAAGAAGTAGTGCAAAATCTCAAATTCCCGGTTTTTGTAAAACCAAATAATGGGGGTTCCAGTATCGGCATGTCGAAAGTAAACAAGGCATCGGATGAATTGGGAGCTGCTATAGAAAAAGCGTTTAAGGAAGATGACCAGGTGTTAATAGAAGAATATATAAAAGGAAGAGAGCTTACTATTGGTGTTTTTAAAACAAAAGGAAATATTATCACGTTGCCGATGACGGAAATAATCAGTAAAAAAGATTTTTTTGACTATGAAGCCAAGTACGAAGGTGCTTCTACCGAAGTTACCCCCGCACAGGTGGATGAAAGTATAGCAGAACAAATCCGGAATACTGCAAAGAAGATATATGCGTTATTTAATTGTCGTGGTGTGGTGCGAATTGATTTTATTTACAATGAAGAAGAGGGAAGACCATACATGCTGGAAATAAATACAATTCCTGGACAGAGTGATGCGAGCCTTGTGCCTCAGCAGGTAAGAGCCATGGGTTGGAGCCTGAAAGAATTTTATACACGTTTGGTTGAAGAATGTTTTTAGATATCCTGGTGAAAGTTTGCCTTACTGCTTAGAGGAGTAACTTATTTATTGAAACTATGTCCAAATCAATCACGAGCCGCCCGCTATGGGTCAACATTGTGGCAGCAATTATACTTTCTATAGTAATTGTTTTGCTTTTCTTTTTTTCATTATCATGGCTTACACATCATGGCAGCTCCCGTACAGTGCCTGCCGTAACCGGTAAAACATTTAACGAAGCAAAAACAATTCTTGAAAAGCAGGGTTTCGAAGTAATCGTACAGGATTCTGTATATGTTGATACGTTACCGCCTTCCGGTGTTATCAAACAGGTTCCCGACCCGGATGCTGTTGTGAAAATTAACCGTACAGTTTACCTCACCATAAACCGTGCAATAGCACCCCTGGTTGAAATGCCAAATCTTGTCGGGTACAGTCTACGCAATGCGGGAATGGTATTGAAGAATATGGGACTGCGTATCGGCGATACGAGCTTTAAACCTGACTTTGCCAGGAATGCCGTGCTTGAACAGTTATACGACGGCAAACCAATAACAGCCGGAACGAAAATACGGCAAGGCAGTTCCGTTTCCCTCGTATTGGGAAATGGGGTGGGACAAAATGAATTTGCTGTGCCTGTAATAATTGGTATGACTTTGGGAAATGCAAAATTGTTGTTGCAAACAAATGGATTGAATATTGGCTCTGTCGTTGCCGTAGATCCGGACATTACAGACACATTAAACGCATATATTCAATGGCAACGCCCAACGCGATTTGACCAGGACGGTAAAATAATGCATATTCGCGCCGGCCAAATGATAGATGTTGGTGTAGGGACGCAAAAACCGGCAATCGATTCGACAAAATTACAGTCGCCTGCACCGGAACAATGAGAAAACAAATAACATGCAGAACATTTTAGCTGAAGAAGTAAAGGAAAGGTTGGATAAAGGGGAAACGATCCATCTTATTGATGTGCGTGAACCATACGAACATGCGGAGTTTAATATTGGCGGTACGCTTTGCCCGCTGGGCAAAATACAATCAATGATGGTGGATGAAATCGAAGATTTTAAAAATGAAGAAGTGATACTCTATTGCCGCAGCGGCAACCGCAGCGGTCAAGCCTGTATGATTCTCGATATGCTTGGTTTTACCAATACAAAAAATCTTGTCGGTGGAATGGTGGCGTGGCAGGATAGGTTTGGAGCCCAATAATACAATCGTTGGTCGTACACTACAGGAGTTTATATTGGGCAATATGTAGTTTGACAAACAGCCAACTGCTGAATGCAAACTATCAACTCGAGCTCTTAAAATATAACTAAAGTCGAAGATTAATTCCAGCCATCACATTTGTTCCCGCCATCGGATAATAATAATTTTCTGTTGTCAGGCTTCCTCCGTATATATAGCTGAATGTATAGCCACTTGGTTCATACTTTTTATTGAAAATGTTATTAACCTGGAAAATGAAGTTGACTTCTTTTAAAAATCCTTTTTGTAAGGTATAAATGAACCGGGCATCCTGTGTATAATACGGATTTAGTTTCCTGCCTTCATTTTCCGTGTTGTCGAGAAATTGTTTGCTTACATACTTGCTTAATAAACCGATCTCAAAATTTTTTGCAGGAATAAAACTTATCGTTGCGCCACCGATAACGCCGGGCGATAAAGCAATATCCGCAGATTTATGATCGTATGATTTTTGGCCACCGTCATCATAGTCATCAACATATTCAATGAAATCAATTACTTTATTACGGCTAAGCGACAAGTTACCAGCGGCTTTCAACCATTTGGTAATAGAAACAGATCCATCCAGTTCAATGCCTGTACGATAACTTTTAGGAATATTCGTTCTCGTATAGGCGCCAACGTCATTTATTTTTCCTGTGAGCACCAGCTGATCTTTGTAATGCATGTAGTAAAAAACTGCATTCCATGAATAGTTCTTTGCCTTTTTACCGGCGCCCAATTCAATGTCGTTGAGTTTTTCCGCACGCGGTTGTTGCGTAAGACTCGCTTCGAAATCATCGCGGTTAGGCTCTTTTGCAGCTCTGCTATATGATAAATAAGCGTTCCATCCATCGCGGTTATAACTTACACCGAGTTTGGGATTGAAAAAATTATAATCGGTGTGAATGAGCAATGATGGATTATCCTGGAAGCCATCCAGGTTATATTTCACATGCCTGTACTGAAGATCATAGAAAAGGCTCCAGTAGTTTGCGATCTGCGTTTGTTGTTTGAAATAAATATTTGCATCGGATTTCTTTGCATCAAGATCGTACCATTTGAAATTTGGTTCCGGTAGTCCGCCATTTTGTGCCCAGGTAATATTTCCATAATGTGCGCCATCGTACCGTGTCCATCCGCCGCCCAATATGAATTGTGATTTGTTTGTTTTGTACTGAAAAGAAAAAATATCGCCATAGAAATAATTATCCAACCACAAGTCGCGAACGAGATCAGTAGTAAACGTAGTGTCGATACCATGAACAGGATACGGCAATTTGTAATCGGCATAATTCTGCGCTCCTTTATATTCTTCATAATATCCTTTACCCCTTGTCAGGAATATGGCTGTATTAAACGTAAGATCTTTTGCGAGCTGCTGATTAAAAAATAACTGGTAATGGGATTGAATATAGTTATCCGTTTGATTATCGTAAGGCGCACCCGGTTTTTCAGTACCTAACTCATTGTACGTACGGTCGGTTTTCAATTTTGATTCAGGAACACCATTCCATGCCTGGTAGGTTTTTTCTTTTCCCGAAAAAATATTCAATCGCAGCGAAGTTTTATTATTTAGATAAGCAGTAGAAAAATAAAATGATTTAAGATTGGTACTTGCCCGGTCAATATATCCATCGCTGGTTATGTTTGACAACCGGACGTCTGCAGTAAAATGATCATCGATCAAACCGGTACCGGCCTTAACTGTATTCTTCCATGTATTGAAAGAACCGTAACTGTTGTTGAATTCTGCATACTGATCTTTATTCACTTCATTGGTACTTACATTGATGGTAGCACCAAAAGCACCCGCGCCATTTGACGATGTGCCCACGCCGCGCTGCACCTGCATGGAATTCACAGATGATGTGAAATCGGGAAGGTCCACAAAAAAACTTCCCTGGCTTTCCGCATCATTATAGGGAATTCCGTTCAGTGTAACATTGATACGGGTTCCATCTGTGCCGCGGATGCGAATGCCGGTGTATCCTACGCCATTTCCCGCATCAGAATTGACGATTACTGATGGAGTTTGATTGAGGATAAAGGGAATGTCCTGGCCCAGGTTGATTTTTTCGATTTCTTTTTTGGAAAGATTAGTCTTTGTAAACGGCGCTTTTTCGCCGGCGCGGACTGCCGTTACTTCTACCGGCTCGAGTAATCGGAAACTGTCTTTTTTGACAGCAGTGTCTTGCTGACCAAATGATTGAATTATGGCAAAAATGCCAATAGCTGAAAACAAAATCCTCTTCATTTTTTAAAATTTAAATATTAAAAATGAGAGGGAATGCTGTTACGAGAGGTGAAATAAGAAACTTTCGCCTTCCCTGCGCAGGCATTACCCTGATCAGGTTCTACGGGTATAATCTCAGCCTGGCCAGTCAGCCTGTATGGGCTTGACACCAGACACCCCGGGAACTTAGGTTTAGTGCAGCTTGTTCAAGACTGCCTAAACCGCCGCAAAGATATGATGAAAAATTCTCCTGTACCATGTAACTTTTATACCATAATCTTCGTACTACTTCAAAACCAACATATGAGGCGACTAATTTTACTCTTAATCATAGCAGCGGCCTTCACAGGTACCGCTTTCGCTCAAAAAACAATAAATGATCCGAATGCGGAAAAAAGAAACGTGAGTGGTTATCATGCAGTTGAAGTGGGTGGCGGAATTGATCTTTACCTGAGCCAGGGTGAAGAAACAGTGGTGGTAAGCGCCTCGGACACCCGTTACCGCGACAAGATTAAAACAGAAGTAAGAAATGGTGTATTGAAAATCTGGTACGACTGGAAATCGGGTTTTCATTTTGAGAGCGGTAACAAGAAAATGAAAGCGTATGTATCCTACAAATCGCTGGATAGGGTGGAAGGATCGGGTGGTTCAGATGTGTTTGTGGAAGGGGTTTTGAAAGCAGAGAAACTATCGCTTGATATTTCGGGCGGCTCAGACTTTAAAGGCAAAGTAAGTGCAGGTGAATTAAAAGTAGAGGCCAGCGGCGGTTCTGATGTAAACATTTCAGGCGACGCAAAAAATCTTACATTAGAAGCCAGCGGCGGCAGCGATTTTAAAGGATATGAGCTGGCGGTGGATATTTGCGATTTGGAAGCGAGCGGCGGAAGTGATATTTATATAACTGTAAATAAGGAAATGACTGCGGATGCCAGCGGCGGCAGCGATATCTATTACAAGGGTACCGGTCTTATTCGTGAAATAAAATCAAGCGGTTCTTCTGGAATAAAAAAAGTTTCTTAATAGCATAAATTGAACTTACCCAAAATAAATTATAAAGTGATGAAGAAGATAAGTATCGTTTTAATCGCATTGTTATCGTGCACTGCGATTTTTGCCCAGGAGATCAATGACCCTAATGCTGAAATACGCGAAGCCAAAAACTTTCATGCACTGAAAGTCTCCAATGCGTTTGATGTATATCTTACGCAGGGCAGCGAGGAAGCTGTTGCCGTGAGTGCGAATGATGACGAGGTAAAGCAGCATATTCGTGTAGACGTAGACGGTGGTGTATTGTTGATCTGGCTCGAAGGAGAAAAGAAATTCTGGAAATCGTGGAAAGGAAACAAGAAATTGAAAGCGTATGTTTCTTTTAAAACGCTGGATAAAATTGTAGCGAGCGGTGCATGTGATGTTCATTTAATGAATACGTTGAAATCAGAAAACCTTTCTGTCGATTTTTCAGGTGCAAGCGACCTCCAGGGAAAATTGGAAATTGATAATACGCTGGATGTTGAACTCAGCGGGGCATCCGATTTGAAAGTAAGTGGATCGGCATCACAACTGAAGGCCCGGTTAAGTGGTGCCTGCGATCTTAAAGGCTACGATCTTGTAACGGATTATTGTGATATAAAAGCGAGTGGTGCGAGTGGTGTTGATATCACCGTAAATAAAGAATTAAGTGCCAACGTGAGTGGCGCCAGTGATGTTAATTATAAAGGTGCGGGTCTTATTCGTGATTTGAAGAGCAGCGGTGCCAGCAGCATAAAGAAAAGGTCATAAGTCATAAAAAATTGTAAAAAAGATAAAAGCTGTTTCTTATAAGGAACGGCTTTTTTTGTTTGGATGATAACTTTTATCCGGTTAACTTTGCACCCCACCCGCATAAGGCGGGGGCAGGCGGCGGTAGCGCAGCACTGGAAGAAGAGATTAAAAAAGTTAAACTTATTATATCGCGAGGTAGAGCAGCGGTAGCTCGTCGGGCTCATAACCCGAAGGTCGGAAGTTCGATCCTTCCCCTCGCAACAGAAGAGACCCCGCCAAAGCGGGGTTTTCTATTTATAACTTTGATAGCGAAATGAAAGCAGGCTTCGTAAATATATTTGGCAAACCAAATGCAGGCAAGAGTACATTGTTGAACGCCATCATCGGTGAAAAACTGGCTATTGTGTCGCCAAAAGTGCAAACGACCAGGCACCGCATCAAAGGATTTTTAACGAACGATAATTACCAGATCATCTTTTCTGATACGCCCGGAATTATAGAACCAAGGTATAAGCTGCATGAAAAAATGATGCAATCTGTAAAGAATGCACTTGAAGATGCAGATGTGGCTTTACTGATTCATGATTTGACCGATAAAGAACTGCGTGAAGCCGACGATTTATTTGAAACATTGAAATTGAAAGTGCCGGTGATCGTCGTTTGTAATAAAGCTGATGCGGTAGACAATGAAACGATAGATAAGGCAGTTCGGTTTTTTTCAAGCCGTCAATATGGAAAAGAAGTGATGAGCGTATCGGCAAAAAAGGGAACAAACATAGACAAGCTGATTAACCTGATCCTGAAGTACGTGCCCGAAGGTGAGCCTTTCTACAGCAGTGACGATATGACGGACCTGCCTACCCGCTTTTTTGTGGGTGAAATCATTCGCGAAAAAATCTATGAGTTGTTTGAAGATGAAATTCCGTACCATACGACAGTACTCGTGCAGGAGTTTAAAGAAAAATCAACGTTGATAAAGATCAGTGCCGAAATAATTGTAAACCGGGAAACACAAAAGGGCATTATACTTGGCGAGAAAGGAAGCATGATAAAAAGATTGGGAACAACAGCAAGAGAAGAAATAGAGAAATTTTTGGGAAGTAAAGTGTTTCTTGAATTATTTGTAAAAGTGAAACCAAAGTGGCGGGACAATGAATTGCATCTGCGGGAGTATGGTTACAATTAAAGCCGGAGATGAATTCAATTACAATGTATAGTTGTCAGAAATATATTAATTGGAACAAAGCAATGTCCGGATTCATTGTTTTGCTGATAACTGTAACCGCCCATTCGCAGGTTTTTGTGGAAACATATCCACCTTCCGGCACTACCGATATGGGTGTACGGGTGAGTGGTGTTCAGAATTTATCCGACCGGTTATCATACGAAAGGATCAGCGGAAGTCCATTCTGGCGCGATGAATGGCAATTGGCCAGCCTGTATGGCGCGAATGAAAGAGAAAAATGGCTATGCAGGGTCAAATTGAACCTGGCCACCGGGGAGCTCTATTATCTTGATAAAGATGAAAGGGAATTGGTAACTGAAGATGGCTTAATCAGGAAAATTATTTTTCATAAAAGTGATGACACCAGTATTGCCACAGCTTTGTTTATGCTGAATCCACAACCTGTCCGGCTGAACCAGGAGATGCGGCATACCTATCTGCAGGTGTTGAATGAGGGTGCGTATCAATTGCTGAAGCTGAATGAAAAAACACTTGGTTCCGCCGATTCTTTATTTGGAACATTGAAACGATATTTTTTCAAAGACGAAAGCATTTATTATATCAATCACGAACAGGCACTGAATACGCTGAAAAAACTTGACCGGGATAATCTATTGCAGTTTCTGCCCGGATCATCAGGACATAATGAATGGATAAAACAGAACAGGATCAATTTTAAGAAAGAAGACGACGTACTTCGGTTTGTTAATTATTATAACTCAAAAAAATAGCCTGGTACTATAGGGCTTTACAATATATGGCTGGATTTACAATTGCAATAGTAGGAAGACCGAATGTAGGTAAGAGTACTTTTTTTAATCGCTTACTCGAACAGCGCAAAGCTATTGTTGACGATGTTAGCGGTGTAACCCGCGACAGGCAATACGGAGTAGCCGACTGGAACGGGAAATCATTCAATGTAATTGATACCGGTGGTTTTGTGCCGCATAGTGAAGATGTGTTTGAAAGAGAAATTCGCAAACAGGTTATTATAGCCGTTGAAGAGGCTAATGCTATTATTTTCATGGTGGATGCCGCTACAGGCATTACCGATCTTGATGATGCAATGGCGGATACATTGCGCCGGTCTACCAAGCCCGTTTTTCTGACGGTGAATAAAGTAGATACGCATGATCGATTGCTGGAAGCAAATGAATTTTACAGTTTAGGATTTGAAAATATTTTTTTTATAGCAGCAGCAAGCGGGAGCGGCACGGGTGAATTATTGGATGCTGTAACGGAGATTATAGACGAAGATGATTCGGCAGAAACAAAAGAAATAGATGCATTGCCGAAGTTTGCAATTATCGGCCAGCCCAATGTGGGCAAGTCGTCGTTATTGAATTCGCTGGTAGGGGAGGAGAGAACCATTGTGAGTGATATAGCCGGTACAACGAGGGATACAATTCATACACATTATAACCTTTTCAAAAAAGAGTTTGTATTGATCGATACGGCAGGTATCCGGCGCAAGGCCAAAGTGCACGAAGACCTGGAATTCTATTCTGTGATCCGCGCAATAAAAGCAGTGGATGAAGCTGACGTGTGTTTGCTTCTTCTTGATGCTGAAAAAGGCGTTACTGCACAGGACCTGAATATTTTCAGTCTTGCATCGAAGAAGGGAAAGGGTCTTGTAGTGTTGGTAAATAAATGGGATCTTGTAAAAAAGGAAACCAATACGGCCCGGGATTATGAACAGGAATTAAAAAAAAGGCTGGCTCCGTTTAACGATGTTCCTGTCATATTTATATCGGCAAAAGAAAAAACAAGAATTTTCAAGGTGATTGAAACGGCAATTGCCGTTTATGAAAACAGGCAACGAAAAATATCAACATCAAAATTGAATGATGTGATATTGAAAGCGATTGAATCGTATCATCCACCGGTAGTAAGGGGCAATCCCATTAAAATAAAATACATCACGCAGTTACCGACAGTTGTTCCTTCTTTTGTTTTTTTCTGCAACTACCCGGATGATATCAAACAACCTTATAAAAATTACCTGGAGAATCAGTTGCGGAAAGCGTTCGATTTTTCAGGTGTGCCGGTGAGGCTTTTTTTCAGGAAGAAATAAAGAACATTTTTTATATCAGTATATTCCTTCTCTTTCATATTATGATAGAATAAATATCTTCTGTTTGATTTTTTTAAATATTCATTTCTCTAATTTAGAAACCAGCTTCCGAAATAGCAATCAATAAGGTTTTATATTTCCCAAGCATCACCGGTTATTATCATTAAGCATTTTATTACTGAAAGGACAACAACCCTTAATGATAATGCTATGAACCGGATTCTACTATCAACCTTTTTGATTTCTTTAAACATTTTTGACTGTCTGGGTGCAACAATCACCTGGGATGGGGATGCTGCTGATGGACTTTGGTCGACCGCGGCTAATTGGGTTGGTAACGTGGCCCCATTACCGGGCGACAATGTGATATTGGACAATTCTGTTGTGAGCGGAAATTATACCGTCACGCTTCCATCCGGTGTGGTGTCAGTTTCAGTTTCCTCTTTGATGATAACACCTTTACCTGGCAATAATATCACGCTTCTTCTGCCGGCAACAAACACCGCTGCAACGGCTTTTATTGCGATTGGAACAGGAGATGCGGTTGTTTTAAATAATGGAGCAATTTTCATAAATGCATCCGGGGCAACTGGAGGCACGCCGGTGACGGTGACGAGCACCAATTTTTTCAGAATCAATAACGGCGGAAGATATATTCACAGAACACCGAGAGGCCATACAGATTATTTAGTCTCACGATTATCAACCGCGCCCGGAACGGAAAAGGGAATTTTTGAATTCGATGTCCCGGCTGCATCATTTACAATTTCACTTACAGGCAGAACGTATGGAACTTTAAAATTGTCATCGGCATCGGGTGGGGGAACAGTAACTTATTCCGGAAACGGCGGAGCTGCTTTGAATATAAACGGCGATCTTCAAATCAATAGCGGCGTTACTTTCAGTATAGGATTGTCAGCAAATATGTTTATTCGTGGAAACTATATACAATCAGCCTCGTCCACTTTCAACATGCAAAACCTGGCAAACAATAATATTGTAAAAGTATATGGAGATATAATTGCAACCGGAACAATTACGGAGTCCAACTCCGGCTTGCCTGTTTTGGAATTGAATGGAGCAACAAATCAAAATATTTCTGTCAGTGGCGCTGTTACAAATAACGTAACACTGCGGATCAACAATCCTGCCGGTGCTACTTTAGTTGCTCCCCTGACGCTTCCCTATAAAATAGATTTGCAAAATGGAAAAATAAAAACAGACGAAACAAATATTCTTACATTAACAGATAATGCTACTGTTACCGGCGGCTCGTCAACAAGTTTTGTAGAGGGCCCTATGAAGAAAATTGGAGATGATAACTTCACGTTTCCAATAGGAAAGGGAAATATTTATGCTCCTGCCGGGTTTAACACTATCGGTCTTGCTGCTACGGATGCATTCGAAGCCGAGTATTTCCGGTTAAATCCGCAAACAGCATTCGGCGTAAATTATCAATTACCCCTGGTTCATCATATAAGTTATGTGGAATATTGGAGACTTGATAAGGTAGCGGGAAACACAAACGTTCCGGCAAAAATAACGTTGACTGTAACGCAATACAGTTTTGCAAAAGATATAAGTACGCTGTTTGTATCAAGATATGATAATGCCGATATGCAATGGAAAAGCAATACCCTTGACTCGAAAATTCCCGGTGTCGACTCTCCACCATATGTAACGGGCATCGTCACAAGTGATGCAGTTTCGCCATTTGGAATTTTTACGTTGGCAACAAACGAACCTGAAACAATAAACCCGCTTCCGATAAAACTACTTTCATTTAACGCTTTTAAAAAAGATAAATATACATCGGAAATAACCTGGCAGCTTGCCGGTTATCATTCTGAACGTGTAAAATTTGAAGTTGAGCGTTCTGTAAACAGTAAGAAGTTCAGCAGTATCAAAACGGCCAATGGTGATATATCCGGATGTGTTTACAGAGTAACGGATAGCCAATTGCTTCCGGGCACAAAGCGCTATCGGCTTAAAATGATCAACGAAGATGGAAAAACAAATTACAGCCATGTTGTAACTATATATGATGACCCGGCAGAAGTAATGATAAGCCTTTATCCAAATCCGGTTTCGGATAAGAGTGTTATTGTTGTAAACACGGTCGTCGCCCGCAATTTAAAATTCGTTATTTATGATGCCTCGGGAAAAACAAACCGGCAGTGGCAGCAGACCATCAACGCGGGTACTACGTTATTGCCCTTAGAAACCACTGGTTTACCGGGCGGAGTGTACTTCCTTTCGCTCGATCAGGGTGACGCCAAAATGCTAACCCGTTTTGTAAAACAGTAATTCTTTTACCAAACCATACAACGTATAGCTGTTGCCGAGGCGCAGCTTTTTATGATGGCCACCGTAGTTTTACTATGCCAATATTGATAATGAAATGATTATTTTGTGTTCTCATTTCTTTTCATCCACTCCTCTGATTTTCCTTTAATAAGACTGAACTATGCAAATCAGGATGCTGATTTTATCCGGCTTGTGGCTGTTGGTATCGGCTTTTGCTTCTGCCCAGGTAACCTGGACAGGTAGCGGAGATGGTACATCCTGGAATGATGCGGCTAACTGGTCATCGGGAATAGTGCCGGGTCCAGCAGCTGATGTAGTGCTGGATAATTCGAGTGTTCCTGCCAGTTATGATGTGACGTTACCTTCCGGTGCACTGTCAGTTTCTGTTAGTTCAATTACGATCATACCGTCTACCGGCAACAATATCAGTTTAATAATCCCCGCCACGAATACAGCAACAACTGCATTGCAGTTAACAGCAACAGGTGATGCACTAACGCTCAATGACGGCGCGAATTTTATCAATGCCTCGGCGGCCAACGTGGAAATTGACGGTAATCTTATTATTCAGCAGGACGCGTCTATGGATGTATCTGCCGGAGCCGGCAACCCTCTAACAAGTATTAAAGGAAATATTGTCATTGATGCCGCTGCAGTTGGCGTAGTTACAGAATCCGGAACGGGAAACCCGGTTATAGAATTAAATGGAAATGCAACCCAGACGATTTCCGCAGGCAATAATGCATTGACGGGAAACAATCTTGATTTTAAAGTGAACACAGCCGGCACCGTTAGTTTGCTTTCTAACTTGCTTTTGCCGGATGATCTTTTTGTTGAAGCAGGTACAATCGATGTGTCCAATTCTGCGGCTAAGGACACATTGGGCGTGAAAGGTGATCTTACAATTAGTGGAACTATTACGGAAAGCGGAACCAGCACTGCTTCAAAAATACTTTTAAACGGGACATCCAATCAGAATATTACTATCATCGGTTCAGGAAGTATAACAGGCGATCGCCTTGGTATGATACTGAGTAATAATGCAGGAGCAACGTTACAATCTGATGTCATATTGCCATATCGTTTCACCCTCTCCGGCGGAAATCTGACCCTTGGCAATTTTTCGTTGACAACAACCAGTGTAGACAATACCGTTAGTTTGATAGGAAATCACATTATAACAAATGGAAGCGGCTTCCTGGTTATACCAAACGTCGGCGCAAGCGTGGTTATTTTCCCGGTAGGTATTGACGCTTTCTCGGTGAACCAGGTAGAAATTGCGAATGGAAGCGGCCAAACATATTATGTTCGGGTAGAACCGGGAGTTAATCCGCCAATTACACAACCGTTTTCGGCAATTAACCGAACCTGGACAATTAATACAAACTCTTCGGCAGCTAATCCTGTTCCCGCGAACGTTACGTTCTATTATTATACAGGACAGGGCGGCGTTGACTTTGATTATACATCCACTGTTGATATTGGCCAGTTTATTACCGGCGCATGGAATATTATTCAAAACAATTTAATACCCACTTCGAATCCGCCACAATACAGGGCTTACGGTTCTGTTAATTCATTCAACACGCCTTTCATTGTCGGAAATCACGGCGCCATATTGCCAATCGATTTCTTCATAGCGTGTAAAGCGCAGAAAAAACAAAACGGCGCAGTGATAAATTGGGATGTTGCAACTGAAGAAAATGTTTCACGATATGAAATAGAAAAGGCAATTGACAATAATAATTTTGTAACCATAGCGGTCGTAACCCGAAGCGACAATAAATTATCTTATTCTTATACAGATAACAATATGGACGGTGGCACAACGATTTACCGCATAAAAGTGGTGACGCTCGACGGACGGATACGCTATTCAAATACCGTTGCCGTATTATTCAATACAAAATCATTCCTCATCACCTCGGTAACGCCTAACCCACTTCAAAATAATACGAAGCTTACGATCAGTTCCCCGGAAAATACATCCGTAAGAATGATATTGTATGATGCACAGGGACGGGTAGTAAGACAATGGCAGCAGTCCATTTCAGATGGCACGAATGTGATAAGCTTTGACGCAACCGAACTTCAGCGTGGCGTTTATTTTCTTTCTGCAAACAATGGCAGTGCAAAAACGAATACCGTGAGGATTATAAAACAGTAAGGCGATAATTTATTTTAAACATCTTTGCTCCCGGTGAAGCTCACTTAAAGTTTAAAGTCTCTTATAGTTTGTGCAATTGTTTTTTTGAATGCCTGCAGCTCTTCTTTTTGCTGGGCGATAAATGCATTTTCTTCGAACTTGCCGATTACTTTGTTCATTTCATCGCGGGAGTTATAAACCATTTGCCGGAATGGATTTTTATAATCTTTCGCCCGCGATTCATAAATGTTTTTCACCATCCATTCCTTTGTCGCAACGCAATCCTGTAATTGCTGCTTAAATTTTTTTCTGTCGAGTTTGCCGGCGGTTACTTCAACCAGCGAGCTGGTGGCATGCGCCAGTTTTTGTTGCTCATATTGCTTACTGTTATCAAGATAAAACCTGTGGATATCGTCCCATCCTTTTACTTTATTCCCTTGTATATTTTTCAAAAAATCAGTTAAAACAGAAGCTGGAATCAATTGTCCGCCGACATTTACCCAATCATTTCTTTTGGTTTTTGCTGAAATTATTTTCTGCAATTGTTCCCAGTTGGTTATCTTTTTATTTTGTATCTGCTCTATGATTTGGGAAACACCGTAATAAACGATCATCTCCTTAAAGATTTTGTACGCCTGGCGGACCTTTATTAATTGAACTTTGCGATTGCTGTTTTCCACCTGGTCAGCAAGAATTTCAAGAGCATCAACAAGTTTATTCTCCGCTTCGAGCAATTTCATTCCTTCCCTGCTTTCTTCCTTTTCAGACGCCTTCTTTTTTATTTTATAGAAATACGCCCGGCCGGTATATTTTTTCAAAAGATCAAGCGATGAAAACATTTCATTAATACTATCGGGAGCCAGGAAATCATACTCTATTAATTGGGTCTTTTCAGTGCGTTTATCGCGACCTATATATTTTCCGGCATTCCGGGCCAGCGCATACATGTTATACATAAACCAGTATCCCGGCATTATCACCAGCTTGTCATGCGTTACATCATTACTTATCAATGAAAATGGAATGGGTATGTTTAACTCTGCGGGGAAATCTCCTTTTGCAATTAATGTGAAGCTGGCAAATTTTGAATTATGTTTAAGACTCACGCAAAGCCCGGGCCAGAAGCCGCGCCCCGCAACGATTTCACCATCTGCTGCGCGGCTGTTATGATTAGAGCCAATCGTTGCGCCTGCCGCCATATTGCTTTGTCCCATGACGAGCGCTGCACACAAAAATGAATTGTTGTGATGCTGCTCATGTGCGGGGAAGATCAGGGAGTTCAATACTTCGCAGCAGGAAATCGTTGCATTATTACCGAGATAAGAATTAATTAATCGGGCACCATATTTTAATTGCGAATGCGAGGCCATCACAAACCGCACTGCTTTCACTCCGTAAAATATCCGGCAGCCATACCCGATAATACCATTCACCAACTCACAACCTTCACCGATTTGTGATTTCGCATCCGGTGACGAATTAATCGTCAGGTTCTTTAATTTATTCGCTCCTTTTATATAGGCATCGCTGCCGATGCGCACATCTTTAATAATTGCTGTATTTTTTATGATCGAACGGTCACCAATTTTGCCATAGTAACCATGAAGATTATCAAATTTCTTTTCTGTAAACTCCTTAAATTTTTTCATCAGCGCCTCATCATCCCGGTATCGTGACCATAACCAGGCATCACCAGGTAGCATGCCATCGAAGGGCAATACACTTCGGCCGGCATTTTCATTACATATTTCCATCCAGATGCGGAGCGATTCATCTTCGCCTTTTTTCAATATACCATTGCCGAATTTTGAATGATCGGTTGCAGCAACTTCATTTACATTGATAATCATTACTTCATTACCGGTAATATAATGGCTCATGTAGTTCACATTGCTTATCACCACATTGTCGCCAAAGTCGCAACTGATAATTGTACTGTCATATAAGCCAACCTGCATGCGCAGGTTATTAAACTCAAGATATAAAGATTCGAGTTTTCCGATACGAACCAATCCAAAGAACTTGCAATTTTTAACCTGTTCAGGATCGAATGCATCAGATACCAAAATTTTGTTCCAGTCGTCTGAAGTATTGTTATTTCTTACCAACACTTCTATCTCATGTGCAGAAAGATGCCGGTATTGAATACCGCTGCGGTTTTGCTTTTCGCGCAAATAATATTCGTCTTTTCCTTTTGGTAAATATTCATCAGGTATAAAATTGTACCCGAGACTTCCTATGGCACTCTTCCGGATTTTATTCATGAATAATCAATTTGAACGTGTGGATTTTTTAATAGTGTTTTTTATTGTGCCTGCTTCGGTATTTCAAATGATCGTTCCTTGCGTCGTCCCGCATTATGCGGATATGCCTGTTTTCATGGCATCATAAGCCGTTCGGCAACAACAGTTATGCTAAACCGTTACTGCCCCGTTACATTATTCAACCGTTACGGATTTTGCCAGGTTGCGCGGTTTGTCAACATCATAGCCTTTAGCCACACCGATATAATAAGCAAATAACTGAAGCGGCACAACACTTAACATCGGTGCAACGATTTCATCGGCCTCCGGTACGATCATTACATCATTGCAGATAGACGCAGTACTGTCGTCACCTTCGGTTGTAACAGCAATTAATTTTCCTTTTCTCGCTTTTATTTCCTGCATATTGCTCACTACCTTTTCATGATAGGAATCTCTTGTGGCAACAAATACCACCGGTAAATTCTCATCCACCAACGCAATAGGGCCATGCTTCATTTCCGCAGCCGGATAACCTTCTGCATGTATATAGGATATCTCTTTTAATTTAAGTGCCCCTTCCAATGCTACAGGAAAATTATAACCACGCCCGAGATATAAAGCATCCGTTGCATTTTTATATTTTTCTGCCAGTGATTTTATATGATCTTTTTGCTCCAGTACCTTGGTTACTTTGTGCGGTATCTCGTTCAGCTCATTCAGCAAATGCATATATCTCTTCTTATCGATAGTCCCTTTATCGTTCGCAATTTTCAACGCAATCATGGTTAATACTGCAAGCTGGGCGGTAAATGCTTTTGTTGAAGCAACGCCGATTTCAGGACCCGCATGCGTATAGGCGCCGCCATGACTTACCCGTGCAATAGAAGATCCTACAACATTTACAACACCTAAGATAATGGCACCTTTTGCTTTCGCCGTTTCAATAGCGACTAATGTATCTGCTGTTTCACCGCTTTGTGAAATGCAGATAATCACATCACCCTTATTGATGACCGGGTTGCGATACCGGAATTCGGACGCATACTCTACCTCTACATTGATACGGCAGAGTTCTTCAAAAATGTACTCAGCTACAAGACCAGCATGCCAGCTCGTGCCGCAGGCGATCATCACAATCCGGTTCGCATTTATGATCTGATCTGCATACTGCTGAATGCCGCTCATTGTTATGGTACCGGCAACAGCGTCCAGCCGTCCGCGCAAGCAATCATAAATGGTTTGCGGTTGCTCAAATATTTCTTTCAGCATGAAATGATCGTATCCACCCTTCTCAATGGCAGCAAGCTCAATATCCAGCTTCTGAACATAGGGGGTGATCTTCTCATTGCCGAGATTCTTTAGTATCAGTTCATCAGGTCTTACGATAGCAAGTTCGTAGTCGTTTACATACACCACTTCTTTGGTATATTCCAGCATGGGCGAAGCATCTGAACCCAAAAAATGTTCGCCTTTGCCAATGCCAATAACAAGCGGACTTCCTTTTCGCGCAGCAATAATTGTGTCGGGAGTATCTTCGTCCAATATCAAAATGACATAGGCGCCAACCACTCTTTTCAATGCAACACGTACCGCTTCTTCAAGTGAACAGTCATTATTTGTTCGGATATCTTCGATAAAATTTAAAAGTACTTCCGTATCGGTATCACTTTTGAATGTGTAGCCTTTGCGTATCAGCTCTTGTTTTAACTGCGAAAAGTTTTCAATAATGCCATTGTGGATCATCGCCAGTTTGCCACTTGCGGAACTGTGCGGGTGTGCGTTGCGGTCATTCGGTTCGCCATGTGTGGCCCAGCGTGTATGACCAATGCCAATATGTGCATGCAGGTTTTTGCCCACCAATGTATCTTCAAGCTCTGCAACTTTCCCTTTCTTCTTATAAACTTTGAGCCCGCCATTTTGTAATGCTACGCCGGTACTGTCGTAGCCGCGGTATTCAAGGCGTTTGAGTCCTTTAATAATGATTGGATATGCTTCTTTGGGTCCGGTATAGCCGACAATGCCGCACATAGAATAATGGGTTTAGTGAAGGATTGTTTTCAGTACGAAAGTCCCGAAATTCAGGCACTTGGTCAAAAACAGTTAGTCAATGGGTTGAACAGGTTAAACGACCTGGTCTGACGGACCTCCGGCTGGCCATCAATTTAAATCGCTGCTAAAGACAAGAATAGTCACGCCGTAGACGGAACCGAGCTTCATGAAGGAATACAGCCGGTGCAAACAACAAAACCTGTTTACTTCATAAAAGGATACCCTTTAAAAACAGGAAAGCAACACTGAAGTAAATTACGATCCCGGTTACATCCACCAATGTTGCAACAAACGGTGCGGAAGAGACTGCAGGGTCAGCGCCCGATCTTTTGAGAAGGATGGGCAACATCGATCCGGATAATGTACCCCATAATACAACGCCGATCAGTGATACGCCGACGGTAAATGCTACCAGCAACCAGCTCGGTCCGTACAGATCCTGGATGATACCATTTTTCATCAGCAGGTGCCACAGAAAAATACGGGTGAAACCAATAATGCCAAGAATACCGCCTAATACGATACCGGAAAAAATTTCACGGCGCATCACGCGCCACCAATCGGATAATTTTAATTCACCCACGGCCATTGCCTGGATGATCAATGTGCTGGCCTGCGACCCGCTGTTACCACCACTGCTCATGATAAGAGGTATGAACATCGCAAGTATCGTGGCTTTTGCAATTTCATCGTTGAAATAAGCCATAGCTGTCGCCGTGAGCAACTCGCTTAAAAATAAAATGATCAGCCAGCCTATCCTTTTTTTAATCAATTTGAAAAAAGGAATTTCAAGATAAGGCTGCTCTAACGCCTCTGTACCACCGATTTTCTGCATGTCTTCACTGAATTCTTCTTCTGCTACCCACAAGATGTCGTCAATTGTTACTATGCCGAGCAGCTTGTTACTTTGGCTCACCACCGGTAATGCCACCCTGTTATTTATTTTAAACTCTTCACTGGCCGTTTCCTGGTCGTCGTATGCATTTAATTTGATGACACGGTTATCCATCAGGTCGGATACTTTTTTATCCGGGGCGCTCAGGATAAATTCACGAATGCGGATGTCATCCAATAATTCCCCCTTCTCATTGATGACGTAAATTATATTAATCGTTTCGCTGTCTTTACCGTATTTCCGGATCGTGGCAAATGCTTCGCCGATCGTGTTCCAGGGATACACATACACGTAATCCGGTGTCATCAACCGGCCAATACTGTTTTCGGGGTAACCTAATAGCGAGAGTGTAATTTTTCTTTCTTCCGGATCAAGTAATTTGATCAGTTCACGCACCACATTGCTTGGAAGGCCTTCAAGGAAATCGGTACGGTCATCTGCAGGCAATTCGTTCAGTAATTCAGCCGTAATGGAGGGTTGCAGTTCCTGTATAATTCTTTTCTTTTCCTGGAACTCGAGTATTTTGAATACAATTGCCGCCCGGTGAATAGACATATTGGCAATGATCTCCACCTCCTGATCCGGAAATTCGTATACAAGGTCGGCCACATCGCTGATATTCTGATCATCCAAAAAGGAGCGTAGCCGAAGTTTGTCTCCAGTTTGAATGATTTCAGTAAACTGCACTCTCAGTTCGTTTTTTTCAATCTGTGATTCTTCCGGCATGCGCCAAAAATACGAACTCATGTCTAAGAAGCCCCACTGGAAAAAGATTGTTTCATAATTTCATGATTAATTAAAACAATAGTGAATGATTCTTCCCTGTTTATATGTATCGGCAACCGAACAAATGGGCCGGGGTGTTTTTACTGAAGAAGCGCTTGATGCGGGCACTATCATTGAAATATCACCAGTTATTGTGATGAACGCTGACGACCGGAAACTTTTGGATAAGACATTGCTTCATGATTATATTTTTGAGTGGGGCAATAATGAATGTTGTGTGGCGCTTGGCTATGTTTCTGTATATAATCATTCATACGCCTCCAATTGCGAATATGAAATGGTAATCGATGAAGAATTTATCCGTATCAAAACGATGCGGCACATAAATGCGGGAGAAGAATTATTTATTAATTACAACGGCACCTGGAATAATAAGAAGCCTGTTTGGTTTGATGCGCGATAAAATTGTGTTTGCCTGCGACCGTTATTCATATCAAACCCTGCTGGTTTGCCGGTTGCTTGTGATCTGAAATTGGATTTACAGCACTTTATTTTTAATCTGCTGAAGTTTGAGCAATGCTTCCACAGGTGTCAGCCTGTTGATATCAATCTCTTCGAGTAATTGACGGATTTCTTCAAAGGTCTGGCTATGTACATCAAATATAGAGAGCTGCATTTGGGGAGATGCTATCTGTTTCACTTTTTCTTTCAATTGCTTTGTTCCGGCTTTTTCATCATACGCGCTTTCCAAATGTTTATTTTCCAGCTGTGCGAGAATATCATTTGCCCTTGCAATCAATGCTGCCGGCATGCCTGCCATTTTTGCCACATGTATCCCGAAACTGTGTGTGCTGCCGCCCCTCGCCAGTTTGCGGAGAAAAATAATTTTATTGCCGACTTCTTTGTTGGTAACGTGATAATTTTTAACTCTTGGTAATTTTTCTTCCAGCTCATTCAGTTCATGATAGTGGGTCGCAAATAATGTTTTCGGTTGTTCTGCCGCGTTATGTAAAAATTCGGCAATGCTCCAGGCGATAGAGATACCATCATAAGTTGATGTTCCTCTTCCTATTTCGTCGAGCAATACAAGGCTGCGATCCGTTATATTATTGATAATAGAAGCGCTTTCATTCATTTCCACCATAAATGTGGATTCGCCGCCGCTCAGATTGTCCGATGCGCCCACTCTTGTAAAAATTTTATCTGTAAGCGGCACTTTCGCATCACCTGCCGGTACAAAACTGCCCATGTGCGCCATTAATGTAATGAGTGCTGTCTGGCGCAGCAAAGCACTTTTACCGCTCATGTTCGGACCAGTAAGAATAATGATCTGCTGGTCTTCTTTATTTAATTCCAGGTTATTGTCAATATAGGATTCACCGGCCGCAAGGTTTCTTTCTATAACAGGATGCCGCGCTTCTTTAAGCAGTAAATCATGACCATCATGAAGCAACGGCTTCTTATACTTGTTTTGAATGGCATTATTTGCAAAACAAACAATGCAATCGAGTATAGCCAGGGTATTCCCGTTGGCCTGCATGGGCGAAATATAGTCCATCAATTCATTTTGCAGGGCTTCATATAATTGAATCTCGAGCTCCAATATTTTTTCTTCCGCGCCTGTTATTTTTTCTTCATAGTCTTTCAGCTCGGGAGTGATATATCGCTCTGCATTCGCCAGTGTTTGTTTTCGTATCCATGTACCCGGTACCTTGTGTTTATGTGAATTGGTTACTTCGAGATAATAACCGAAAACGTTATTAAATGAAACTTTGAGTGAAGAAATGCCTGTCGCTTCTGCTTCCTTTTGCTGGAGTTGTACCAAATAATTTTTTCCGCTGCTGGAGATCTTACGCAATTCATCCAGTTCTGCATTTATCCCGCTATTGATCATGCCGCCTTTAACAGCCAATGCAGGCGGGTTATCTACAATGTCATTAAAAATTTTTTCGCAGATATAATTGCAGGGATTCAGCGCATCGGCTAATCGCTTCAAATATCCATTTGGTGAAGAACCGCATAGCTGTTTTATTTCCTGTGAAAATTTTAACCCGCGACCTAACTGCAGCAATTCCCTTGGATTTATTTTTTTCAACGGGATCTTGGAGACCAGCCGTTCTACATCGCCGCATTGCTTTATTTTTTGTACAAGAGCATTGCGCAGCTCCGGATCTTTTATTAAATACTCAACAAGCTCCAATCGTTCATTAATCCTGGAAATATCTTTTAGCGGAAAAACGATCCAACGCTTTAGCAGGCGAGCTCCCATCGGAGACACTGTGTTGTCCAATACATTTAATAATGTTTTGTTTCCGTCTGCATTGCTATATACCAATTCCAGGTTGCGGATGGTGAAACGGTCCATCCATAGGAAGTCCTTTTTATCAATACACTGCAGTGAAGTAATATGCTGGAGATTTGGATGCTCGGTGTCTTTCAGGTAATGAAGTACTGCACCGGCCGCAACAAGACCTTTTCTTAATTCTTCTACGCCGAATCCTTTCAGTGAATGTGTCTGAAAATGTTTTAGTAAAATGTCTTCGGCATATGTATCATTGAAAATCCATTCATCCAATGTGTACGAATAGATTTTTACACCAAAGAAGTCTTTAAATTTTTTTTGAAAATGACGCTGGAAAATAATTTCAGCAGGTTTGAAACCCTGGAGCAATTTTTCAGCATACTCACGGTCGCCCTCGGCAATAAAAAATTCTCCGGTGGAAATATCCAGGAATGCCAGGCCGTATTGCTCGTTTTCGGCAAAATGAATACCTGCCAGGAAATTATTATTGCTATGGTCGAGTAATTTATCATTAACGGCCGTTCCGGGAGTTACCATCTCTGTAACACCCCGTTTCACTATTCCCTTTGCCTGTTTAGGATCTTCCAGTTGATCGCATATTGCAACCCGGTAGCCGGCCTTTACCAATTTATGTAAGTAAGTATCTAATGCATGATGTGGAAAACCAGCAAGATCGGACGAAGCAGCCGCACCATTATTTCTTTTTGTAAGCGTAATACCAAGAACCTGCGAAGCGATAACAGCATCCTGTCCAAATGTTTCGTAAAAATCACCCACACGGAAAAGCAGAATTGCATCAGGGTATTTTTGTTTGATAACCCTGTGTTGCTGCATAAGCGGGGTTTCGGATGCTGCGGTTTTAGCCATACCGGCAAAAATAAGCAGTGAAACAGTGTAATAACACCTGTATTTTCCCCATTGTCACCGCATTTCCGGTGCATATCAATCAGTACGAATTAAAATTTTCTTTAAGTTCGCGGCTGGTCTGATTATTTCTATACCTAAATGAAAATATTTTAATGAATAGGCTCTGTTATGGCTGGATAGCTACGTCCTTTTTTTTGTTTTTATGTTTTTCAAATGGTTGGTCCCAGCAGTCGGTAGTCATGCAGCATGCCGATCTTACCCGTTCCGGATGGTACAAACAGGAAACTTCCCTGACCGTTAATAATGTGAAACCGGGTTATTTTGGTAAAATATTCGAACGTACCGTTGATGACCAGGTATATGCGCAACCGTTAGTTATTTACAATGTTAACGTGGGTGGTGCGGGTACTAAGAATCTGTTAATCGTTGCTACAGTAAACAATTCAGTGTATGCATTTGATGCCGATTCAGCAAATGTAGCGGCGCCCTATTGGCAGGTAAATCTTACCGGTCAAAATTCGCGGCCGGTGAAAAATACGGATATGACCGGCTCCTGCGGCGGTAATTACCTTGACTTTAACGGGAACATCGGTATTGTGGGAACACCGGTAGCCGATACGGCTACCAATACACTTTACCTGGTATCCCGAAGTATGAATACATCCACAAACGCATTCGTTCAGTACCTGCATGCACTGGATATTACTACGGGTGCTGAAAAATTTAATGGTCCACAGGTTATAACGGCAACGGTTAATGGAAATGGCGATGGAAATGTAAATGGAGTTATAACTTTTGATCCGTTAAAACAAAATCAACGCGGCGGATTGCTTTTGCTGAATGGTGTTGTGTACATCACCTGGGCTTCTCATTGCGATTGGGGGCCTTATCATGGATGGGTATTGGGATATGATAAAACATCGCTGCAACAAAAGATTGTTTATAACACTACGCCCAATGGTTATTTTGGTGGCATATGGATGAGCGGTGCCGCCCCTTCTGCCGACGAAAATGGGAATATATATCTCGGCGTTGGTAATGGTTCTGTCGGATATAATAATGATCCAAACGATCCGATCAATCGTGCAGAAAGTGCATTGAAGCTTACACCATCGGGAAATACATTGGCGGTGAGTTCTTTTTTTTCGCCTAATAATATAGAAGTGCTTGAATCAGCCGACCTGGATTTTGGCGTTACCCAAATGCTTCTTATTCCCGGTACCAACAGGGTGCTCACCAGTTGTAAAGATGGAAAAGTATACCTGCTGGACAGGGACAATATGGGGGGATATAATACAGCGTCCAATAACGTTGTTCAAACAATTGATTTGGGTCTTAGTGCGCACCTGCGCTCATCGATGTCCTATTACCAGGGTCAGCAAAGCGAATATATTTATACATGGTCTGAAAATGCTTTGTTGAAAGCATTGCCATTTGACAGGACAGCGAACCAGGTGAATATTTCTAAAATAACAAGCAGCGGTGTACAGGGCCCGATTGGTAATAATGGCGCCGTATTATCGGTGTCTTCAAACGGTTCTGTTGATACAACAGCGATATTGTGGGCATCATACGCGTCAGACGGGGACGCGAATCAATCTACCCGGCCGGGCATTCTGCATGCATTTGATGCAAATGATGTAACGAAAGAATTATGGAACTCTTCTATGACCTCATCAGATGACCCGGGAAACTTTGCAAAATTCAATTGCCCGGTGATTGCTAACGGTAAGGTATATCTCGCAACTTTCTCCAATAAGGTTATAGCGTATGGTCTTTTCAGTAATCCGCAAAATTCCTGCAGCGCACCAAACGCGGCCATAAATAAATCAGCATCTGCATCCAGTGTAGCAGATATAAATACAACCGCTGCATCGGCAGCGGTTGATGGTGACACGGCCACAGGCTGGAGCAGCGCTGCAGCGGATCCTCAATCACTTAGTGTCGATCTTGGAAGCCGATACGATATCTGTAGTGTAATTCTAAAATGGGGAACTGCGCTGGGGAAAAATTTCAACATACAGGTTTCTGATGATTCAGTGCATTGGAAAGATATTGTTTCAACAGCAGGAAATACGGTCTATCAGAATAATTATCCTGTGAAAACTACGGCGAGATATGTAAGAATGTATGGAACAGCGGGTAGTACTTCCGGTTATACCGTAAAGGAGTTTGAAATTTATGGAGCTGTAAGCGCAAATCAATGCCCCGAACCATCGGGATTGACTGTAAGCGATATCAGCGAAAATTCGGCTACACTTCACTGGTATGGAAACGGCTCAACGAATTTCAATGCCCAATACAAAACAGTTTCTGCTACAAACTGGTTGTCTGTGCCTGCAACCGGCGAAACTGTTGTCGTATCCAATCTTGCATGCGGAACAGACTATCTTTTCCGCATCCGCAACGTTTGCGGCAGCGGTGATTCAAGTATTTATTCTGCATCGTCTTCATTTTCGACTACTGCATGCAGTACGGTTTGTGGTCCGTTGCCTACGAGGTGGACTACGCAGGACGTTGGCCCGGTGAGTGCGGCCGGCTCTGCCTGTTATAATAATGGCGTATTTGAACTTCACGGTTCGGGTGTAGATATTGAAAGCACGCAGGATGGATTCCGCTTTGCCTATAAAACATTTGTCGGCGATGGCGAAATCGTGGCGAGAGTGGTAAGTATGGATAATTCTGATCCCTGGAACAAATTCGGACTGATGTTCCGCGAAAGCCTCGATGCGGGTTCAAGAAATGTATTTGTTGCGCTCACGAGCTCGAACGGAATTGCTTTTCAATCGAGAGCACAAACAAACGGAACGACTACAACTGTCAATGAAGGCGCCGGCGTAATTACGCAGCCATATTGGATAAAATTGGTGAAAAAAGGATCGGTGTATGATGCCTTTATTTCACCGGATGGGGATACGTGGAGCCAACTAGGAGAAGATATAGACTTAGGATTCGGCAATGGAGTGCCCATATACGCAGGTCTTGCATTGACCAGTCATTTCAACGGCATTGTTTCTGTTGCAAAGGCGGATAACTGCATAATCGGTGGTGAGGTACAGTTAAATCTGAACAGTTTTACCGCTTCGCTAACCCTTAATAAGACTGTAGCCCTTCAGTGGATCACAACACTGGAATCAGATGTTTTGGATTTTGTGGTTGAGCGAAGCGATAACGGAACTACAGGATACCAGCCGATTGACTCATTGGCGGCAGAAAACAACGGCAGTGTTACCGAAACGTACAATGTTACGGATGCAAATCCGGGAACGGGCATTAAGTATTATCGTTTGCGGATTGTGAGTGCCGATGGTTCATTTAAATATTCTGAAGTAGTAGCCGTACGGATAACCGATTCAAAAGCGCCGTTGCTGTACCCGAACCCGGTGAAGAATACATTGCATATTTTCCAGGGTGCGGAAGCTATCAAAGTGATCAGTATTTATGATGTAATGGGCAGGAATATGGGAAGCTTTAATAACCCGGGCGGAAATGCGCAAATTGATTTTCCTGTTTCATCGTATGCGAATGGCGTTTATGTTGTCGAGATACGCACAACAGGAAGTGTATTCAGGCAAAAAATAGTGGTGAGCAATTGAGGTATGTTTTGTAATTATTTGATGACTGTCAAATTTACTAATGAATAAAAGCAATAGTTTCGGTAAACAAATACGCTGAAACTATTGCTTATGAAAAAAGCGCTCAAATTTTTATTCTACTTTATCGTTTGCCTGCTGATCGTTTTTTCAGGCTACGCAATTATCTCCGGTAAAACCTATTTGTTCAAAGCTGTATACCACAATTTTGCGGATATTGATGATTACAAGATTTTT
>Ga0207648_10000726_pt1 | contig 36910 bp, 21 predicted proteins | sample KBSMisM32_FD_184310 | JGI IMG/M metagenome (GOLD analysis project Ga0207648, IMG submission 184310) | Miscanthus rhizosphere microbial communities from Kellogg Biological Station, Michigan, USA - KBS Miscanthus M3-2 (SPAdes) (version 2) | ecosystem: Host-associated > Plants > Roots >... | reverse complement strand
ATGTACATTGGCGACACGTCCGACGGCACCGGTCTGCACCACATGGTGTTCGAAGTGCTCGACAACGCCATCGACGAGGCGCTGGCCGGCTGGTGCGACGACATCAAGGTCATCATCCACGCCGACAATTCGATGAGCGTGCTGGACAATGGCCGCGGCATCCCGACCGACATCAAGGACGACGACGAGCTGAAGCGCTCGGCGGCCGAGATCGTGATGACGGAGCTGCACGCCGGTGGCAAGTTCGACAACAACAGCTACAAGGTCTCGGGCGGGCTGCACGGCGTGGGCGTGTCCGTCGTCAACGCGCTGTCGGACTGGCTGAAGCTCAAGATCTGGCGCGACGGCAAGTTGCACCAGATGGAGTTTCGCGGGGGCGTGCCGGTGTCGCCGCTGGCGCTGGCGGGGCCCAGCGATCGCCGCGGCACCGAAGTGCATTTCATGGCGTCGGCGGATACGTTTTCCAACATCGAATACCACTTCGACATTCTCGCCAAGCGGATCCGCGAGCTGTCGTTCCTGAACAACGGCACCAAGATCGAGCTGATCGACCAGCGCGACGGCAAGAGCGAGAACTTCGCCTACTCCGGTGGCGTCAAGGGCTTCGTCGAGTACATCAATCGCGCGAAATCGGTGTTGCATCCGAAGATCTTCCACGCGATCGGCGAAAGGGAGGGCGTGATCGTCGAGGTCGCGATGCAGTGGAACGACTCGTACGCCGAGAGCGTCCAGTGCTTCACCAACAACATTCCGCAGCGCGACGGCGGCACGCACCTGACCGGGCTCCGGCAGGCGATGACGCGCACGCTCAACAACTACATCGAAAAAGAAGAGATCGCCAAGAAGGCGAAGGTCGAGACCACCGGCGACGACATGCGCGAAGGCTTGAGCTGCGTGCTGTCGGTCAAGGTGCCCGAGCCCAAGTTCAGCTCGCAAACCAAGGACAAGCTCGTCTCCTCCGAAGTGGCGCCGATCGTGCAGGAAGTGGTGTCGGCCAAGCTGAACGAGTTCCTGCTCGAGAATCCGATCGACGCCAAGGTCATCTGCTCGAAGATCGTCGATGCCGCGCGTGCCCGTGAAGCCGCGCGCAAGGCGCGCGAATTGACGCGGCGCAAGGGTGTGCTCGACGGCATGGGCTTGCCGGGCAAGCTCGCCGATTGCCAGGAACGCGACCCCGCGCTGTGCGAGCTCTACCTGGTCGAGGGCGATTCGGCCGGGGGCTCCGCCAAGCAGGGCCGCGACCGCAAATTCCAGGCGATCCTGCCGCTGCGCGGCAAGATCCTGAACGTCGAGCGCGCCCGCTTTGAAAAGCTGCTGTCGTCGGAAGCGATCGCGACGCTGATCACCGCGCTGGGCGCAGGCATCGGGCAGCCGGGCGGCGACAAGGATGACAAGGACGCATTCTCCGCGGACAAGCTCCGCTATCACCGCATCATCATCATGACCGACGCCGACGTCGACGGCTCGCACATCCGCACGCTGCTGCTCACGTTCTTCTACCGCCACATGCCTTACCTGGTGGAGCACGGGCATATCTACATTGCGCAGCCGCCGTTGTACAAGGCCAAGCAGGGCAAGGAAGAGATCTATCTGAAGGACGACCACGAGCTGAAGCAGTACCTGCTCCGGGTTGCCCTGAAGAACGCCGAGCTCACGCCAGGCGCCGGCCGGCCGCCTCTGGCCACCGAGACATTCGGCAACGTGGCCCGCGAGTTCCTGCTGGCCGAGGCCGTGATCGATCGTCTCGCGCGGGTCAGCGATCCGCAGGTGTTGCACGCGATGCTGAACGGCGTGCGCGTGGATCTGTCCAATGAGACTGCGGCCGCCGGCAGCGCCGCGGCGCTGCAGGCCGCCCTCGCCGATCCCGCGGTCAAGGTCGAAGCCCGCTATGACCCGACGACCGAAACGCACCGGCTCGTCATTGTGCGCATGCATCACGGGACGCCGCACGTCACGGCGATCGAGCCGGACTTCCTGGCCAGCGGCGATGCCGGGCAAATCACCCGGGCCGCCGAAGTAATGCAAGGCGTCATCCATCCTGGCGCCGTCATCAAGCGCGGTGAAAAGCAGTTGGCGGTCAAGACGTTCAAGGAGGCGCTCGACTGGCTGCTCGAGCAGGCGCGCGATTCGACGTCCACGCAACGCTACAAGGGGCTGGGCGAGATGAACCCGGAGCAGTTGTGGGAGACCACGATGGATCCGAAGGTGCGCCGGCTGTTGCGGGTGCAGATCGAGGACGCCGTCGCGTCCGACCAGATCTTTTCGACACTCATGGGCGAGCTGGTCGAGCCGCGGCGGCTGTTCATCGAGACCAATGCGCTCGGCGTGCGCAACCTCGACGTGTAGCGCTCACCGCCAAGCGCAGGCGCAGTCCGGAAGGGGTTGGATCACGTGGTCCAACCCCTTTTGCATTGTCGCGCGTACACGTCGTCGGTTTGCCACAATCGTTCGTCAGTTCGCCCTCGTTCCTGCATTCGCCGTGACGTCTTCAGTGTTCTAATGCGCGTCGATGTGTCACGCAACCGGCCACGGACGCACGACTGCCATCACCGCCGGACCCATTCGAGGTTGCGCATGGCGTTTCGATTCAGACTTTCCGGTGCTCTGCGGCGGCTTGCCCCTATCGTGTTGCTGGCCGCAGCGACGCTGCATGCGCAGCCCGTCGAATTCTTCAGTCCGCAGGGCGAGGTCAAGGGCGTGCGTCAGGTCACCGCGCGCTTCGCCAGGCCGATGGTGCCGTTCGGCGATCCGCGCGAGGTCGACCCGTTCGCGATCGATTGCGCGGAAAAGGGCACGGGCCGCTGGGCGGACACCAGGAACTGGGTCTACGACTTTGCCCGCGACCTGCCAGCGGGCGTGCGCTGCAGCTTCACGCTGAAGACGGGACTGACCGACGTCGAGGGAACGGCGCTCGCAGCCGGACAACGCTTCGAATTCTCGACCGGCGGCCCGGCGATCGTGCGCAGCCTTCCTTACGAGGGCAGCCGCATCGACGAGAATCAGGTGTTCATTCTCGGCCTCGATGCGCCGGTCAAGCCCGAGACGATCGTGGCGCACGCGCATTGCGTCGCCGCCGGCGTCAACGAGGAGATCGGCGTGCGGCTCGTGACCGGCAGCGAGCGCAAGACGATTCTCGACAATCGCAAGTCGTTCGCCGCGAGCTACCTGCGGCTGTTGCTGGTCGATGGCGAGGGCGGACGCACGCGCGGCTTCACGTTCCGGCTGCCGGCGACCGGCAGCGACAACGACAAATTCCTTCGCCTGCGCGACGCGCCCGGGTCGCCGCTGGTGACCGTGGCCTGCGCGCGCACGCTGCCCGCCGGCGCCGAGGTGAAGCTAATCTGGGGCAAGGGGATCGCGGCGACGTCGGGTGTGCCCACGTCGTCCGCGCAAGCGCTGGCCTTCAAGGTGCGGCCGACGTTTCGCGCGTCGTTCACGTGCGATCGCGTCAACAAGGACGCGCAATGCATTCCGATCCTGCCGCTCACGTTGTCGTTGACGGCGCCGATCGCCAAGGCGGACGCGCTGAAGATTCGCCTGGTCGACGCCGCCGGGAAGAATTATCCGGCCAAGGTCGCGAAATCGGGCGAGGACGACGGCATCACGACCGTGACGTTCGGCCCCGGGCTGCCGGAGCGAACGCAATTCCGGATCGAGCTGCCTGCGGGCCTTGCAGACGATGCGGGCCGCGTGCTGGCCAACGCGCGCTCGTTTCCGCTCAGGGTGCGCACCGACGAGAATCCACCGCTGGCGAAGTTCGCCGCCGATTTCGGCATTCTCGAGCGGGTGTTGCCCGGCAACGAGAAACCATTGCTGCCGGTGACCGTACGCAATGTCGAGCCGGTGCTGCCCGGCCAGGTGAGCGTCGTGCGCGCCGCCGCCGCGGCGAAAGAACCGATACCAGGCCAGGTGATGCAGGTGAAGCGCGGCGACGACATGCAGATCGTCGCCTGGTTCCGGCGGCTGGCGCGCGCCAATCGGATCGAGCGCGAGTACGACAGCAAGACCGACAAGTGGACGGTCAAGCGCAACGGCTACGCCGAGTCGATCTTCAACAGCGCCGATACCAGGACGAAGATCGCGGTGCCCAAGCCGCTCGGCGCCAAGGCGTTCGAGGTGGTCGGCATTCCATTGGCGAATCCCGGCTTCTACGTCGTCGAGCTCGCGAGTCCGAAATTAGGGGCGGCGTTGCTCGGTGAGCCAAAGCCCTTCCATGTGCGTGCGGCCACGCTGGTCACGAACCTTGGCGTGCACGTCAAGGTCGGGCGCGAATCGTCGCTGGTCTGGGTAACGCAATTGAACGATGCCGCGCCGGTGGCCAACGCTGCCGTGGCCGTGCGCGATTGCAGCGGGCACACCTACTGGGAAGGGCGCGCCGATGCGTCCGGCATTGCGCGCGTCAACGTGCAGCTGCCGGAGCGCGACGGGCTTCCGTCGTGCGGTACCGAAGACAGTTTGCGCGAATTCTTCGTAACCGCGCACAGCGGCGACGACATGGCGTTCGCGTTCTCGAGCTGGGGCGAAGGTATCGCACCGTGGCGGTTCAATGTGCCGTCCGCGAGCTACAACGGTCCCTATCTCGCCCACGCGGTGCTCGATCGCTCGCTGGTGCGCTCGGGCGAGACGGTGTCGATGAAAGTATTCGTGCGGCAGCAGACGGGCGCCGGTTTTGCGCTGCCGTTGCGCAAGGCGCTCGAGGACACGCTGACGATTCGGCACCAGGGCTCGGAAAAGGAATACACGGTGCCGGTCCAGTGGACGGGCAGCGGCATGCCGCAGTCCGGCGAAGCGCGCTTCGAAGTGCCGAAGGATGCGTATGCAGGCACGTACCAGATCCTGGTCCGCGATACGCTGGCCCCGCGGGTGAAGGAGACACAGGAGCGCCCGGCCGGGACATTCCGGGTCGAGGCGTTTCGCGTTCCGCTGCTCCGCGCGCGCATGCAGCCGGTCGGCGTGCCGCTGGTCAATCCCGCCGAGGTCAACATCGATCTGCAGGTCAGTTATCTCGCGGGCGGCGGCGCCGCCGGCCTGCCCGTGACGTTGCGTACGCAAATCGAGCCGAAGCAGGTCACGTTTGCCGATTTCGACGACTACCGCTTCGCCGCCGGCAACGTCACGGAAGGGCGCGAAGACCAGGGCGAGGCCTCGGCGCGCTTCGAGGGTTTCATGTTCGCCGACCCGGACATGGAGGAGGCGGACAGCAGCGGCGCACCGGCGTCCCGGCCGCAACGCGGCACCGATCTTCCGCTGATGCTCGATGCCGCCGGCGGCGCGCGCGCGACGATCAGGAACGTGGACAAGTCCGAGCAGCCGCGCGACATGGTTGCCGAGCTCGAGTACCGCGACCCTAACGGGGAAACGCTCACGGCGGCCAGGCGCGTCGCGTTATGGCCGGCGAAGATCGTGCTGGGCATCAAGCCCGATAGCTGGGCAGCGACCAAGGAGCGGTTGAAATTCACCGTGGTCGCCGTGGATCTCACCGGCAAGCCCGTGGCGGGCGTGCGCGTGCGCACCGACGCCTTCAAGCGCGACTACTATTCGCACCGCCGGCGCCTCATCGGCGGTTTCTACGCGTACGAGCACGGCTATGACACGAGCCGCGTCGGCGCGTTGTGCGAGGGCGTCACGGATGCGCTTGGCCTCTTGATTTGCGAAGCGCCGCCACCGGCCACCGGCAATCTGATTCTGCGCGCGCAGGCCGCCGATGCCGATGGCCGTGTCGTCGTCACCCGCGCTGACGCCTGGGTCACTGCCGATGACGATCAATGGTTTGCCGCGTCGGATAACGACCGCATCGACCTGCTGCCCGAGAAGAAGCGCTACGAGCCAGGAGGTGTCGCGCGCTTCCAGGTGCGCACGCCGTTCAAGGACGCCACCATGCTCGTCACGATCGAGCGCGAAGGTGTGCTCGACGCATTCGTCACCGCCGTGCATCGCAATGAGCCGATCCTCGATGTGCCGATCAAGGGCAACTATGCGCCGAACGTGTTCGTCTCGGCGTTCCTGGTGCGCGGGCGGATCGGCGACGTTGCGCCGACCGCGCTCATCGATCTTGGCAAGCCGTCGTTCAAGATGGGGCTCGCCGAGTTGCGCATCGGCTGGACCGCGCACGAGCTCGCGGTCAAGGTGACGCCGGCGCGGGCCGCCTACAAGGTGCGCGAGGTTGCTCGCGCCGCGATCGCCGTGCGGCGGCCGGACGGCAGCGCGCCGCCCAAGGGAAGCGAGGTGGCGTTGGCGGCGGTGGATGAAGGTTTGCTCGAGCTCCTTCCGAACGACTCGTGGAAATTGCTGGACGCGATGATGGCGCGCCGCGGCGAGGAAGTGGAAACCTTCACCGCGCAGATGCAGGTGATCGGCAAGCGCCATTTCGGTCGCAAGGCGATTGCGCCTGGCGGTGGCGGCGGCCGCGCATCGTCGCGCGAGCTGTTCGACACGCTGCTCTTGTGGAAAGCGCGCGTGCCGCTCGACGACGCGGGTAACGCGGTCGTCGATATTCCGCTGAACGACTCGCTGACGAGCTTCCGGATCGTCGCGGTGGCGTCCTCGGGCGCGGGCCTGTTCGGCACGGGCGAGGCGTCCATCCGGTCGACGCAGGACCTGATGCTGCTGTCGGGACTGCCGCCGCTGGTGCGCGAAGGCGACCGCTTTCGCGCAACGTTCACGATTCGCAACGCATCGCAACGGCCGCTCGACATCGCGTTGAGCGCCCGCACGACCGCGACGGGCGCGCCGTTGCCGGCACTCGAGTCGCGCAACGCCGCGCTGGCGCCGGGTGAGGCGAAGGAGATCAACTGGGAAATCGCGGTACCGACGAGCGTGTCCGCGCTGCAATGGCAGGTCGATGCGGCGGAACGCATCGCGCCTGCCGAAGCCGCGCCCGCGCGCGACGCGCTCAAGATCGCGCAGCAGGTGGTGCCCGCGGTGCCCGAGCGCACGTACCAGGCGACGATCCAGCAGCTCAAGCAACCGGAGTCGATCGCCGTGCAGCGGCCCGTCGATGCGATTCCCGGCCGCGGCGGCATCAACGTGCAGATGCAGGGCAAGCTCGCCGGCGAATTGCCTGGCGTTCGCGATTTCCTCCAGCAGTACGTTTACAGCTGCTTCGAGCAGCAGGCGTCGATCGCGATCGGCCTGCACGACGTGACGCGCTGGAACCGGCTGATGAGCGCGCTGCCCGAGTATCTCGATCGCGACGGGCTGGTGAAGTACTGGACGCTGCTGCGCGACGGAGACGATACGCTGACGGCCTATGTGCTGTCGGTCGCAGCCGAGGCCGGTTGGGCAATTCCCGAGCGCGAGCGCGCGCGGATGGAGCAGGCGCTGATCGGCTTCGTCGAAGGCCGCGTGGTCCGCAGTTCCGCGTTGGCCACCGCGGATCTGTCGATCCGCAAGATCGCGGCGCTGGAAGCGCTTTCCCGGCGCGCGGAGCCGTTGAACGCCAAGTGGCTCGACAGCATCGCGCTCGAGCCCAACCTGTGGCCGACGTCGGCGGTGATCGACTGGTACCTGATCCTCAAGCGGCAGCCGAAGCTGCCGCGCCACGACGAGCGGATCAAGGCCACCGAGCAGATCCTGCGTTCACGGCTCAATTTCCAGGGCACGACGATGGGGTTCTCGACCGAGAAGACCGACGCGCTGTGGTGGCTCATGATCTCCGCCGATTCCAATGCCAACAAGCTGCTGCTGGCGTTGAACGACGTCCCGGCGTGGAAAGAGGACATGCCGCGCATGGTCCGCGGATCCCTCGGCCGCATGCAGCGCGGGCACTGGAACACGACGGTGGCCAACGCGTGGGGCGTGCTCGCGCTCGCGAAATTCTCCGCGCGGTTCGAAGCTACGCCGGTGACCGGAACGACGGTCGCAACACTCGCCGATCAGACGGTGAGTCATGCGTGGCAGGCCGACGATGGAGGCAAACCGTTCGCGCAGCGCCTGCCGTGGCCCGACGGCCGCCAAGACCTCGCATTGAAGCAGGAAGGCACCGGTGCGCCGTGGGTCACGCTGCAAAGCATCGCGGCGATTCCGCTGACGACGGCGCTGTCGAGCGGCTACCGGATCACGCGCACCGTGACACCGATCCAGCAGCAAACGAAGGACGCGTGGCGGCGCGGCGACATCGCGCGTGTGCGGCTCGAAGTCGACGCGCAGGCCGACATGGCGTGGGTGGTCGTCGACGACCCGCTGCCTGCGGGCAGCACGGCGCTCGGCCGGGGCCTGGGCGGCGACTCGACCCTCGCCACGCAAGGCGAGCGCAACGTGGGTACCGTGTGGCCGGCGTTCGAGGAGCGGACCTTCGCCGCGTATCGTGCGTACTTCCGCTATGTGCCGAAGGGCCGCTTCATCGTCGAGTACACGGTGCGGCTCAACAATCCGGGTGCGTTCAACATGCCGGCGACGCGGGTCGAGGCGATGTATGCGCCGGAAATGTTCGGCGAAGTGCCGAACGCCGCGTGGTCGGTCCAGCCATGACGTGGCGGCGCGCGCTTGCGGCAGCCGCGCATGGTGCGGCCGCATTGCTCGCGGGCGTGTCATGCGGCGCAGAGGCGGCGGCCACGGCGCCTCCGTCGTTCACGGACGTCCAGGCGGCTTATGTTTCGTCCGAAGCGTTGCTGCTCGATCGCCATGGCGCACCGCTTTCCGAACTGCGGATGAATGCGAAAGTCCGGCAGCTCGACTGGGTGACGCTGGCCGACGTCTCGCCCGCGATGAATGCGGCGCTGGTCGCGGCGGAGGACAAGCGCTTCTATACGCACGACGGTGTCGATTGGCCGGGGATGGCCGTGGCCGCATGGGACAGCGTATGGCGCAGCGCGGATGGCAAACGGCCGCGCGGCGGGTCGACGCTGACGATGCAGCTCGCTGGTTTGCTCGATCCGGCTTTGCGCAACGATGGCGGCGCGCCGCGCACCTGGACGCAGAAGTGGGACCAGGCGGCGGCCGCGCGCGCACTGGAGCGCACATGGAGCAAGGCGCAGATCCTCGAGGCCTATCTCAACCTGTCGTCGTTTCGCGGCGAGCTCCGAGGGCTGCGTGCGGCCACGCACGGCTTGTTCGGCAAGACGCCGGCCGGCATCGATGCCCGCGAAGCGGCGATTCTCGTCGCCCTGTTGCGCGCGCCCGGCGCCAGTCCCGCGCTGGTCGCACAACGCGCGTGCGCGGTGGCCGTCGCGGTCACGGCGGACGTGCCGTGCGAGCCGATCCGCGCGCTGGCCTCGGTGTCGCTTGGCGGCTATCGGCTGCCGCCGCGCTGGAACCTCGCTCCCCACCTCGCGACGAAGTTGCTCAGGATTCCGGGCGAACGGCTCGCGACCACGCTCGACGCGCCGCTGCAGGCATACGCGATCGCGACGTTACGCGATCATCTGGCCGAGCTGACCGCGCGCGGCGTCGAGGATGGCGCGCTTGTCGTGCTCGACAACGCGACCGGCGACGTGCTCGCCTATGTCGGCAGCAGCGGCGATCTGTCGACCGCCGCGGAGGTCGATGGCGTGGTCGCGCCGCGGCAAGCCGACTCGACGCTCAAGCCGTTTTTGTACGCGCTCGCGTTCGATCGGAAATTGTTGACGGCAGCCTCGCTGGTCGACGACAGCCCGCTCGCCATCGCGACCGCGCGCGGAATGTACGTGCCGCAGAACTACGACCGCGGATTCCACGGCAGCGTCAGCGTGCGCACGGCGCTCGCGAGCTCGCTCAACGTGCCGGCGGTGCGCACGCTCGAGCTGGTGGGCCTCGACCGCTTTCACGATACGTTGCGCGCGTTGGGCTTCGACACGCTGACGCAACCCGACGACTACTATGGCGCTTCGCTGGCGTTGGGCGGCGCCGATGTCACGCTGCTCGCGCTGACCAACGCCTATCGTGCGCTCGCCAACGGCGGCGTGGTCGGCCGCCCGCGCACGATCACGAGTGCGCCGTCCGAGGACCCGCAGCGCGTCTTCGGCGCCGCCGCGAGCTTTGTCGTGACCGATATCCTCGCCGACCGCGGTGCGCGGGCAGCGACCTTCGGCCTGGAGAATCCGCTGGCCACACGCGTGTGGAGCGCGGCGAAGACCGGGACGTCCAAGGACATGCGCGACAACTGGTGCGTTGGCTACACGTCGCGCTATACCGTCGGCGTGTGGGTGGGCAATTTTTCCGGCGCGCCCATGCGCGACGTTTCGGGCGTGACCGGCGCCGCGCCCGTCTGGCGCGACCTCATCCATTGGCTGCATCGCGCCGAGCGTTCCGCGCGTCCCGACGCCCCATCGGGCGTCGCGCAACAAGTGGTCGCGTTCGACCCATCCATCGAACGCGACCGGCGCGAATGGTTCGTCGCGGGGACAGCGATGCAACGGGTGCGCGCCAGCCAATCGCACGGCGATGGCGGCGCGGATGGATCGGCCGCCGTCACGCCGCGCATCCGCTATCCGGCGCCAGGCACGATCATCGCGCTCGATCCGGACATTCCACCTGCCCACCAGCGGGTCGCTTTCGTCGCTGCGCCTGCCGTCGCCGGAACCCGGTGGAAGCTCGACGCCATGGAGTTGCCCGACCGCCATGGCCGTGCGCTGTGGGCGCCGACGCCCGGACCCCACACGCTAGTGCTGGAGGACGCGTACGGCGTTGCGCTATCGCGCGTAGAGTTCGAAGTGCGCGGCGCCCTCGCAGCGTTACCCGCCGGCAACGTCGACAGCGCGGCGCACTGACCGCGAACTTTCGCGCGAGGAGGCGGGTCTACGTTCGCGCCGCCGCATTCGCCGCTGGTTGCCACTTTTCCCGCCCCCAAAACCTGAAATCCGCATGCGTTGTCATGCCGTCACTCGCCTGCTCGCCACCGTGGTCGCGCTGATCGGCGTCATGCCGGCGAGTGGCGCCGTCATCGTCGGCGATGCGACTGACGCCGGATTCACGCCACGGCTGGTCGTCACGTTCAAGGCCGACCCGGAGCGCCCGCCGCAACGGCCGCAGGACCACGTTGCGCAGTTGGCGCGCGACGTGGGAATCCCCCTGACCTACGTGCGGACGATGGCCATCGGAGCGCAAGTGCTCACTTCGCCATCGGTGAGGTCGGTAGCCGATGCCGAAGCCGTCATCGCGCAACTGGCGCTCCATCCCGACGTCGCCTATGCTGAGCGGTCGCGGTCCGTGCGCGCGGAGCGCATTCCCAATGACCCGCGCTTCGGCGAGCAATTCTATCTTGCCAGCGGCGCTACCACGATCGACGCGACGACCGCATGGGACCTGACGGTCGGATCGCCGGCGACGGTGGTGGCAGTGCTCGACACCGGAACCACCAATCACGCCGATCTGGCCGGGCGCGTGCTGCCCGGTTACGACTTCGTCTCCAATGCCGCCGAGAGCAACGACGGCCCTGCCAAGGACTCGAAAGGCAACTATCGCGACAACGATGCGTCCGATCCCGGCGACTGGGTGAGCCAATCCGACCAATTGGGCATCTTCGCGGGCTGCCTGGTCCAGGACAGCTCGTGGCACGGAACGTCGGTGATGGGCGTCATCGCGGCGAATGCCGATAACGGCCTGTGGATCACCGGCGTCGACTGGAACGCGAAGATCGTCCCGGTGCGCGTGCTGGGCAAGTGCTTCGGCGACGACACCGACGTTGCCGATGGCCTGGCGTGGGCCGGCGGCGTCGCGGTCCCCGCCGCGCCTGTCAATGCCAATCCCGCGCACGTCATCAACATGAGCCTTGGCGATCCCGGGCCGTGCTCGCAATATTTCCAGGCATCCGTCAACGCAGTGCTCGCGCACGGGATCACGCGCGCGATCGTCGCCTCCGCAGGCAATGAGAGCAGCAGCGGCCCGCATTTGCCGTCGAGCTGCACGGGGGTCATCGCGGTCGGCGCCTCGACGTTTTCCGGGCGCCGCGCCAGCTATTCGAACTACGGGCCACGCGTCGATATCTCGGCTCCCGGCGGTGACGGCATCGCCGGCAGTCCGTACAACTTCCTGACCATCATCAACACCGGCGCCACGGTGCCGGTCAGCGACGGCGCCCAATACCGCGCGGGCACCAGCTTTGCGGCCCCGCTCGTGAGTGGCGTAGCGGCGTTGATGTTGTCCGTGGCGCCGGACCTCACGGCGACGCAGGTGCGCGACTTGCTGAAAGCGAGTACGAAGCCGTTTCCCGCGAGCTCCAACTGCACGACTCTCACGTGTGGCGCCGGCCTCCTCGATGCGCCGGGCGCCGTGCGCCTGGCCGTTGCCGCCACCGGCGCGGCGTCCCCGGTGACGATCGTCGAGTTCTATAACGCCGCGCTCGATCACTACTTCATCACGTGGGTGCCGGCGGAGATCGCGCTGCTCGATGCCGGGACGACGCTCAAGGGCTGGACCCGCACCGGCAAGACCTTCATCGGGCTGCAGAATGCGGTCAGCGGAACACAGCCGGTGTGCCGGATCTACATTCCGCCCGGCAAGGGCGACGGCCACTACTTCGGCCGCGACAAGATCGAGTGCGACGGCACGATGGCGAAGAATCCGACGTTCATCCTCGAAGCGCCGGAGTTCTTTTTCCTGTACCCGACGGCCGCCGGCAACTGCGCCACCGGGACCGTGCCCGTCTATCGCGTCTATTCCAATCGTCCGGACGCCAATCATCGTTACACCATCGAGCGCGCCGTGCGCGACCAGATGGTGGCGAGCGGCTGGCTCGCCGAGGGCGATGGCCCCGATATCGTCGTGATGTGCGCGCCGGCGTAACGAGACGCCCGGCGGTCATTGACGCGATCGCCGAATCCAGGCGAAGTACGGCCGCTCCGCGATCCACCAGAAGGCCGCTGCCACGGCCGCCGACGCGACGAATCCGCCGCCGAAGATTGCAAGCGTTGCTGCGATTCCGCCCACCTCCTGCACGTGCGCCGATGCCGCGCGTGCGACGAGCACGACGAGCATCCAGTGGACGAGGTAGAACGAATAGCTGATCCGGCCGAGCACGCGCAACAGCGGACGGGTCAGGAGCCAGGACACGGCATTGCCTCGCTCCAGGCTCTTCGCGATCACGAGGACCGTTGCGACGCCAAAGCCCAGGATGGTCGGCACCGCTGGAAGCAATTCGAATAGTGCGAGCGACGTCACCGCGAAGTAGGCGAGCACCACGACGGCCGTCGGCAATCGCGCCGCGAACGCGCGAATGCGCACCTCGTGCATCGCGAACGCGACGCCGATGAACAGCAGCGACCAGCACAGCACCAAAGGATTGGCGCCGAGTTGCGCGGCGACCACGGGCAGCGCGATCCCCGCAACCCACACCCACCACGCCGTGCGCGTTCCGATGGCGAGCGACACCAACGCGAACGCCGGGAACACGAGATAGAACGTCATCTCGTAGAACAGCGACCAGGTGACGATGTTGAACGCTTCGACGTTTCCCGCCGGGGTACCGTTGAGGAACAGCAGATTGGCGATCAGCCGCGGCACGTCAGGGGGCTGCCATGTGCCCGAGGCGTAAGCGAAGACCAGCGAGCCGGCAAAGGCGAGCAGGAACGCCGGATAGATGCGCAGCGTGCGCCGCCACGCGAACGTCGTGTAGCGCATCACCGGGCGCGGCCACCACATGCGGCCGATGAGAAATCCGGACAGCACGAAGAACAGGAACACGCCGTGATGCGAGAGATACAGCCAGAACAACACGCGATCGAAGGCGGTCGTGAGCAATGCGAAACGCGTTTGCTCGAAGTTCACGCCAAGCACTACGGATGCGCTGTTGCCGGCGGCGTGCACGCAGAAGACGAGCAGTACGGCAACGCCGCGCAACCCGTCGAGCGCGGCGTAATGGTGACCGGAACGCTCGAGCGGCGCCGTGTCCATCGCCGTCACGGGCGAGGTCACGACGGACGCTTAAGTGGCCTTGCGCTTGCGGGGCGCCGGTTCTTTCGCCGCGGACTTGCCGGTCGCCTTCTTCTTGACCGGCGGCCGCTTGGCGGTGGTGCGCGTCGCGGCGGGCTTGGTGATCGGGACCTTGGCTGCGGCGGGCTTGGCGCCCGCGCGCGCGCGCTTCGCAACCGCCGCCTTGGTCGCGCGCGCCGTCGCGCCGGACGCCGGCTTGCCGCTCTTGGCGGCGAGCAGCGCGAGCGCGTCGTCGAACGTCAGCGCGTCGACGGCATCCCGATCAGGGATCGTGGCGTTCACGTCGCCGTGCTTCACGTACGGCCCGTAACGGCCGCTGTGCAATTCGACAGGACGCTTGTCCCTGGGGTGCGCGCCGAGCACGCGCAACGCCGTGGACGGCCGCGCGCCGCGGGCGCCGCGCACCTTGTTGGGGTCCTTTGCTTCGAATTCGAAGCCGACCTTGCCGTCCTTTTGCACGACGAGATAGGCGGAGAACGGGCGCCGGGTCCGCGATGAGACGAACTGCAGGAGGTCGGTCTTCCGGGAGGCCAGCAGCTTCTGCATTTGCGCGGGCTCGATCGGCCGCTGGAGGATCATGCGCCCCGAGCGGAAATCGCACGTCTTCTCCGGGCCGACGGCTTTCTCGCAGACATACGAATTGCCGAGCTCGAACACGCGCGCGCCGCACTTCGGACAGGCGCCGAGCGGCGTCTGTCCGGAGAAGTCGGGCACCTCGCCGTCTTCGAGCGAATCCGGATTGCCGAAGTCGAAGACAACCTCGTTCGCGTCGTTCAGCCTGAGCTTCGCCGAAAAGGGCCGGCCCAGCTTGCTGCGGAATCCTTCGAGCGGGCCGATCTCGCGGTCCTTGATGAGCGCGTCGGCTTCCTGCGGCTCGATCTGGCGCCCGCCGAGGATTTTCCAGAACGCGAAGTCGCATTCGGGGTTCATGCACTGGAATTTCTTGTATTTCTCGTGCACCTCGCCGATCCCGCACTTGGGGCAGCGGTTCGAGAGCGTGGCGAAGTCGCCGGGGATCGTGTCGCTTTCGTAGCCTTTCGCCTGGCCGACGATGTGCTCGGTCATCGCGACGATCTCGCGCATGAAGGTGTCGCGCGGAAGCTTCCCGTGCTCCATCTGCGCGAGCTTGAATTCCCATTCCGCCGTCAGCTCCGGCGAGAAGAGCTCGGGCACGCCAAGGCCATGGAGCAGCGTCATCAGCGAAAACGCTTTCGCGGTCGGCGTGAGGTCCTTGCCTTCACGATGGACATAGCGTTCCGCGATCAGCCCCTCGATGATCGCCGCGCGCGTCGCCGGCGTGCCGAGCCCCTTCTCGCGCATCGCCTCGCGCAAGTCGTCGTCCTCGATCAGCTTGCCGGCGCCTTCCATCGCGGACAGCAGCGTCGCCTCGTTCAATCGCGGCGGCGCCTTGGTGACGAGCGGCACGACGTCGATCTTCTCGGTTGCGACTTTTTCGTTGGGCTTCACGGGCACGAGCGACGCCTCTTCGCCTTGCGCCTCCTTGCCGTACACGGCGAGCCAGCCCGGGGACACGAGGATGCGCCCTTCGGTCTTGAACGGCTCGCTTTCGACGCGGGTGATGCGCGTGGTCAGCAGATGCTCGGCGGGGGGATAGAACACGGCGAGAAAGCGCCGCACGACGAGGTCGTAGAGCCTCGTCTCGATCTCGTTCAGATGCTTCGGCCGCGACTGCGTCGGAATGATCGCGAAGTGATCCGAGATCTTCGAGTTGTCGAAGATGCGCTTGTTCGGCCGCACCCATTTCTGCTTGAGGATTTCGCGCGCGAATCCGCCAAAGGCGTTGGTCTCGCCCAATTCGGCAAGCGTGGCCTTGACGGTGTCGACGTAGTCCTCGGGCAGCGCTCGCGCGTCGGTGCGCGGATACGTCAACACCTTGTGCTTCTCGTAGAGCGCCTGCGCGAGCGACAGCGTCGTGCGCGCCGAAAACCCGAACCGGCCATTGGCCTCGCGCTGCAGGCTCGTGAGGTCGTAGAGCAGCGGCGGGCTTTGCGTCGAGGGTTTCGATTCTTCGCTGACCGTGCCGGGCTTTCCCGCGCACTTGTCGGCGATGGCCCGCGCTTGCGCTTCGTTCCACAAGCGCTCGGCGCGCGAGTCGGGATCGTCTTCCGCGCGCTTGAATTTCTCGTCGAACCAGCGGCCCGTGTACTCGCCAGCGGCCGCGCGAAACGTGCCGACCACTTCCCAGTAATCGCGGGGCCGGAACGCGCGGATCTTTTCCTCGCGCTCGACCAGGATGGCGAGCGTGGGCGTTTGCACGCGGCCGACGGTGGTCAGCTGAAAGCCGCCGGACTTGGAGTTGAACGCGGTCATCGCCCGCGTGCCGTTGATGCCAACCAGCCAGTCGGCTTCCGAGCGGCACACGGCGGCATCGGCGAGCGGCAGCATCTCCTGGTCGCTGCGCAGCTTGGCGAAGCCGTCGCGGATCGCGGCGGTCGTCATCGACTGCAGCCACAGCCGCCTGATCGGCTTGTTCGTCTTCGCGTACTGGACGATGTAACGGAAAATGAGCTCGCCCTCGCGGCCGGCGTCGCACGCGTTGAGAAGTGCCGTCACGTCCTTGCGCTTGATGAGCTTCAGCAGTGTCTTCAGCCGGTTCTCATTCTTCTCGATCGGCTTCAGCGCGAACTTGGTCGGCACGGCGGGCAGATGCGCGAACGTCCACTTGCCGCGCTTGACCTCTTCATCCTCGGGCATGCCGATTTCGAGCAAGTGGCCGACCGCCGACGACAGGATCTGCTTGTCGCTCTCGAAGTAGTCGTCATGCCGCGTGAAGCCGCCCAGCGCGCGCGCAATGTCGGCGGCGACGGAGGGTTTCTCGGCAATGATGAGGGTCTTGGCCAAAATTTTCGGGACGGAGCAAAAAGGACGCAGATACTACTCTAGATTAGCAACGTGACGAAATCTCGTGAGAAAAGCATGCACGAGATTTCATCCCGACAAGGGTTTCCACGATCGGCCTGGGACGGCCCGGCGCCGATCCTGCGGTTGAATTCTACGAAGCGCGCGCTGCCTCCTTGCCGCAACCGTTCGTGCGCAGTAATTGCGTGTCGGCAGCCACCTGTTCTCGCAGACGCACGCTGCGCGGCTTGGCTTCGCCCTGCTCGAGCAGGCGTACCGCCACGCGCGTTGCGCGTTCGCTCAGCAGCGCGCCATACGGTGGCCTTACCGCCTTCGTTGCCATCGTCCCCCCGGCAACGACGCGACGATGCCCGCGAGCTCGAGTTCGGTCAACTCCGCCGTGACCGCGTGCGCCAGGATGCCGGTGCGCGCGACGAGCGTATCGATGTCGACAGGATCATCGGCCAGCGCGGCGAGCAAGGCGCTCTCCGAGATGGGCGCGCTGGCCGTGGATTGCAAGTTGCCGGTGGCGCCGGGCGCCATCCCCAGCTCTTCGAGGATGTCCTGCGCCGTCTCGACCAGCTTGGCGCCTTCGCGGATCAGCTGGTGACAACCCTTGGCCAGCGGCGAATGAATCGACCCGGGGATCGCGAATACTTCGCGTCCCTGCTCGCCCGCGTAGCGCGCGGTGATGAGCGAACCCGACTTCTGCGCCGCCTCGACCACCAGCACGCCCTTCGCGAGGCCGCTGATCAGCCGATTGCGCCGCGGAAAATTCTTTTCCCTGGGGGGCGTCCCGGGCAGAAATTCGGACAGGAGCCCGCCTTGGTCGGCAATGCGATGCGCAAGGTCGCGATGGCGCGCCGGATACACGCGATCAAGTCCGGTGCCGACGACCGCGAGCGTCGATCCCGCGCCGAGGAGCGCGCCTTCGTGCGCCGCCGCGTCCACGCCAAGCGCCAGGCCCGAGATGATCGTCAATCCGGCGTCCGCGAGCGCATGCGCAAAGTTGCGCGCGTTGTCGAGTCCCTGCGCCGTCGCATTGCGGCTGCCCACGATCGCGAGTGCGGGCTGGTTCAGCAGCTCGCGCCGGCCGACGAAGAAAAGGACGGGTGGCGGATAGCCGAGCTCGAGGAGCGCCCGGGGATAGTCGGTGTCGTCCAGGGCTACGATATCGTGCCCGGGTTCCGCGAGCCATGCCAACGTCCGGGCGAGCATCTCGGCCGCCGGCGGCGCAAGAAGCATGGTCACGACCGCGTCGGGCACCACGGTGGACAATTGCGCGCGCGACGCGGCAAGCACGGCGGCGGGGCTGCCGAAGGCGCGCAGCAACGCGATCAACGCATCGTGCGGCAGCATCCGCAGCGACAGGGACGCCCAGGCCTCGCGGTGCGCGGCGATCGTACTCATTGGGGGACTAATACCGGCCGTGGCGCGCGGCCGGTATCCGACGAACAGACGATGAGGGAGGAAGCTTGGCGGCTACGGCTTGCGCGCGTAATCGCCGGTGCGCACCGGGTCGGTCGAATTGAGAACGACGGCGTAGGAGACCCGGTCAAACGTGCGGAACACGAACAGCAGGCCCGTGCGCTCATCGGCAGGCTGCACCCACTCCCGTGGGGTAAATCCCGTGGTGTTGTCGAGAAACCGCAGGATGATCGTCTGCTGGCGCGACGGCCGCGGATCCTCGATGGGCGGGATCACGCGATAGATGGCCAGCACATGGCCCACCTCGACGCCGTCCTGCATCCCTTGGTCCAGCGTGACGATCCCGCCGCGGCCGGTCTCGAGACTGCCGTAGGGTACGCGGAGGATGCGTGCGTCGATGTTCTTGTCCGGCGCGTGCGGCACGTAATTGACCAGCGTCTCCCGCGGCGCCGGGATCATGCGGTCGCCGACCAGGATTTCTTCGGTCGCGGTCTCGATGCGGACGGTCGCGAGGTCGCCAAATTTCTCGACGCGCGCGGTGCCCAGGAATTTATTCTCGTACCCCAGGACCTCGGTCCCCGGGATATTGACGATGGCGCCGGCGGGACGGTAGATGTACCAGTAGTCGCCCATCTTGGGATCGATGCCCAGCACGTAGACAACATCGCCCGTTCCCCGCACCACGCGCTCGTCGGTGCGTCCGCGCAGGATCTGCGCCGCGTCTGCGAGCCCGGAAGGGCCCGTCACCAGCGGACGCGTCAGATACGGCTCGATGTCATTGGGCGGGATGCTCGGAATCGCGTCGGCGCTGAGCGACGACACGCGGGTCGTCGGCGACAACACGACGGTGTCTCTGCGCGAGAGCATGAGCTGCGGCTGTCCGTCGACGTACTCGAGACGCACAGTGTCGCCGGGGTAGATGAGATGCGGATTCCTGATCTGCTCGCGATTCATCCGCCAGACTTCAGGCCAGCGCCACGGTTCCTTCAGGAACTTGCCGGAGATGCCCCACAACGTGTCGCCCTTCTGCACCGTGTAGCTCGTTGGCGCACGGTCGGCGATGTCGAGTGGCGGTGGATTCTGCGCGTGGGCGGCGCCGACAAGCGTCAACAGACTTGCCGCCGCGACTGCGGCAGTGAGGCGAACGGCTATGGTAAACTGTTGAAGCATAACGCCTCTTCCCGGTCGGGCGTACCAGACGGACGGGTTGCTATCGTCCTAAACCGCCGCAAAATAAGGACTTAACACGGATTCTGCATCCGTAACCTTGCATTTGGCAAGCTATGGCGCTTCTTACGATCCTCGAATACCCCGATCCGCGTCTCAAAAAAGTCGCGGCCCCCGTCACGTCGTTCACCCCCGAGGTGGTCAAACTCGTCCGCGACATGGCCGAAACGATGTACACCGCCCCGGGCGTCGGGCTCGCCGCGACGCAGGTGGACGTGCACAAGCGGATCATCGTCATCGACATCTCCGAGGCGAAAGACGACCTGCTCGTCCTCGTCAACCCGGAAATCGTCGCAGCCGAGGGCGAGGCGGAGTGCGAGGAGGGCTGTCTGTCCGTCCCGGGTTATTACGACAAAGTCACTCGGGCAGCCCGGATCACGGTCCGGGCCCGGAATGAGCGCGGCGAACCGATCGAGCGGACCGCGGAGGGCCTCCTCGCCGTCTGCATACAGCACGAAATGGACCACTTGATCGGCAAGATGTTTGTCGACTACCTGTCGCCCTTGAAACGCGCCCGGCTAAAAGCCAGGCAGCGCAAGAAGCAGCGGTTGGCCGGCTGAGCCCCCCGGAGCCTCCCGCCGGTCCCGGATTGAAGCCCCTTCGCGTCGGCTTTGCCGGAACGCCCGGATTCGCCGCGGAGGCCCTCGCGGCGATCCTGGACGCGGGCTTCGCCGTCCCCGTGGTGCTGACGCAACCCGACCGGCCGCGTGGCCGTGGGCTGCGTCTTACGCCCTCCGCGGTCAAGCAATTGGCCAGTGCCCGCGGCATTCCCGTGCTGCAGCCGTCCTCGCTCAAAGCGGAGGGCGACCGCGCCGAGGCCCTCGGCATCCCGCTCGATGTGCTGGTGGTCGCCGCTTATGGGCTCATCCTGCCGCAGTCGGTCCTGTCGTGGCCTCGCTTTGGCGCGCTCAACATCCACGCGTCGAAGCTTCCCCGATGGCGCGGCGCGGCGCCGATTCAACGGTCCATCATGGCCGGCGACGCCGTGACCGGCATTACCGTGATGCAGATGGACGCGGGGCTGGACACCGGGGCCGTCGTCGACGCCGTCGACCTGCCCATTGCGCCACGCGAGACGGCCGGGACGCTGACCACGAGGCTCGCGGCGTTGGGCGCAGCCCGCATGGTCGCGACACTCGAGCGATTGGCGCGCGACTTCGCGCTGCCCGCGACACCGCAGCCGGCGGAGGGCGTCACGTATGCCGCCAAGATCACGCAGTCCGATGCGGCGATCGATTGGACACGAACCGCGGTCGAGATCGACCGCGTGATTCGTGCGCTCGATCCCGCGCCAGGCGCCTACGCACGATGGGCTGCGGATACGGTCAAGGTCTGGGGGGCGCAGCCGACGCCATCGACAGTGGCGACGCCGGGCACCGTGGTCGCCGTGCATTCCGACGGCGTCGATGTCGGCTGCGGCGAGGGCGCGCTGCGATTGCGGATCGTGCAGCCCGCCGGCGGCAAGCGGATGCCCGCGCAGGCGTTCGCCGCGGGCCGGGCACTCACGCCCGGCGCGCGCTTCGAATCGCGCCCGATCGATGGGCGCTGACGCCACGCGCCACCTCCACAGGGACCTTGCCCATTGCAACATGAACAGCGTCTGGCTGCGCTTGCCGTGCGCAGGGTTTTCGCGGGGGCGACGCTGCCGGCCGCACTGGCCGCCGTGGCCGATGACGCACATCCCCGCGGCGATGCGCTGGTGCAGGAGCTCGCCTACGGCACGCTGCGGCATTGGGGGCGCTTGGCGGCGCTGACGGAGGCGCTCGCGACCAAGCCGCTCGCCGATCTTCCGTTGGCGGCGCTGATCGCCGTCGCCATCTACCAGCTCGACCACGCGCACGCGCCGGCGTTTGCCGTCGTCGACCGCGCGGTCGACGCCGCGGCGCTCATGGGTCGCCCGCGGGCGAAGCCGCTCGTCAACGCGTTGCTTCGCCGCTATTTGCGCGAGCGCGACATCCTTAATGCGCAAGTCGAGCAAGCGAGCCCCGTCGCCCGCTGGTCGTATCCGCGCTGGTGGATTGGCCGCGTCGAAGCGGATCACCCGCAACATTGGATGCAGATTCTGGCCGCCGGGAACGAACGCCCTCCGCTGACGCTGCGTGTCAATCGTCGCGTCACGCCGCGCGCCGCTTTGCTTGAGCAGTTCGCAACGGCGAAGATCGCCGCGCACGCCGTGGGCAACGCAGGCATCGTCGTGACCGCGCCTCGCCCGGTGACCGAGCTCCCGGGCTTTACCGAAGGCGCGTTTTCCGTGCAGGACGCCGGCGCGCAACTGGCGGCGCCGCTGCTCCAGGCGGCCGACGGGATGCGGGTGCTGGACGCCTGCGCCGCGCCGGGCGGCAAGACCACGCATCTTGCCGAGCTCGCCGACGTTGAGATCACGGCGCTCGACAGCGACGAAGCGCGCCTTGCGCGCGTACGCGACAACCTTGCGCGAATGCATCTCGCGAGCGATCGGATTCGCACCGTGGTCGGCGACGCGGGCGATCCCTCGGGGTGGTGGGATGGCCGCTGGTTCGACCGCATTCTCGCCGACGTCCCGTGCACGGCATCGGGCATCGTCCGCCGCCACCCCGACGGAAAATGGCTCCGGCGCAAGTCCGATATCGCGGCGTTCGGCGCGCAGCAGCGGCGAATTCTGGCCGGACTGTGGCCACTGCTCGCGCCGGACGGTTTGCTGCTCTACACAACCTGCTCGGTCTTTGCGTCGGAAAACGAATTGCAGATCATCGACTTCCTGGCCGCGAACCCGGACGCGTTGCGCGAATCCATCAGCTTTCCACCCGAATGCGCGCACGAAGGCGGCCAACTCTTGCCTTCGGGGAACGGCGCAGGCCACAATCAGGACGGATTCTTCTACGCCCTGCTACGCAAGTCCGACAGGCTCCAATAGCCTTGGCGGTGAGCGCCGCCACGCCGCCGGAAAGTCGCACCGACACTCGCCGGCATGCCGTCCGCCTCCCTCTTCCGCGTTCCTTCCATCACTCGCGTGCCGCCGCACCGGCGATGGCTTGCCGTGTTGCTGGCGGGCGTCGTGCTGTTCGCGCTGCCCGGCCCCGCCGCGCATGCCGACACCGTCCCGGTCAAATCCGCGGAGCTGCGGACCGAGGAAGGGGAGGTCCTGCTGAACGCGGAGTTCGACCTCAATTTCAATCCGACACTCGAGGAGGCGCTGCAAAAGGGCATCCCGCTTTATGTCGTGCTCGAGTTCGAGCTGACCCGCAGTCGCTGGTACTGGCTGGACGAAAAGGTCGCGCAGACCGCGCTGACATCTCGCGTGTCGTACAACGCGCTGACGCGGCAGTATCGCGTCGCCAGCGGTCTGCTGGGGCAGACCTTCAATTCGCTCGAGGAAGTCGAGCGCTATCTCGGCCGCGTCACGTCGCGACCCGTGGCGCCGGCGAGCGCGCTGTCCAAGGGCACGCGCTACGACGCGGCGGTCCGCTTGCGACTCGATGTCAATCAGTTGCCGAAGCCGTTCCAGGTCGATGCGCTCGCGTCGCGCGAGTGGACGCTGTCGTCCGAGTGGTATCGATGGAGCTTCGTGCCATGAGCGCCGCGGGTTCATCTATCGCTGCCGTCATTCCCGCGAAGGCGGGAATCCGGCGTCGTTGGCACAAACGCCACTGGGGCACGCGCGCCAGCGCGTGCGCCTTCGCGGCAGACGATTCGCTATTGCCATCCGGCGGTGGAACCGCGCTACGAGGGAGTCCATGAACGCGATTCCCGGCAAGCGCGGATTGCGGTGGCTTCTGCTGGCGTCGGCGTCGCTGTCGGCGATCGCGTTGTTCCTGCTCGCCACCGCCACCGCCAACACGGCGCTGTTCGCGCAGGGCTACGACAATCTGCTGATCCTGAACGGCTTGCTGGCGTCGCTGCTCATGGTGGTCGTCGGCTGGCAGTTGTGGCAATTGCGCCGCAACCTGAAGGCGGGGGTCTTCGGCTCGCGGCTCGCCGTGCGCCTGGTCTTGCTGTTCGCGCTGGTCGCGGTACTGCCGGGCGCGCTCGTCTATGCGGTGTCGGTGCAGTTCATCGGCCGCAGCATCGAGAGCTGGTTCGACGTGCGCGTCGATCGCGCGCTCGAAGGCGGGCTCAATCTGGGCCGCAACGCGCTCGACTACCTGCTCAAGGAAACGGCCAGCAAGGCGGGCCAGATGGCGGTCACGCTGGCCGAGAGCCCGGGCAATCTCGCCGCTACGCTGAATCGAGCCGCGGAACAGGCCAACGTGTACGAGGCCGCGTTGTTCTCGTCGACCGGCAGCGTGCTCGCGGTCGCCGGGATGGGCGGCTCGCGGGCGACTCCGGAGCCGCCGCCCGCGGCGGCGCTGCGGCTCGCACGCCTGCAGCAGCCATACTCCAAGATCGAGCAAGCGCCGGACGGCGGCCTTGTGTTGCGCGTCGTGGTGCCGGTGAACACCGACGACAGCCTCAATCCGCTCAAGCTGCTGCAGGTCGTCGAACCCGTGCCGAAGCCGCTCGCGCAGGACGCGGAACGCGTGCAGGCCGGCATGCGCGACTACCAGGAGCTTTCATTTTCGCGCAATGCGTTGAAGCGTCTTTATGCGTTGACGCTGACGCTGACGCTGTTGCTGGCGTTGACTTCGGCGCTGGGTCTTGCGGTCGTGCTGTCCGAGCGCTTCGCGGCGCCGCTCGGGTTGCTGGCCGAAGGCACGCGAGCGGTGGCGCAAGGCGATTTCACACGGCGACAGCCAGTCGTATCGCGCGACGAGCTGGGCGTGCTCACCGAGTCGTTCAACACGATGACGGCACAACTGGCGGAAGCGCAAGGCAAGGCCGAAGACAGCCGCCGCGCCACCGAGACGACCCGCGCATATCTCGAAAGCATCCTCGGCAATCTTTCCGCCGGCGTGCTCGTGTTCGACGAGCGCCATCGGCTGCGCACCGTCAATCCGAGCGCGGCGGTCATCCTGCAACAGCCGCTGGCCGAGCTGACCGGCATGTCGCTCGCCGACTGGGGCAAGCGCTTGCCGGCGCTCGCGTCGTTTGCCGAATTGGTTTCCGAAGGATTTCGCGGCAGCCACGATCGCCAGTGGCAAAAGGAGGCGGAGCTCGCCGTCGCGAATCTTTCGCGGACGCTGTTGATGCGCGGTACGCGGTTGCCGGGAACGACGACCACCGGCGGCTACGTGGTAGTCTTCGACGATGTATCCGAACTCGTGCAGGCGCAGCGCGATGCCGCGTGGGCGGAAGTGGCGCGGCGATTGGCGCACGAAATCAAGAATCCACTGACGCCGATTCAGCTCTCGGCGGAGCGGCTCGCGGTCAAGCTCGCGGCAAAGCTCGAAGGCGCAGATCAGGAGACGCTGCGGCGCGGCACGCAAACGATCGTGTCGCAGGTCGGTGCGATGAAGCACATGGTCGACGATTTCGCGATCTATGCCCGGCAGCCGCGGCCCGGCCAGATGCAGAACGTCGATCTTTCCGCCCTCTTGCTCGACGTCCTTGCTCTGTACGACAATCTCGGTCCCGACGTTGCGATATCCTTGCCGGACGCGCCCCTCTTCATCCAGGGCGAGCCCACCCGCCTGCGCCAGGTGTTCCACAATCTCATTTCGAACGCGGTCGATGCCCAGGCCGACGTTGCCGATCCGCACTTCGCGATCTCGCTGTCCGCCGATACGAACGAGGCGACGCTTGCATTCGCGGACGCGGGACCCGGCTTCGGCGCCGATGTGCTGGCGCACGCGTTCGAGCCCTACGTGACCACCAAGGCGAAAGGAACGGGCTTGGGCCTTGCCATCGTGAAGAAGATCGTCGACGAGCACGGCGGACGCGTCGTGCTCGACAACGCGCCGGGAGGCGGGGCGCGCGTGACCATCGTTTTTCCGGTCAACACCGCGGGCAGCAGGCTCGCGGCAGCAACTGCTTAAGGGAACCAGGAACACGATGGCGATTGCCAAGGAAATTCTGATCGTCGACGACGAAGTCGGCATCCGCGAGCTGCTCTCCGAGATCCTGCAGGACGAAGGGTATCGGGTCGCGCTCGCCTCGAACGCGAGCGAGGCGCGCGCGTATCGCCAGCGGCAACAACCGGCGTTGGTGCTGCTCGACATCTGGATGCCCGACACCGATGGCGTCACGCTGCTGCGCGAATGGGCGGCCAACAGCCAGTTGACGATGCCGGTCGTGATGATGTCGGGTCACGGCACGATCGAAACCGCGGTGGACGCGACCAAGATCGGCGCGTTCGATTTCCTCGAAAAGCCGGTCGGTCTGCAAAAGCTGCTGTCGACGATCTCGCGGGCGCTGAAGAGCGCCGCCGCGCAGGAACCGCGGCGCATTTCGCTGGCGGCGCTCGGCGCCGGTACCGGCATTCGCGAGACGGAACGCGCACTCGAGCATCTGATTGCCGGCAGACGCCCGATCCTGATCCTGGGCGAGCCGGGAACCGGCCACGATATCGCGGCGCGGGCATTGCAGTCGCCGGACGTGCCGTGGGTCGCGCTCGCGAACGGGCAGCGGCTCACCGCCAACCCGCTGGCGCTGATCGAGGAGTCCCGCGATGGCGCGCTGTACTGCGCGGAGGTCGGCCAGTATTCGAAAGCCGAGCAGAAGGGGCTCGCGTTCCTGTTGCCGAAGCTCGACAAGCTGAATGTGACGCTGGTGTGCACGAGCAGCGAGGCGCTGGGCAATCTCGCCGCCGAAGGCAAATTCGATCCGGCGTTGCTCGCGCTTCTGTCGGCGGGCGCCGTCGTGTTGCCGCCGCTGCGCAAGCGGCGCGAGGACATTCCGCTGTTGATCGAGCGCTACTGGCGCGAGTTGACCAAGGACGATGCGCCGCCGCCGCAGCCGCTGCTTGCCGCCCTGCCGCCCGCCGCGCTCACCGCGCTTTCCAACGCGTACTGGCCGGGGAATCTCGATCACCTTTCGGGATTCATCCAGAACCTGATCCTACTGCGCGGCGAGATCACCACCGAGCATGTCAAGCGCGTGCTGGGGGAAGCGGCATTGCCGAACCCGTCGCTGGCGCCGGAAATCACGTCGCGCTTTTTCGAGCTGCCGCTGCGCGAGGCGCGCGAGGCGTTCGAGCGCATTTATTTCGAGCAGTTGCTGGGCCGCGAACAGAGCAACATGAGCAAGGTCGCCGAGAAGGCGGGGCTCGAGCGCACCCACCTGTATCGCAAGTTGAAACAGCTGAACATCCGTTTCTCTCGCCGCACGGATGACACCGCCGCTTGAGCGTGGCGCGGTCAACTCCACGAGCGGTGTCCGCGCGTACGACCGAAGTGACCGCCTCCCCGTCTGATTCGAAGCGTTCGACCGCCCTCGTCATCGGGGCGATCGGCGTCGTGTACGGCGACATCGGGACGAGCCCGCTGTACATGCTGCGCACGGCGTTCACGGGCGAGCACGGCGTGCCCCTGACCGCGCCTCACGTGTACGGCATCCTTTCGGTCGTGTTCTGGGCGCTGATGGTCGTCGTGACGCTCAAGTACATCACGCTGATCATGCGCGCCGACAACAATGGCGAGGGCGGCATTCTCGCGCTGACGGCGCTGGTGTCGCGCGGCATTGCGCGCGAGGAGCGGCGGCGCTGGTGGCTGGTCGGCCTGGGGATCTTCGGTGCCGCGATGTTCTACGGCGACGGCATGATCACGCCGGCGATCTCGGTGCTGTCGGCCGTGGAAGGCCTGGAGATCGTCACCCCCGCACTCCATCCGTTCATCGTGCCGGTGACCCTCGTCATCATCCTGGTGCTGTTCGGAATCCAGAAGCACGGCACGGCGAGCGTCGGAAATTTTTTCGGACCGGTAATGTGCGTCTACTTCGTCACGATTGCCTTGCTGGGCGCCTCTGAAATCGCGCAGCAGCCGGGCATCTTGGCCGCGTTGAATCCCTACCACGCAGTCGCATTTTTTGCGGAAACACCATGGGTCGCCTTCGTCGCGCTGGGCGCCGTCGTGCTGGCCGTCACCGGCACCGAGGCGCTCTACGCGGACATGGGGCACTTCGGCCGCTCGCCGATTCGCCGGGCGTGGCTGTTCTTCGTGATGCCCGCGTTGGTCATCAATTATTTCGGGCAGGGGGCGCTGATCATCGCGCAGCCGGAAGCAATCAAGAATCCCTTCTATCTGCTGGCGCCTTCGTGGGCGCTCATTCCACTGGTGGTACTGGCCACCTGCGCAACGGTGATCGCGTCGCAAGCGGTCATCTCGGGCACGTTCTCGCTGACGCGCGCGGCGATCCAGATGGGCTACTGTCCGCGGCTGCAGACCGAGCACACCTCCGCGCGGCAGATCGGGCAGATCTATGTGCCGTTCATCAATTGGTCGCTGTGCATCGCGGTCGTCCTGCTGGTCGTGGCGTTCAAAAGGTCGGAACACCTGGCGGGCGCGTACGGCATCGCGGTGACGCTGGCGATGATGATCGACTCCATCCTGATTTTCATCGTGATGCGTCGCCTGTGGAACTGGAACCTGGGCGTCGCCCTCGCGATCGCCGTTCCGTTGACGCTCATCGACCTCGGATTTCTGGCGTCGAACTCCCTCAAGATCCCCGACGGCGGCTGGTTCCCGCTCGTCGTCGGCGCCGTCATCTTCGTGCTGCTCACGACGTGGAAGCGCGGCCGGGCGCTGTTGATGGACAAGCTCTCCGCCGAAGCACTGCCTCTGTCGATGTTCATCCAGAGCATCGAGGTCGCGCCGCCGACGCGCGTCGAGGGGACGGCGGTGTTCATGACGTCCGCGCTCGATCGCGTGCCGCACGCGCTGCTGCACAATCTGAAGCACAACAAGGTGCTGCACAACCGGGTCGTATTCCTCACCGTCATCATGCGCGACATTCCGTTCGTGCCGCAGGGCGAGCGGATCGAGATCAAGACGCTGGGATGCGACTTCTACCAGTTCGTCGCGTATTACGGGTTCAAGGAGGATCCGGACGTTCCGGAGTTGCTCGAGGAATCCGGCCGCTGCGGTTTCGCGTTCGAAATGATGGAAACGAGCTTTTTCGTTTCCCGCGAAACGCTGATTCCGACGGTGTCGCCGGGCATGGCCATGTGGCGTGAACGGTTGTTCGCGTCGATGTCCAAGAATGCGGTGAAGGCCTCCGAGTTCTTCCAGATTCCCACCAACCGCGTGGTCGAGCTAGGTACGCAAGTGGAGCTCTGACGTCCAGGGTGAGCGCACGTGCGTGCGCCGCAACGAAAAACGCCGGCACGAGGCCGGCGTTTGAGTGCACCACACTATGAACTCGCTTACGCGGCCTGCGCCATTTGTGAGCGCATGGTTTTCATTGCCTTGCTTTCGATCTGGCGGATCCGTTCGGCGGAAACGCCGTACTCGTCGGCCAGGTCCTGCAGCGTCGACGTCGAATCATCTTCGCGCAGCCAACGGGCTTCGATGATGCGGCGGCTGCGTGCGTCGAGCTTGGCGAGCGCGGTTTGCAGGCCCTTGGTCCGGTTCTGCGCGGTTTCCTGACGCTCGAGAATCTGCGCGGGTTCGTCTTCGCTGTCGGTCAGGTACGCGATCGGCGAGACGAAGTTCTCTTCATCGCCCGGCGTCGGGTCGAGCGCGACGTCGTGCCCGCCGAGACGCGTTTCCATCTCGACGACTTCCTCGGGCTTGACGCCCAGGTCCCGCGCGATCGCCTTCGCCTGGGCGACCGAAAGCGCGGCCGAGCTCGCCTTCATGCTGCGCAGGTTGAAGAACAGCTTGCGCTGCGCCTTGGTGGTGGCGATCTTGACCAGCCGCCAGTTGCGCAGGATGTATTCGTGCATCTCGGCGCGGATCCAGTGCAGCGCGAACGACACGAGACGAACGCCGCGTTCGGGATCGAAGCGGCGCACCGCCTTCATGAGGCCCACGTTGCCTTCCTGGATGAGGTCGGCCTGCGGCAACCCGTAACCCAGATAACCACGCGAAACGGCGACCACCAGCCGCAGGTGCGACAGCACCAGTTGGCGGGCGGCTTCGATGTCATCGGTCTCCTTCAAACGCCGGCCGAATTCGGTCTCCTGCTCCGCCGTCAGGAGCGGAAACCGGTTGACGGCCTGGATGTAGTGATCGAGGCTTCCCAGCGAGGCGGGGGTGGGAAATGCCAGCGTGGTGTTCGTCATGCCCTATCTCCTATGAGGCATCGCAGGAGCGGAACCGCAGCGATCCGCTCGGCCTGGATGCCAGTTTAGCAGTCGAATGCTTTGAGTGCTAAGCGCTCCCCTTTGTTCCCGACCAAATAAGTCGGGTATGCCGAGGAGGCGCCGAAACTGCCGCGACACCACCACGTTAGCAGCCGGAATCGCGAACGCCGCCGCCCTTGCGACGGGCAGCGACTTGGCGGCCGCTAACGCCGTCCCGGTGGGATCGGTGGCGACCGGGGAATCCTGCTGGGATTCGGCGTGGTCCGGGCCGAGTCGCGGGGGAACCGCCGCCCGCTAGGCACTAGACGAGGAAAACACCACCAGCCGGGTCATTAGACGACAGTGGGCGCTCGCAGTTCACCCTGATTCCGCCTCGGGCACCACCGGCAGCAGCGCGTCGACGAACTCGCGGGCTACGAAAGGCCGCAGATCGTCGACGCCCTCGCCGATACCGATGAACTTCAGGGGAACCGGGTGCTGTTTGGCGATGGCGGCGACCACGCCTCCCTTGGCGCTGCCGTCGAGCTTGGTCACGATGAGCCCGGTCAAGCCGACCGCGGCGTCGAATGCCTTGACCTGCGCGAGCGCATTCTGGCCGGTGTTGGCGTCGAGCACGAGGAGCACTTCGTGCGGGGCCCCAGCTTGCGCCTTGCCGATCACGCGCTTGATCTTGCGGAGCTCGTCCATCAGGTTCGCCTGGGTCGGAAGGCGGCCCGCCGTGTCGGCGAGTACGATATCGATCCCGCGCGCCTTGGCCGCACCGATGGCGTCGAACATGACCGACGCCGCGTCCCCGCCTGCCTGCTGGATCACGGCCACGTTGTTGCGTTCGCCCCAGACCGCGAGTTGCTCGCGCGCCGCGGCGCGAAACGTGTCGCCGGCGGCGAGGAGCACGGACAGGCCCTGCTGCTGCAGCCACTTTGCGAGCTTGCCGATGGAGGTGGTCTTGCCGGCGCCGTTCACGCCGGCCAGCATGATCACGAACGGTCGCGGCGCGCCGATCACCAGCGGCTTCTCGAGCGGACCGAGGAGCCCGACCATGGCGGCCGCGAGCTCGGCGCGGGGATCGGCGCCGTCGCCCGCCGCCTTCCAGCGCGACTTCAAGTCTCCAAGAAGCTGCTCGGTGGCATCGACGCCGACATCGCCGGTCAGCAGCGCCCCCTCCAGCGCGTCGAGCGCGGCATCGTCCAGCTTCCGGCGCACGAACACGCCGGTCAGTGCGCCGGCGAGCTTGTCGCGTGACAAGCCCAACCCGGACTTCAGTCGCTCGGTCCACGAGCGCTGCGCGACGGGGGGTTCTTCCGGCGATTTTTTCTTGAACAGATCGAACAACGCGGCACCAGCGGGGAGGAAATACGAGAGGACGGACCTGCGAAGGCTAGAATTCTACCGGTTCGGTCCCTCCTCCCGGTTTCCCGTGTCGCATCCCAACGCCCACCGCGTCCGCATCATCGGCGGCCGCTATCGCGGCCGCGTCATCCGGTTTCCTCGTGCCGAAGGCCTGCGGCCCACACCCGATCGGGTGCGCGAGACCTTGTTCAACTGGCTCGGACAGGACCTGGCCGAGCTCTCGACGCTCGATCTGTACGCGGGCAGCGGCGCATTGACGCTGGAAGCGCTTTCGCGCGGTGCCGCGCTGGCCGTGGCGATCGATCGCGACGCGGCGCTGGTTCGCGCGATCGCGGAAACGGCGCGTACCTTTGGCGCTGCCGGTCTCGAAGCCCACGCAGCCGACGCCAAGGCATGGCTCTCGCGCGAGACGCGCCTCTTCGACGTGATCTTTCTCGACCCACCCTTTGCCGAGGACCCGTGGCCATGGCTGCTGCCCGCGTCCGAGGCACGGCTGGCGGCGGGCGGCTTCCTGTACGCGGAATCGCCGCGGGAGCTTGTGCCGCCCGCCCCGCTCGAGCTGTTCCGGCACGCCAAGGCCGGGCTCGTGCATTATCATCTGCTGCGCCACTGCCCGGATACATGAAAATTTCTCCGTCGTTCCCGCGAAGGCGGGAACCCAGCGACTTTCGTTGCACGACACTGGGTCGCCGCCTTCGCGGGGACGACGAGAGTCTTGCGGACGTCGCTTCCTGTTGCGGTCGTCCTCGGTGATGCGATGATCAAGGTCGTCTACCCCGGCACGTTCGATCCCTTCACGCGGGGTCACGAGGACCTCGTGCGGCGCGCTGCCCACGTCTTCGACCGCGTAGTGGTCGCCGTCGCCGACAGCGAGGCGAAGCATCCGTTTTTCACCGCGGCCGAGCGGGTGGAGATGGCGCGCGACGTCGTGCGCCCGATCGCCAACGCCGAGGTGATGGGATTCTCGTCGTTGCTGATGGATTTCGTCCACGAGCAAGGCGCGAAGATCATCCTGCGCGGCCTGCGCGCCGTCTCGGACTTCGAATACGAGTTTCAGATGGCCGGGATGAACCGCCGCCTGTATCCGGATGTCGAAACACTGTTCCTGACCCCGTCGGAGCAGTACACGTTCATTTCCGCGACGATCGTTCGCGAGATCGCGAAGTTCGGCGGCGACATCTCCCATTTCGTGCATCCGGACGTCGCCGCCCGGATCCGCGCGCGCGTGGCCGAGCTCGCGAAATAATCATGGCGCTGATGATCACCGACGAATGCATCAACTGCGACGTGTGCGAGCCGGAGTGCCCGAACGCCGCGATCTCGCAGGGTGTGGAGATCTACGTGATCGATCCCGCGAAATGCACCGAATGCGTCGGCCACTTCGACGTCCCGCAATGCCGCGAGGTGTGCCCGGTGGACTGCATTCCGGTCAATCCCGGCGTTGTCGAGACCAAGGAAGCGCTGTTCCTCAAGTACGAAGGGCTGATGGCGAAGAAGGTCGCTGGCGTCAACAGCTGACGCCGCAGCCGGCGCTCCCAAGAAAACGGGCACCCGAGGGTGCCCGTTGTTCATTGCGGTGACTCAAGCGCCAAGGGGGTCGTTCAATGCGGCCAGGGGATGGTGATGATCCCCGCGTTGCACGTCCCCGCCCCGCAGCTCGGGCCGCCCAGGTCCACCGACCAGTTGCGGAAGTTCATGTAATACGTCTGGCCCGGGACCAGTGCCGCGGGTTGCACGCCGACGTTGAAGCTGATGCCGACCTGATTGCCGTTACTCACCGCGTACGGACCGTTGTTGCCGGAAGGATCCGTGCCGCGGAAGTCGCAGGAGCTCTTCGAAAGCGTCATTTGCCGGGCGGTTGCGGGTTCACCATATTCGGCCATGTTGGTAACGCCGGGGACCGCGTAGCTCGCCGGGCCGGCCGGCACGGTGAACTCCATCACGATCACCCCGTCCGCCGCGAAACCGCCGATGCTCTTGGTGAGATAGCGGTTGCTGTCGCCCCAGGGCACGCTGAATTTCACGACGTTCTTGTAGCTCGGGCAGAAGTCCTGGCCGCCGCTACCGAGAGCCTGCCAATTCACGCTGACGCTCGCCGCGGGACTCGTGCCGAACGTATTGACGCCGGCAACAGTGTATGTCGCGGCACCGGTGTTGGCCGAAGTCGTGATGCACGTCGACGCCGTGCTGGAGCAATTCGTCCAGATATAGCTCGTCGGCGCGCCGCTGCAGCTCGCGGTCAGGGTGATGTTGTTCCCGACAATGGGCGTTGAATTGCTTGCCGAGACCGAGCACACCGGCGGGTTGGCCGTCCAGTTGACCGTGACGCTGGCGGGAGTGCCCGTTCCAAACTGATTGACGCCGGCAACGGTATACGTCGCGGGGCCGGCGCTGGCCGAACTCGTGGTGCAGCTCGATGTGTTGCCGGCGCAATTCGTCCAGACATAACTCGTCGGCGCGCCATTGCAGCTCGCGGTCAGGGTCACGTTCGTGCCCACGGTGGGCGTTGGACTGCTTGCGGAGACGCTGCACACCGGCGGTACGGTCGGCGGGGCCGTCCAGTTGACAATCACGGTCGCGTTGTTGCTGGCGCCCGAGCTGTTGCTCGCGACCAGCGTATAGGTCTTGTTGCCCGCGACCCCTACGGTATCCGTGCAGTTCGGGCCGTTGGACGCACAGCCGGTCCACACATACGACGTGGGACTGTTCGTGCAGGACGCCGATATCACCACGGTCTGGCCCGTCAAGGGCGTGTTATTGCTTGCGGTGAGCGAGCACACGGGCGACGGCGAGGGCGCAGCTTGCCAATTGACGGCGACATACGCTGTGCTGCTGCCCGACGCATTGCCCGCGGTCACCGCATACGTGATAGTCCCGGCCGTCGACGAAGTCGTCGAGCATTGGACCCCGGTGCAGCTGATCGGGCTCCACGAATAACTCGTGGGATTGCCGCTGCACGAGGCCGAGAGCACGACCGACGTGTTGACGAGCGGCGAAGAGTTGCTGGCCAGCGCGTTGCAGACGGGAATCGGATCGGGAGCGCCGCCCCCGCCGCCGCCGCCACCACCGCCACCACCACCACCACCGGTCCACTCGACCTCGGCTTCCACGCGGGGTCCGGTGCCGGCGCTGTTGCCGGCGGCAACCGCATAGCGCGCATAGCCGGCGGTGGACGCGTTGACTACGCAAGTCGCCGACGTAGCCGCACACGCGGGCATGATGAGGCAAACGCCCTGGTTGCTCAGATAGAGACAGGACATCCAGTCATAGCGATTCGGCGTCTGGCTGCAACTGGCCGTGAGCGTCAGCGGCGTGCCGACGGCGATTTTGGCGGCGCTGGCTGAAATCGTGCAGAGCGGCAACGCTCCGCCGCCGCCGCCGCCGCCGCCCCAATTGACGTTGATGGTCACCGGGGCCGCGGGACCGTCCTTGTTCGACGCATACAGCGTGTAGCTCTTCGTGCCAGGCGTTGCCTGCGAGATCGTGCAGGTGTTGCTCGTGCTGGAACAACCTACCCACAGGTAACCGGTCGGGCTGTTCGTGCAGCTCGCGTTGAGCGTGAGCGGACTCGCGAGCGCAGGTGCGCCGCTGCTGGCGGTCACCGTACAGTTGGGTGCGGTCGCCGCGGGCGCCGGAGTTACCGAACCGCCCGCAGGCGTACAGAACACGACCGGCAGCGCGGGATTGCCGTCACCTTCCGGCTTGTACCCCTGGCTGGTCATGAACTGGAAGATGGCGATCTGATCCGAATAGCGATGATTGACGTCGGCACGGTCGTTCCACAGCCGATACACCGGCGTGGTGTCGGTGGGGCAGGCACCGGTTTGGGGGTCGACAACGAATGCGCGATAGACTTCCGCCGATTCGAAGGTCCACACGTCCGAGAACTTGGTCTTGACGTCGTCGCACTCGGACAGCTTGGACGAATAGAAATGGGTGCTGATCCCCGGTGCGTAGAATCGGCACACAGGGGAAGTGCCGGCATACGAGCTGCCGGCCTTGATCACCGGGAACTTGTAACCGGTGCGCGTCCATCCTGGATGAACGCCCGTGTCGAGGTCGGCGATTTCTGCCGTCTCGGCGCTGATGAAGTAGTGGTCGAGACCGGAGTGATAGAACTCGACCGCCATGGTCTGCTCGGTCGCGGGGATTGCTGCCACTGCTGCAAACGCGCAAGACGCGAGCAGAGCGCCCAACAAATTTCGGATTCGCATGATCTTGAGGCCGGGTGCTACCCCGGCTGGGCAATGGGCAAAGTACAACTATTATAAGACAAGAAAAACGTAATCCCAGTTCCCCAAAATCCCAGGAATTACATGCGGATACAGCTACGCCCCGACAAATCAGTTAAATAGCGTCGAAGATAAATTTTCGTCCTACACCGGTCCTACAACGAATACGCAACAAGTGTCGCCGATTGACGTCACGAGTTGGCCGCCAGCGGCAGTGCGTCCGGCGCGTCGACGACAGTATCGATCCCCGCGACTTGGCGCTGCAAGCCTTTCTGCTGCACGCGAATCGCCTCTTCCTGCTGCTCGAGCTCGGCGATTCGCTCCTCCAATTCATCGCTCGCATGATGGATGCGCTTGATGCTGTCCAGCCGGCGTCGCAACTGCAGGTGATGCTCGCGCACCTGCGTCTCGAGCGGCGACATCACCGCCTTCAGCCAGGCTTCGACATCGCGGTTGGCGATGACATAGACGTGCTTGACGCGTGACGCAATCGTCTCGAAGAAGCGCTTCATCAGCGCGAACTTGGCCTTGCTGACCATGTTCCATAACGTGTTGAAATGCGTGTTGTACGCACGTTCAAGTCGCTCGATCTCCTTTTGGTATTTCAGGACCGAGAACGGCGGCGGGTTGAAGGCCTCGAGCCCGTGCTCCTTGGCGAAGCGGGCATACATCGCGCGCATCATGTCGTGGATCTCGACCGATTGCCGTGCCGCTGCGCCGAGGTCGGCATGGATGCTGCGGAAAAAATCGTTCATCGCGCCGCGCACGCCACGTGTGAAGGGGCTGTCCTCGATGTGGCGACGCGTGCGGGCGGCGTTCGCGCGCAGCGCTTCCAGCCCGATGTGATCGAAGAGGTCGTTGGTCTGCTGCGTGAACACGTTGCGCAACGCAGTGAAGCGCGCGAGGCCGCGCTCGAAGAGCTCCTTCTCCTGCCGGACCCGCTCCATCATGTGCCCGACGACGTCCTGATTCTTCCCGCGCAGCGCCCGCATTTCCGCGAGTTGTTCGGCGATGCTGGCAACGCGCGCGTCGAGGATCGCGCGGACTGCCGCCGCGAGCGAGCGCACTTCGGCCTGCGACGCCGCGCCGACGATGTCGCGCTTGGCGGGGATGAGCTTCTGCGACAGCGACGCCTCGAGCGCGGGCAGCCGGCTTCGCGCGAGCAGGGCGTCGTCGCCGTTGACCTTGGCGACCAGCGCCTTTTGCGCCGATGCGGCGAAGACCTGCGACGGCGGGATTCCCAGCATCTGCGCGCTGGTTTTGATCTGGCGGTTGATTTCCGCGTCGATGTCGCTTTCGCTCTTCAACTCGTCCCACAGGCCGTCGATCTTGTTCAGGATGACGATGCGCCCCGCCTTGGTCGCCTGGTCGTCGCCGGCCAGATGCTGGTTCCACACCTCGAGGTCGGTCTTGGTGACGCCGGCATCCGCGGCGAGAATGAAGAGCAGCGCGTGCGCGTTGGGCAGCAGGTTGAGCGTCAGCTCGGGCTCAGTGCCGATCGCGTTCAGTCCCGGCGTGTCGAGGATCACGAGGCCCTGTTGCAGCAACGGGTGCGGGAAATTGATGACCGCGTGGCGCCAGCACGGGATGTCCACGCTGCCCTCCTCGCCGTGCTCCAGCGCGGCCAGGATGTCGTCCTCGTCATGGCCGTACAACCCGTACTTCCGCGCGAGCTCGACGGGGACGCGCTTGACCTGCGACACCCTCGACAGCGCCTCACCCATCTTGTCGGCGTTGGCCAAATCGAGCGAAAAGGTCACCCACTCGTCGGCGTAGTTCTTGAATTCGGCGACGGTCGCGTCCTTCAAGCGCGTTTCGATCGGCAGCAGCCGGATCGACGGGGGACGCGACCCGTCGTACAGCAATTCGGTCG